>Ga0209447_10000275_pt1 | contig 13759 bp, 9 predicted proteins | sample BogFormECP04_OM3_FD_188243 | JGI IMG/M metagenome (GOLD analysis project Ga0209447, IMG submission 188243) | Bog forest soil microbial communities from Calvert Island, British Columbia, Canada - ECP04_OM3 (SPAdes) (version 2) | ecosystem: Environmental > Aquatic > Freshwater > Wetlands > Bog ... | reverse complement strand
CGTCGAGCAGCAAGCCATCGGCTCGCAGCTCTTCCGCCAAAGCGATCGCTTCGCGTTCCCCGGCATCAAGCTTCGCGAGCGCAAGGTCTGCGGGAACTGTAACTCGCCGCACCTCCAGCCAATCCGGCGGCCCCGTCATCCACTGCCGCACAACCTCCGGCGTTTTCTGGGCCTGCAATTCGCGAACTACGGCCTCCGGTACGATTACGCGCCCGTAAAGTCTGTGCAGTACTTCAGCATGTTCGAGCAGGATCAAATAGTGAAGGGGACTACTGTCGGCGATGACGATCATCGCCCATGCATTTCCTTACTTCGCGCCTCCCGCAGATATTCGCTCGTTTCTCCGTCGTGCTCGAAATCATCCACCGTGTAATCAAAAGGAATGTCCGCGGCCTTCATAAACTTATCCACTTCCGCCCCTGTTTCAAACCTAAGCATTCGCCTGACTTGCGAGCGGCTAAGGACGCGGGACCGGTAACCCTCGATCGCCAAGGACTCCAAGGCATGCCTGGGCAGATCGCCCCACCGCTGCTTGAGGTGCTGCTCAATATCCTCAGGAAGTTCAATCTTTACTGCCATCGCAATCCTCCCGGATCAAGGCTTCCTGCCGGGTTTCCGGATTCCACTTCTTTCGCCCAAAGACCGAACATACAAGATCCAGCTATTCCAATCGTTCGCCTTAATGGCCGGCGGCGCGCGCGGGTTTTTCGTCGGAGGGTTCGCCTTCGCGGATACCGCCGTAGCGGCGTTCGCGTTTTTGGTATTCCACCAGCGATTCCAGCAGACGGGCGCGGTTGAAATCGGGCCAGAGCGTTTCGGTGACGAAGATCTCGGAGTAGGCGATCTGCCAGAGCAGGAAATTGCTGACACGCATCTCCCCGCTGGTGCGAATGAGCAGGTCGGGGTCGGGCAATCCGCCGGTATACATGTGCCGCGCCAGTTCGTCTTCGGTGATCGCCGCCAGCGAGCCGTGGCCGTTGCGCTCCGCCAGGAGCGCGTTCATGGCATCGACAATTTCGGCGCGGCCGCCGTAGTTGAGTGCGACGCACAGGACCATGCCGGTATTCCCGGCGGTCTTCTCCATGGCGTCGCGGACATCGTTTTGCACGGCGGCGGGCAGCTCGTGCGTGCGCCCGATGAAGCTCATGCGAATGTTATTTTTCTGCAGCAGCGGCATCTCCTGGCGCAGGTATTCGCGCAGCAACTGCATCAGGAAGTCGATTTCCGCCTGGGGACGGCGCCAGTTTTCGACCGAAAAGGCATACAGCGTTAGCGCTTCAATCTTCAGGCGCGCGCAAGTTTCGATCGTGGTGCGTGCGGTTTTTGTTCCGGAGCTGTGGCCGGCCACGCGGGGCAGGTGGCGGCGCTGCGCCCAGCGGCCGTTGCCATCCATGATGACGGCCACGTGCCGCGGGAGGCGCGTCAAATCGAGCCGCTCGAGCAGATCCGACTCTTCGGCCGTCACCGGACCGAGCGCTCCAGGAGCGGCCACGTGCAGTGTTGTGTGTGATTTAGTTTGCGCCACGTTGTGCCACGGGATTCCTGAGGGCATCCCCTTTACGCCATAAAGTTAACACACGATTCGGCGCTTGGGCAATCCCGTGTTGCGTGTCGAGTATCAGGGTGCGGCGGATCAGGGTGCGGGCGATCCGCTCACGGGGAAAATCGACGTGTAAGCCAATACCAGGGTCAACGCGATCATGGCGATGGCGGTCACCCAGGCCACAATATTGAAGGTCAGCGTGTTGACGTAGTCGCCCATTAGGTCGCGCCGGTTCACCAGCAGCAGTATGAAAATCACCACCACGGGCAGCCAGATGCCGTTTCCGACTTGCGAAAAGATCAGGATGGTCCAGAGTCTGTCGGTCATCAGGACGACGCCGGCGCCGACAACAATCAAAACCGTGTAGAGCCAGTAGAAAATCGGGGCGTCCTTGAACTTGTGGTCCACGCCGGCCTCGAACCCGAGCCCTTCGCAAATCACATGCGCCGTCGAGAGCGGCAGGATGGACGCGGCAAAAACCGAAGCGTTCAGCAGGCCGAACGCAAAAAGGTATGCGGCCCACTTCCCCGCCAGCGGAGCCAGGGACTGGGCGGCTTCTTTCGCCGTATTGATGTCGCGGAGTCCGTGGGTGTAGAGGGTCGCCGCCGTACACACAATGATGAAGAAAACGATCACCATGCAGCTGATGCTGCCGATCAAAACGTCGGCGCGGGCCTGCGGATACTGGCGCGGACCCACCTTTTTCTCGACGAAGCCCGCCTGGAGATAGAAAAATTGCCAAGGTGCGATGGTGGTCCCGACGAGGCCGGTCAGCATGATCCAGTATCCGGAATCGGTGTGAATCAAGGGAATGACGGTGTCGCGCGCGGCCAACAGCCAATCTGGTTTGGCCAATACCGCGGAAATGATGTACGTCACGTAAAACCCGCAAGCTGCGAGAAACACAATCTCGACTTGCCGGTAGGTTCCACGTAGCACGAGGATCCAAACCAGTAATGCAGCGACCGGAACGGCGATGAACTTATTGACATGAAAAATGCTCATGGCCTCGGCTACGCCCGCGAATTCCGCGACCACGTTGGCCAAATCCACGAAAAAACCCACCACCATCACGAAAAATGTGGACCGGAAGCCAAACTCTTCGCGGATCAAATCGGACAGCCCTTTGCCGGTGATGGCGCCCATCCGCGCGCACATTTCCTCGGTGACGTACAACGCGATGGTCATGGGAATCAGAGACCACAGCAGCGTGTAGCCGTAGTGCGAGCCCGCTTGCGTGTACGTGGTGATGCCGCCGGCATCGTTGTCCACGTTGGAGGTAATCAGCCCCGGTCCGACCACGGCCAGCAACAGCGTCATCCGGCGCCGCAGTCCGCGAATACGCTGCTGCAGGCTGGTGCCGCGTGTGCGCAGTCCCTCCAGGCTCCCCGTAATGATTCCCCAATTCATTCCGGCTTCGCGTCCCTCTTTTGTCTTGAGATTTCTTACTTCTTGGCCAGCCGCGACACCACGTCATCCACGGTAATGGTGCCGATGGGCCGGTAATCTTTATCCACCACCGTGAGTGTGCGCAGGTTGTATTTGTCGAACAGTTCGACCACTTCTTCCTCATCGGCGCCGGTCTCGATACTCAGCAGTGGCTCCGTTTTCAGCTCGGACATGCGTTGCTCCGGCGCGGCCAGCAGCAGCCGTGCTACCGCCACCGTCCCCGAAAATTGCGCGTCACCATTCAGTAGGACGATGTTATCGAGCTGGTCCAGATTCAGCTCCTGTCCGCGCATCCACGCCAGCACTTCTTCCCGGTCGATGGCTTCTCCCACAAACGCAAACTCGGTGTTCATCATGCCGCCTGCGGTGGCGGGATCAAACGCCAGCAACTCGCGCACCTCGTTGGCCTCGAAGCCCGGCATTTCCTCGAGCAACTCTTCCGAAGTCGCCTTCGGCAAATCGGCCAGCAGGTCGGCGGCGGCGTCCGGGGCCATCTCCTCGAGAATGTCGGCGGCCCGCTCCGGGTCCATCTTCTCGACGATCTGGGTGGTAAGGCGCTCGTCCAACTCGGCGAGGACCGCGGCTGCGGTCTCCTCATCGAGCGAGGCGATAATCCCCTGCCGCTCGGCGGCCGAGAGTTCTTCCATAATCTCCGCAAGGTCGGCAGGGTGCAGGTCCTCGAGCTTTTCGTGGGTGATGCGCAGCTTTACGCGGCGCAAGGGGTCCGGTTCGATCAGGTTGACAAACTCCCAGCGAATCGTGCGGGGCGGCAGCTTGCTTTGCAGCGTGCGAATCAGCCCGGGCGGCACGGCTCCTTGCAAAAGGCGGCGAACGGCCCCCGGCAGGCCCACGTCGACCTGCGTCAAACGCAGCTCGACATTGCCGTTGGTGCGCAGTTGGGCGAGGTCGACATCGTTCACGCGCACCACTTTGCGGCCGCGGATGTCGATAATCTGCTGGTCGAGCAAGTCTTTTTGCACGGCGAGCCAGCCCTCGTTCGGCTGGTATAGCTGTAGATCGCGCTCGCTGACGTTTAGCGTGATCCTTCCCGGCTCGACGGAGGCTACCTGGTCGTACTTGGCTACGAGCGGCAGGAAATGGCCGCGGGCGAGGAGGAAATGCGAGATGCGGTTGGGCGCTTCCGCGGGTTCGACGAAGAATTCGCGGACGCGGCCGACGAAATTTCCCTGCTGGTCATAGGCTTTCGCGCCCATCAATTCCGTGGCGTAGAGATCCATAAAACACCTCCGCATTCCCGGGGACATCTATAGGCGCTTCACGCTATTTGCGATCCGCGGCCTCGGCCAACAAAAAAACCCGCGTACCGAACAACCTCGGCCGCGGGCAAGTACCTGATACAAATGGACTTACCGTTAGCCTGGGGCGGACCCTCCCCACCCGACGGCCTGCGCCAAGCCTTGCGCTTCGCAAGGTCTCGGGCAGACCCTGGGCCGCGCTGCTGGCTTCATGGGGCTATTTGCCAACCAACGTTCAGGGCCAGGTTCGAGTTCGCCGCTCGCACGCATGGAAAAAAATTACTCCACGCGTAGTCTTAAGCCGTGTTGTTTGTATTGTCAAGAAAAAGAATGACTTTCCTGGGAAAAAAGTTCGCTGATCCGCTCTTTTATTTCTTTTTCTCTATCTGGAACAGCATATCGCGCGGCGCGATGCCCTTGGCCCTGCAGTCTTCAAGGTATAGAGACAAATAGTTCATCACGATATAGTCTTGCCGGGAGAATCCCAACTCTTCCGCCGCGCGGTCAATGGCCTCGGCAGGGCCTTCGAGTTCCGCAAAGGTCCCTATCGGCGTTTCATCCAGTTCGATTAATAATCTTTCCGCCCAACTCTCAGAAGCGGGTAATCGGTAGGTGGTGCGGTACTTTTCGTAGCGAAACCAGCCACGCATGCCCAGGCCCTCGAAAATCCTGGTAAGCATGGCGGCATCGCTCACTTCCAGTTCGAGCTCTTCGCGCACCTTATGGCGCTGGGCAGGCGGTTCTGGTTGCCCCTCGACTGGCCGTTTAAAGGTCAAGACAACGCGGTGGCCGGCGCGGCCGGCAAGCGCGGGGTCTGCCAGGGGCGTCTCGGTGCGAATGCGCAACAACTGCCCACGCTGGAAGAGGTCGCTCTGGGGGGTATCAAAAATCAGGTTCAACTCATGGACGGGTCCCGGATTGCCGGCCGGGTGCTCGGCTCCGAGAACCTGCAGCTTGCGCCGAAACGCATCCACGTCGTTGATTCGGAGCTTAATTTCGCGCTCTTGTGCCATGAATTCCTTGCCCGATGGGGCACGCGGCTTTCGCGTGCCGCCAGCTTCCGTGTAGTATAACGAAAGCGCGCAGTTCCGTTTCGCCCGGCGCCACTCCGCCGCGCGCACCAATCTAAAGAGACCCGATGAACCCGGACTCCAAAACTACAACGTCAGTCATTGCCCGACAGTCCGCAGAAACGGCTAGCGCACAGGCACCGAGAGCGCGCCGCGAGCCCGTCGAACACGTCCTTCATGGGGACCGCCGCGTGGACGATTACGCCTGGCTGCGGCGCAAGGAAGATCCAGAGGTTCTTGACCACCTGAAAGCGGAAAACGCGTATACCGACGACATTTTGCGTCCGACGGAAGCCTTTCAGGAGAAGCTTTACCGGGAGATGCTTGGCCGGATACTGCAGACGGACCTTTCGGTGCCCTATGTGCTGCGCGGCTATCGGTACTTCACGCGGACGGAGGAAGGAAAACAGTACGCGATTTATTGCCGCCAGGGAGATACGGAGGGCGCGCCCGAGGAGTTGCTCCTCGATTTAAACCTTCTCGCCGAGGGACATTCGTTTCTTGGCCTTGGTTCGTTCGAGGTCAGCGACGACAATCATCTACTGGCGTACGCGACGGACACCACGGGTTTCCGCCAATACACGCTGCAAATAAAGGATTTGCGCAGCGGCGAAACACTTCCCGAGCGCGTCGAGCGGGTCACCAGCGTGGCCTGGGCCGCCGATCACCGCACGCTCTTCTACACGATCGAAGACGAAACCACCAAGCGCGCTTACCGCCTCTATCGCCACATTCTCGGCAGCGACGAACCGGACATGCTCCTTTTCGAAGAGAGCGATGAGCGCTTTCGGATCCAGGTGGACCGCACGCGCAGCGGGGCTTATCTGCTGTTGACCATCGCCAGCCACACGACCAGCGAGGTGCGTTTTCTGCCTGCCAGCGAGCCGTCCGGTGAATTTCGGCTGATTGCGCACCGCGAAGACACGCACGAATATTATGCCGATCATCATCCGGGAGCCGCAGGGGGGCCGGGAGACATTTTCTACATTCGCACGAATTCGGGCGGGCGGACGTTCCGCTTGATGAAAGTTCCGGTGGCCGACGCGCGGAGGAAATTCTGGCGGGAAGTGATTGCCAATCGGCCGGAAGTGATGCTTGCCGGCGTGGAAGTATTCAAAAACCATTTAGTGCTTATGGAGCGGGAAGGCGGCCTGCCGTATCTGCGCATCGTGGACTTGATGGAGGGGGCCGCCAACGCGCGGGAGGCTTCGCACCGCATGGAATTCTCGGAGCCGGCCTACAATGCGTCGTTGGGGACGAATCCCGAATTTGCGGCGGATCACGTCCGCTTTCAGTACGAGTCCTTTATCACTCCGCGTTCGGTTTACGATTATGAGCTGGGCACGCGCAAGCGTATTTTGCGCAAACAGCAGCCGGTCCTCGGGGGATACGATCCGACGCTGTATGTGAGCGAGCGTTTGCAGGTGACGGCCGCCGATGGCGCGCGAATTCCCGTTTCCATTGTGCATCGCCGCGATACGCCGCGCGATGGGTCGGCGCCGCTGCTGCTCTACGGATACGGGAGTTATGGCATTTCCATTCCAGTGGCGTTCAGCTCCAACCGGCTGAGCTTGCTGGATCGCGGGATGGGGTTTGCCATCGCGCATATTCGCGGCGGCGGCGAGCTGGGCAAACCGTGGCACGATGCTGGGCGTTTGCACAACAAGCGCAACACCTTCACGGATTTTATCGCCGCGGCCGAACAGCTTATCGCTGAACGGCATTGTTCGGCGGAGAAACTGATCATCGAGGGCGGCAGCGCGGGCGGTCTATTGATGGGTGCGGTCACGAACATGCGTCCGGATTTGTTTCGGATGGTGATCAGTCATGTTCCGTTCGTGGATGTGCTGAACACTATGCTGGACGCTTCCCTGCCGCTGACGGTGGGCGAGTACGAAGAATGGGGCAATCCGCAGATTGCGGAGGATTATTTTTTCATGAAGAGCTACTGTCCTTACACCAATGTGGAAGGCAAGGGGTATCCGGCGATGCTGGTAAAGACCGGATTGAACGACAGCCAGGTGATGTATTGGGAGCCGGCGAAGTACGTGGCGAAGCTGCGCACGCGCAAAACGGATGCCAACCCGCTCTTGTTCAAAATTAATATGGGGGCGGGACACGGCGGGGCTTCCGGGCGCTACGATTATTTGCGGGAGATCGCGCTGGATTATGCGTTTCTGCTGACACAGCTTGGGATTTGGGAATGAGCTGAGGGCAAGGCGGCTCGCTTGCGCGGCTGTCTATGCAGGGGCGCAGTCCCGCTTTGCGGGACGCCCCTACAAATGCGGGGTGTGCTTGTGGATGGGGCGTTGTGAACTGACGACTGGGGAATGAGCGAACCTACAACACCTTTGATGCAGCAGTATCACGCGATCAAGACGCGCTACCCGCACGCGCTGCTGCTCTTCCGGCTGGGCGATTTCTACGAACTTTTCTACGAAGACGCGATAATCGCGGCGCGCGAACTGCAAATCACGCTGACTTCGCGCAACCGCGAGAAAGGCCAGCCGATTCCCATGTGCGGCGTGCCGTATCACGCCGCGGAAGGGTATATGGCGCGGCTGATTCGCGCCGGTTTCAAAATTGCGATTTGCGACCAGATGGAGCAGCCCGGCCCGGGGAAAAAGCTGGTGCGGCGGGAAGTTGTGCGCGTCATTACGCCGGGCACGGCGACCGATGTAGCGGTTCTGGATGCGCGGGAAAATAATTATCTGGCGTCGGTGGCGCGGCATAATTCCGGGTCGCCCATCGGACTGGCATTCGTGGATCTTTCGACCGGCGAGTTTCAGGCTACGGAATTTTCCGGGCCGCGGGCCGACGAGGCGCTGCGCGACGAATTGCAGCTGCTTCGTCCGCGCGAGACGCTGGTTCCCCGCCCGCAGCAGCTTTTTGAGACGGCCAAGACTTCTCTGCTGGACGGCGCCGGCGGCGTCGAATCGCGTCTGGAGGACTGGGCATTTCAGCACGACTACGCCGAGCGCATTTTGCGCGAACAGTTTGGGGTCGCCGAACTTACGGGATTCGGATTGGACGGGCACGCGCAATCGATGGCGGCCGCGGGGGCCATCGTGCACTATTTGCGCGAAAACGCCGCGCACAGCGAGGGCTCCGGCGATGCGAAGGTCACCGCGGGCGCGGCAAGTATCGAGGCGCTGCGGCATCTGGACCGCGTGCGCTACTACGAACAGCATGATTCGCTGGTACTGGATCCCGTTTCGGTGCGCAATCTTGAATTGCTGACGCCGATTTTCACGGAGGAGAGTGGCCGCAGCGGCGGCCCTGCAACGCTTATTGCGTGTCTCGACGTGACGGTGACGGGCATGGGCGCGCGGCTGCTGCGGTCCTGGGTGCTTCGGCCACTGATCGACCGCGAGGCCATTGATGCGCGCTTGGGTGCGGTGAGTCATCTCGTGCAGCAAACCGTTGTGCGCGGGGAGATTCGCAAGGAATTGAAAGGGATCCTGGACTTGGAACGCTTGACCAGCCGGATCACGCTGGGGCTGGCCACGCCTCGCGAGCTGGTGGCGCTGCGCAAGTCGCTTGCGCAACTGCCGGTATTGAAGAATTTCCTTACGCCGCCTCCATCGGGCGGCAGCGAACTGCTGCGCCATCTGCATGAAGAGATTGATGAGCTGGCCGATGTGCGCGAGCGCCTGGAGCGCGGCATCGCCGAGGAGCCGCCGGCGCTGGCAACCGATCCGGGCATGATCCGCACGGGCTACGACGGCGAACTCGATGAGCTGCGCAGCTTGAGCCAGCACAGCAAGCAAATTATTGCGGCGATGGAAGAGCGCGAGCGCAAACGCACGGGCATCGGCTCTTTGAAAATCCGCTTCAACCAGATATTCGGGTATTACATCGAAATATCAAAAACCAATTTGCATTTGGCGCCGGCGGATTACGAACGCAAACAGACGCTGGTGAACGCGGAGCGGTTTACTTCGTCGGAACTAAAAGAATACGAACGGAAAATCCTGGCAGCGGACGAAAGCATCCTGGAGATTGAGCGGCGGCTATTTATCGAGATTCGCTCGGGTGTTGCCGCGAAAGCCGCACGCCTGCGCCGCACCGCCGGGGCGGTAGCGCAGCTGGATGTGCTGACCTCGCTGGCGAAACTTGCGGCCGACCGCGGCTATGCGCGGCCGGAATTCAATTCTTCGGGGGAATTGCTGATCATCGGGGGGCGTCATCCGGTCATCGAGGAATTGCTGCGGCAAAAGGGCGAGCGCTTTGTGCCCAACGATCTTTACTTCGAGCCGGGGCGGCAGCAGTTGCTGCTCATCACGGGACCGAACATGGGGGGAAAGTCGACGTATCTTCGGCAGGCGGCACTGATCGTATTGATGGCGCAGATCGGTTCGTTCGTCCCGGCGCGGCAGGCCAAGCTGCCCATTACGGACCGCATCTTCACGCGCATCGGAGCAAGCGACAATCTGGCGCGCGGGCGCTCGACGTTTCTTGTGGAGATGAGCGAAGTGGCGGCGATTCTGAATCACGCCACGCCGGCGAGTCTGGTGCTGCTGGATGAAGTGGGGCGCGGCACGGCGACGTTCGACGGACTTTCGATCGCGTGGGCCGTCGTTGAGCATTTGCAGAAACATACGCGGGCGAGGACGCTCTTTGCGACGCATTACCACGAGCTGACGGAACTCGCTGACCTGCTTCCCGCGGTGAAGAATGTGCATGTGTCCGTGAAAGAAACGCCCAGCGAGATTATTTTTTTGCGGCATGTGGAACCGGGTTGCGCGAACAAGAGTTATGGGATTGAAGTGGCGCGGCTGGCGGGACTGCCGCGGAGTGTGATCGAACGCGCGCGGGAAGTTTTGAAGAAGCACGAGCAGAGCGAGCACGAATTGAGCGAGACACTTTCGCCCGGCGCGGCGGGGCTTGCAAATGGCAACGGCCGCCAGCAAGTGCTGTTCACGCCGCTGGATCGCGCGGTGCTGGATCAATTGCGCGACGCAGACCTCGACCAGCTAAAACCGCTGGAGGCGCTGAACCTGCTCGCCGAGCTCAAGAAGCAGATTTTATGAGCGCGCAATCCATGCTGGCGCTTGGTTTGATGTCCGGCACATCCGCGGATGGGATTGATGTGGCGCTTGCACGAATCTCCGGAGCACCGCCAAAACTCAACGCCAAACTCTTGGGGCATACTTCGGTGAACTTTCCGTCGGCGCTGCGGAAAGAAATCCTGCATGTGGCCGAAGGACATCTCATCACGGCCAACGAGATCAGCCAGCTCAACTTTCGATTGGGAGAAGTCTTCGCGGAGGCGGCACTGAGCGCGTGCAAACGATTTCGCGTTTCGACCTCGCGAATTGAGCTGATCGGTTCGCACGGCCAAACAGTTTTCCATCAAGGGCGCCCGGCGTTTTTCTTTGGGCGCAAGGTGGCCTCGACTTTGCAGATCGGGGAGCCTGCGGTTATCGCGGCGCGCACGGGAATCACAACGGTTGGAGATTTTCGTCCGGCGGACATGGCGCTTGGAGGGCAGGGCGCGCCGCTGGTGCCTTATGCGGATTATCTTCTCTATCGCCATGCGAAGCTCGGGCGTGTCTCGCTCAATCTTGGGGGTATCGCCAACATCACGATTATTCCCGCGGCTTCTAAGCCATCACAGATTTTCGCGTTCGATACTGGACCGGCCAACATGCTGATTGACGCGCTGGTGTCTCATTTCACGCACGGCAAGCAGAGATATGATGAGGGTGGGCGGATGGCGATGGCGGGACGCAGCATGCCTACGCTGCTCGAGGAATTGATGCGCGATCCTTATTTTCGCCAGCGGCCGCCGAAGAGCACCGGGCGCGAGTACTACGGTGCGAACTATGTGAAGAAGGTTCTGGCGCTCGGCGAGCGGCATCGCGCAAAGCCGGACGATTTGATCCGCGCCGCCACTTTTTTGACCGCGCTTTCCGTTGTCGATGCATTGTGCTCCTTCGTGCTCCCCAAAACCAAGTTACACCAATTGATTGTGTCCGGTGGCGGAGCGCGCAATCCAGTGATTCTTGCGCAGATCGAAGCCGCCTTGCCGCAGGTGGAAGTTTTGCCCTCCTCTAAGTTCGGAATCCCCGGTGACGCCAAGGAGGCTTTTGCGTTTGCGCTGCTCGCTTACGAAGCGTTTCACCAGCGCCCGGCAAATCTCCTTTCGGCGACGGGGGCACGCGGCCCGGCGATTCTCGGTAAAATCTGCTATGCCCCGCCGCGCTGAGCTCGTCGCATCCAGTACCTGCACTTCTTCTCTGCGCCCACTGAGTCTCAGCGCTCTTTGCGCAAATTCTTTTTCTTTGGCGATTGTGGCACTGACGCTTTTTTTACTTTCCGGCTGCTCGCACGCGGCGCTCAGTGATCCTGGTTCGCTCACGTTTCTGATGGAATCCAATCCCGCGAATCTTGACCCGCGTTTTGCGACCGACGGGAATTCGCAGCACCTGGATGGTCTGCTGTTTGACAGCCTGCTCGAGCGCGACGCGCAGATGAATCTGCACGGCGACATTGCGGAAACCTGGGAAACTCCCGATCCAGTGACTTATGTTTTTCATTTGCGGCGCGGGGTGCGTTTTCAGGATGGCCGTGCTCTCACTTCCGCCGATGTGAAAACCACGTTCGAATTTATGATGAATCCGGCGAATCGGTCGCCGAAACGCGGCGCGTTCCGGCTGGTCAGTTCCATTGAAACTCCGGACGATGCGACGGTGGTCTTTCATTTGAAGGAACCATACGCTTCCTTTACCACCAATCTCATTCGTGGCGCGGTGGGCATCGTTCCGGAAAATGCCGGAGCAGATTTTTCGCGGCGGCCGATCGGCACGGGGCCGTTTCGGTTTGTAAGCCAGTCGCAAGATGAAGAGATCGTGGTGGAGAGAAATACTGATTACTTTCGCGGCGCGGCGCAAATTGCGCGGATCCGTTTTCGCATCGTTCCCGACACGATCACGCGCGCCCTGGAGCTGCGCAAAGGCTCGGCCGATCTCGAGGTCAGCACGCTCGCGCCGGACATGATCCCGGTTCTCGCCGCGCAGCCGCAGCTGGCGGTCAGCCAGCGCCCCGGCACGAACTTCACCTACCTGGGCATTAATCTCCAAGATCCGATTCTCGCGCATCGCGAGGTGCGCCAGGCGCTTGCTTACGCCACCGACCGCGAAGCGCTGATCCAGTATCTTTTGCACGGACAGGCGCGCGTCGCCGCGGGAATTCTTCCGCCCAATCACTGGGCGTACGAACCAAACGTTACGCACTATTCGCAGGACACGGCGCGCGCTGAAAAACTGCTGGATGCCGCAGGCTTTCCGCGCCGACAAAATGGCATTCGCTTGCACCTCACGCTGAAAACTTCCACCGACGAGCAATTTCGTCTCATCGGTGCGGCGCTGCAAGACCAGTGGCGCAAAGCAGGAATCGAACTGGAACTTCGGCCGCTCGAGCTAGCCACGCTGCTCTCCGACGCCATTAAGGGTAATTTCCAGCTCAACCTCCTCCGCTGGGTGGGCGCCAACAACGATCCGGACATCTTCGAGTTTGTGTATTCGTCGAAGCGCTTCCCGCCCGACGGAGCCAACCGCGGGCACTACCGCAATGCGCGCATCGATGCGCTGACCGATCAGATTCGCGTGGAAATGGACCGCGAAAAACGAAAAGTGCTTTGCAGCGAAGCGCAGAAAATACTGGCCGACGATCTGCCTTATCTGCCGCTATGGTTCACCGACGCCGTTTCCGTGCATCGCCGTTCGCTTGGCGACCTGGCCCTCTCACCCAGCGGTGATTTCGAATTCCTTGCGGGTCTTCCGATTCCGCAAACGAAATAGAGAATTTCTCTTTGAGGGAGGAACGGCAGCTGCGCCAAGCTTCAATGAATTGCCGAGAGGCAGCGCGTTCCGCTGCTACTCCAGCGCCTTCTCGATGTCCGCCGCGGAAATGGCGCCTTCGCGTCCTATCTTCCACTCATCCCCGTGCAGCTCGACGATCGTCGAGGGCAGCATAACGCCGGTTTCCCCGGCATCGACGATCAGGGGAAGCCGCGAACCGAGCTGCTTCATTACTTCCTGCGCGCTGGAACACGCGGGGAATCCGGAAATATTCGCGCTGGTGCCGGTAATCGGTCCGTCAAATTCCTCGATGAGCCGGATCACCACTTCACTTTTGGGCCAGCGCAGGGCGATGCGGCGCGTATTCGCCGTCACTTTCAGCGGCAGGCGGTGCGAAGCATCCACGACCAGCGTGAGCGCCCCAGGCCACAGCGCCTCCGCGAGACGCACAAAATTCCGGGGAATATCGCGCGAGAGCAGCAGAGCCTGGTCCATGGAATTGATAAGGATGGGCAACGCCCGCGCTTCGGGACGGCCTTTTACGCGGTAAATTTCATCCACCGCGGCAAGATTGAAGGGATCGGCGGCGAGCCCGTAGAGCGTGTCCGTGGGGATGCCAATCACACAGCCCCGTAC
>Ga0209447_10000274_pt1 | contig 13761 bp, 10 predicted proteins | sample BogFormECP04_OM3_FD_188243 | JGI IMG/M metagenome (GOLD analysis project Ga0209447, IMG submission 188243) | Bog forest soil microbial communities from Calvert Island, British Columbia, Canada - ECP04_OM3 (SPAdes) (version 2) | ecosystem: Environmental > Aquatic > Freshwater > Wetlands > Bog ... | reverse complement strand
GGCGTCGGCCTTGGTGACAGGGACCTGGGCAACGATTTGCGCGCGAACGGACTCGGCAAAGTTGTTGGCAACTTTTCCGAGCGGTTGCTTGGCAAAAGGCTTGTTCGGATCGGACATGGCTTTGAGGAAGCCTGCGCCCTGGCGCACGCGATTGGAGACGGCGTTATCGGCGTTCATGGCCAGGCCGGTGGCTTCCATGAGGGCGTCATGGCGGGACATGGCAATGCTGTAGACGGAGGGGGCCAATTCTTTGCTGGTGGAGACGTCCACGAGCTTGGCTTCCACGTGGAGAACGAAATCACCTTTTTGGGGCTTATCGGTAGGCTGAAGAGTCAGGACGACCACGGTGCTGACTCCGGCGGACTGTGCGTAATCGATGATGGACTCGGGGATGAGCGGGTTGTAAAGGCCGCCAGGGTTCAGGAGCAGCACCTGAAAGGGTGCTCCGAGGAGTTTTTCGTACACCATGGCGGTCATGTTGTGCGAAAACAATTGGCCATAGGGTTCGCCGGAAGTATCGAAGACGGGCATGATGCCGACAACTTTGGGGCCGGGATTATCCTGAGCGTGAGCGGCGCCGGCGCAAAAGAGAAGAAGCGCACAAATACAGAGGGAATAGATTCGTTTCATCATCTCTCTCCATCTCGATCGAGAATTCGGGAAACAAAATAAAAAAGCGGAGGCGCGCAGCGATTGCGCGCCTCCCGGTGTAGCCGGCGTGTCAGTGCGGCGCCGAGGTTGCGGCGGGCCGCCTTTTCGGGACCGGTGGCGGATCGGCGGCCGCGGCGCCGCCCGAGCCAGGAGCCGAAGTTGCGGAAGAACCGCCGACGGCGCTGCGAATCACTTCCGTGGTGTTGGTAGAAGGAGCACTCGAAGTCATGGAAAGCGCATTGACGTATTTGGTGCTGACCACGGCGGCGGGTGGAACGTACCAGCTCTTGTCACCGGTCAACAGGAGATAGTCGTAGATGATGTACATGTTGGGGGGGACGGTGCCAGCATGCTGGCGCTGGTAGAGGGCGACGTAGGTCTTCAGCTCTTTCTTGATTTGATCCTGTGTGCTGGGATCGTTCTGTGTGATTTGGTAGAGAGCTTCCTCGAGGTAGGGCTCGGGGTAGGCGCCGCGCTCGGCGTCGTACTTGATGGCTTCGAGAAACTCGTTGAGAGCCTGTTGTTTGTCGTCGTCGGTGCGTCCGGTGGCGGCGATGACCTGTCCGAGGTAGTAGTGCGCGCGCGGGTCGTTGGAGCGGAGCTTGACGGCTTCATCGAGATTGTCGCGGGCTTCGGCGTAGAGGTCGTACTGGAGAGCGATGACGCCGTTGTCGCGTTTCAAAGCCGACATCAAGAGGGAGAACTCCGGTTTGGAGCCCACCAGACCGCCGGCTTTCAACTTGGCGTCCAGGTCGGCTTTATAGGAAGTGGTGATCAGTCTGGTGATAGTGGCCTGGCGTTCGCGGGTACGTTCTGGGTTTCCGATGAAACCGAGGCCTTCACGGCTGTCGCGTCCCACCAGGTTGTCCAGACGCGCATAGAGCAGCGGGATCTGCCGCGCGTCGTAGTTTTGGTCGAGCATGTATTTGAGCCCGGCTTCATCGGCTTCGTTTTCGAAGACCGTAGACCATTCCGTAGGTACGAAGCGGTTGCGGAAGAGCAGAGCGCCGCCGACGAGACCGCCGACGGTTCCGATGCCGCCCCCGATCAATGCTCCCGTGGCGCCTCCAGCCGCGCCGCCGATGGCCGCGCCGCCGACAGCGGCGACCGCGCCGAAGATCTTCTTCTTTTTATCGACGTCGGATTGTTTCTCCCGATCGAACTCTTCTTCGAGGATTTCGTTGCGGATCTGGTTGTAGACGTGGCGGCGTTCGACGTGGGCGATTTCATGTCCGAGGACGTAGGCCAATTGTGCTTCGTTGTCCAGCAAGGCTACCAAGCCGGTGGAGACGTAGATGGTGCCCGTCGAGAGGGCTTCGGCTCTCGGGACGGGGTCGAGGAGCAGGCGGAAGGTGTACAGGTTGGGCGAACCGGTGGGTACGATTCTCTGGCCCAAAGCGTTCACGTAGCGCAGCAGGATGGGGTTGTCGTAGAGTTCGCCGTATTTCTCGCGGAAATCGGCCAGTGCGGTAGGCCCGAGTTCGGCGGCACGGGAGGACTGGTTGACGTTATAGGCGAATTGCATGTCCGCGCGGCGCCGCTCGTCCCAGGTATCTGCGATTCGCTTGGCCACATCGGGACGCTGGGCGATGACCGCCATTTTTTGTTTATCTTTGTCGCTGTAATCGGTCGCCGTCTGGGCCAGCAGTGGCGACACAAACCAAAGCAGTGCACAGAGCAGCATTCCAAGCCGTGCTATTCCGGAACGCTGGATCATAAGAACCTCCTAGTTCGATTCGAGAAAAACCCTTCCAGGGAGACCTGCAGCGTCCCTCGCTGGATACGGAGCAGGACGTGAGGACGGGAAGAGACACTAAATGTAGTATTCCCGCCTCCGCACGCTGTCAAGTAAAATTCCCCATGGACGTTGACAACTTACCAGCGCCTCACTAACATGCGCTGCATCCGTGAAAAGCCCGCGCCTCCATTTCGTTTCGCTCGTTGCGCTCGCGGGGATTCTCGTTTTTTTGCCGGCGACGGCGGCCGACATCAACGAGCCCATCACCCTGGAAATTCCGCAACTGCAATTGCTGCTGGACCCCAATAGCGCGAGCCAAATCGCCTCCCCGGATTTCGACCAGGTGCTGGTGCATATCGCGCGGCAAGTGAATTACGGGAGCATCTATACGCGGGTGAACACGGAATCCGCGAACATCGTGATGACCACGACGAGCACGACGGATGGAATTCTCTGCAAGCTGGATTTGGGCCACCGCGCTGGCTTTCGATTGCATTCTGGCCGCAATTCCATCGAAGTTTTCTATAACGATCAGATGGAACGGGTGCACTACGCTTCGTTTCTGCTGGTAGCTCCGCAGCCCGTCGGGCCGGCGGGAAGGCCGGGAAATCGGGGAATTGCTCCCCAGCACCCCATCACGCCGGACCGCGCTGCGGCCGAGAAGTTTGCCGTCATTGTGGGCGTTTCGCATTACGCCAATTCGGGCGTCGGTTTTTCGAACCTCAAGTTCGCCGACCAGGATGCCAAGTCTTTCCGAGACTTTCTGCTTTCTCCCGACGGCGGTTCTTTTCCCAAGGAGAACATCAAGGTCCTTTTGAACGAAGACGCTACATCGCAAAACGTGCGCAGCGCGTTTTCCACGTTCCTGACGCGGGCGCAGCCGGAGGACGAAGTCGTTTTGTACATAGCCGGTCATGGCGCACCCGATCCGAACGATCCGCGCAATCTGTATTTCCTTACCTACGACACGAAACTCGACGACATGGGCGGCACGGCTTTTCCCATGGACGAATTGCAAAGGGTTTTCAGCCGCATCATTAAGGCCAAGCGCGTGGTCACGTTCGCCGATACATGCCACAGCTACGGCTTCAGCGGCGAACGCGACCGCAAGAAAAAATCGAACAACCTCTTCAATCAATACGTGGCCCGCTATGCCAACCAGGCGGACCGCGCCGTGATAACCGCCAGCGACATCAGCCAACTGTCGCAGGAATCCGAACAATGGGGAGGCGGGCACGGTGTGTTTACGTATTACCTGTTGAAAGGCCTGAAAGGCGAAGCGGACTTCAACAAGGATGGCACCGTGACCGCCGGCGAACTTTTCGCCTACGTCCGCGACAACGTCTTGAAAGCCACGGGCGGCGACCAAAGCCCGATGGCCCTCCCCGGTCTCGCCGAACGCATCCCCCTTTCGGGCGCCAGCCTGCGCAGAGGCAGCCACGCCCAGGCCAGCACAGCTCCCCACTCGATTTCAGCTAGTGCATCCGCATCCCCGATTTTGTAAGCTATTGCCTATCACTGCGCCAGCTCCCACTCGGCGTGGATGTACGTCACCTTCATGACCGGCAACGCTAAAAAGACAGCCACTTCCGCGCCTGCGCCTGAGATTCGCAGCACCGGCTGGCGTGGCTGGCTCATCGTTCTTGCCCTATCGCTGGCTGTTGCCTTGATTGTGGCCCTTGCTGATCACTACGGCCTTTTTGAGAAACCGGATTTGCTGGGCTACGACTTTCTTGTCCGGCTCCAAGAAAAGGCCCCTCCCAGTGCGAACGTAGTGTTCGTCGATTTCGACGAAGCCACGGTTTCCGAGTACAAAGCCTTTCCCATTCCGCGATTACTGCTCGCCCGAGTCATCGAGAAAGTCAATGAAGGCAAGCCGTCGGTCATCGGGGTCGACGTGATGCTCGACGAACCACGCATCGCGGCAGATGACCAGACGCTAGCGCAAACCATCGATAGCGCCGGCAACGTGTTGATCATCAGCGAGTTTGGTTTCAACAACCCGCGCAGAGAACCGCTCTCTCTTTTTCAGGATGCCGCTGCAGCTGTCGCTTTCGCAGACCTTCCTTTTGATAAAGACAATTCTGTGCGTCGTATGTTCCTTGCCATCAATGACGGCGACTACCACCGCACGTCATTCCCCGTCGCTTTAGTCAGGCTGTATGCTTTGCTCACGCTGCAGAAAGATTGGAAGCTCGACGCCAGAAACCCCGGCCATGTGGTTCTTGGACCACAAAAAATACCACTTGCTACCACGCGTCCTGTGGCTACCGCGTGGATACACTTTCATCCTTCCTGGCCGGTTACTCCTTATTCCATCCGCGACATTCTCGACAAAAACAAAAATTTCGATCCCGCAATCTTCAAAGACAAAATCATCATCATTGGCGAGAGCAGCGAACTGGGAAAGGATTTCGCCAGCACGCCCGTGACAAACATCGGGGCGACCTCGAACGGCCGCGATATTCTCAGTGGGTCGGAAGTTCATGCGGCTGCGGCGGAAACTCTACTCACCCGCCAAACAATCCGGACCGCCCCGCCCTACACGCATTGGCTCTGTGCCTTCGTTCTTGCGTTTCTCGTTGCCTCGTGCGGCTATCTGCACCGGTGGTTCATTTCCGTCGCTGCGACATTGCTGCTTCTCGCTGGCGTGGTTGCCTTAGCTTTCTATCTGTTCACCTACCAGAATCTCTGGGGTCCATTCATTTCCACGGAAGCATGCCTGGTGCTTGCGCTTCCCGCGGGTCTCGGTTATCGCTCTGTGGAAGAGCGCCGCCTCAAGCGCCTTATGGAAGCGGAGCGCGGCCAAATCATGGGTCTCTTCGAGCGCTATGTTTCCGCGGACGTGGCCGCCGAAATCTGGAAGCGCCGCGATCAAATCGTTCTAGCCGGCGAGGAACGCACGGCCACAATTCTCTTCTCGGACATTCGCAGCTTTACCGCCATGACTTGCAACGTCCCTTCGAAAGAAGTTCTCGAATGGCTCAACGGCTATCTCACGCTGATGGCCGACGTCATCAAGAAAAATGGCGGCTTCCTGAATAAATTCATTGGTGACGGCATCATGGTTGTTTTTGGCGCTCCGCTTAGCGAGAGTCCCAAGGATGACGCACAGCGGGCCGTCCGATGCGCGCTCGAAATGCTCGCTTGCCTCGAGCAATGGAACGCCAGCCGCAATCCCAATGGAAAATCGTTGAACGATCATCCACTGAAAATCGGCATCGGGATCCATACTGGCGTCATCACGGCCGGAAACGTCGGTTCGCCCGACCGTCTCGAATATTCGGTCATCGGGGAAGCCGTGAATCTGGCTTCACGCCTGGAAGCTCTTACCAAAGAGCTCGGGTCCCCTATCGTGATCAGCCCAGCCACTTGTGAGCTCATCTGTGACGAGTTTTCTACCGTATCCCTAGGAGGACGTCTGGTCCGGGGATTTACGCAAGAACTTACGCTTTACGGTGTTGCAACGAAATCTCCTGTAGAGGTGCATTCATGAAACGTCTTATCTTTGCGGCGACGATCGCGGTATTTGTCGCTGCATCCGCACCTGCACAATCCACGGCGCAAGCAGTTAGTGGCAAGGCTGCTACAAAGAAAAAGCTCGACGACTCAGACCTCAAAGGCTTCGATGTCAGCGATCCCAAGTCCGTCGGCCACACCAGCGTTGGCGGGACGCGGGGAACAGAAATCCCCTCCGCCAAGTTGCTGGCTCCAGCCAAGGCGAAACTTTATGGTGCAGACGCGCTCTTCCAATGGGCGCCGATTGGTCCTACGGATGGCTACATGTTTTTCATCGTGGATGACGATGAAACGCAGCTTGTCCGCCAGAAGCTGACCGACACGAGCTTCAAGCTTTCCGCTCTTGGAAAGTTGAAGCCCGGCGAGACCTACGGCTGGAAGATTCAGTCGCTGCCGAGTACTGTTCCCGGCGAGGAACAGCATTTCGTCGTCGTAGGTGGTGCGGAGCGCCAGAAGATTGCCGCGGAGCTCGCCGCCAACCCTGGCGACTCGTATGACGCCGGTTTCGCCCGCGCCCGCGTTTACGTCGCCCACAAGCTTTGGTTTGACGCCATCGGCGCCTACACCGACCTGATCGCAAAATTTCCCGATCGCGCGCAGCCTTACGAAGACCGCGGCGCCATCTACTCCCAGCTCGAAGCCACCAAAAAACGGGGCGAAGCTGATTTGGCCAAAGCCGCGACGCTGAAGTAGGGGCCGGGCTTGCCCGGCCCGCTTCATCATTAGGACAAATCGCCTCGACGGCGGCTGCTTTTTCTGCGAATTTCGTTCACCGCACCAGAATTGACGCCGCTCTCCGCCTTCCTATAACGTGTTCGCGCAGCCCGCAAGGCATCGCAACTGGAGGCCTCTCGATGTTGCTCCTGAATCTGGCGCTCTCCGTCCCCGCTTGGAAACCGCATTTCAGTTTGCTCAGTGACCACCTCGCCAACGAAATGCTGGCGCTGCGCTGGCTGCACTTGATCTTCGGCATCATCTGGATCGGACTGTTGTACTTCTTCAATCTGGTGCTGACGCCGACGATGAAGAAGGTGGATGCCGCGGCGCGCGTCAAGATTTATCCCGAACTGATGTCCCACGCGATGGGATGGTTCCGATACTCAGCGCTCGTAACCTTCTTGGTTGGGATTCGCTACTACGCTATCCATCTCTCTTCTGACGCGCACAACGCCGGCAATCCGTCGCTCACCGTGCGTTGGCTGGTGGTGTGGTTCGTGCTTTGGCTGGCAGCCTATGCGCTCATTTATGCGCTGCAACTGCCCGCAACGGGCATTCGCAACAATCGCTGGGTGCGCGTCATCTCCATCGCCATCGTGGTGGTCGCCGCGTCCTGGATTGTCCTGGTCCTGAATGCCGGTCCCTACTCTTCGAGCGCGCACCTTTCGATCAGCATCGGCGGAGGACTGGGACTGGTGATGCTGCTGAACACCTGGGGCGTCGTGTGGCGCGTGCAGAAACGGTTGATTGCCTGGACGCGCGCCGCAGCGGAAAAAGGCACGCCCATGCCGCCGGAAGCCGAGCGCCTGCTGCGCTGGAACTTTTTGACCGCGCGGACTTCCTTCTGGATTTCGTTCCCGATGCTGTTTTTCATGGCCGCCGCCAGCCACTACCCGTTCCTCACCAGCATCCCGCGATGAGGTGCGCACTCGCTGAAAGACGGCGTGCTTCCAACGACCTGTGATATAAAAAATTCTTCCCCCTCCAGCGCGACGTTTGAGGCGGATGAAGCCCACAGGAAACTTTCGTGCCTCTGCTCTCCACCTTCGCGCCGCTGGCCCTGCTTCGAAAACTGGTTTTTCTTGTGCTCTTGTTTCCCGCCGCTTCCGCCTTCGCGCAAGGCGGGCCGCCTTATTTCACCAATGATCCGGGCACTCCCGGGAATCTGAATTGGGAAATCAATCTTGGCTACATCCCGTTTTACTTCAATGGACAGTCCGTTTCGCATACACCCGACGTGGACATCAATTTCGGAATCGGCGAGCGCATCCAGTTGACGTACGAAAACGCCTGGCTGCGCGTGCAGAATCCCGGTTCACCGGTAAAATTCGGCCTGGGACAATCCAATCCCGGCGTGAAGTGGCGTTTTTACGATGCCGGTGAGTCCGGGCTCTCGATTTCGGTGTTTCCCCAGGCGTTCCTCAACAATCCCAATAATGCGGTGCGCCGCGGCGTCACTTCTCCCAACAATGCGTTTCTGCTGCCGGTCGAGTTTTCCAGAAAATTTGGCCCCATCGATGTGAACTTCGAAATCGGCTACCAGTTTGTCCATAAAGGACCAAACAGCTGGTTCACTGGGCTGGTGGTGGGCCATGAATTCACGCGAAAGCTGGAGATCGATCTGGAGCTCTATAACCAGGGCACCTTCCATCCTTCCGAAAACCAGCCGACCATCGATTTTGGCGGCCGCTACAAAATCCATAGCCCGGTGATCCTGCTGTTCATGGCCGGACGCAGCCTGGAACCGGCGCGCAGCAATCAGTCGTATTTTCTCGCCTACTTCGGCATCCAGTTGCTTCTTCCGCCCAAGTCGTACAAGGCCGATTGAACGGCTTTCGTATGTTTTTGCGGGGTGGCGGAGGGACAAGAAAGTGATCCGGTGTCGTCGAGGAGAGTAGGAAGACAGTTGGGAGGACTGCCGAATAGCTGGGCGGAAAAAAATGAGGAGGCGGGCCAGGTCTTCCCGCCTCCTCGTTGTTCCCCTCTCGGGGAAACCAGCCGGTCTGACGGAGGGCGACCAGCCGGTCGTGTGTTGGCCTACCTATATAATCCCTGCAGACGGAAAAAAGTTCCGGCCTGCATGAAAAAAGTTGAGTAGAATCACTGTGGAAAATAGGCGCCTCCATCCGGCGTCCGCCACTATGCCGCGCTCCTCACAACTCAGTCCCGATAACATACTGCGTTTTCTGCAAGTTAGGAGTGATTCGGCCTCCACGAACGAAATTGCCAGCGGCTTGCACCTGGGGAAGGCAGACCGGCGCCCACTCTTCAAAATGCTGGCGAAGTTGAAAAAACGACGGGCCATCGAGGAACTGCCTGGCGGGCGGTACCGGCTTGCGGGGCGGAAGACCGAGCGCGAGGCAGGGGCTCGAGACGAGCAAAAAGGGAAAGGCTCTACTGCCGGGGGGCGCAGCGTTGCAGGGCTTGCGAATCATGACGAGATCAAAGGCCGGTTGGTGTTGCATCACGATGGCTACGGGTTCGTGGTCCCGGACACTCCTGTGCCGCAACTTGATGGTGACCTGTTCATTCCGCGCGATGCCGTCGAAGACGCCATGCACGGCGACCATGTCCTTGCAAAAGTGCAGCGGGTTGGCGGGTTCACGGGTGCGCAGCGGGCGGAAGGACGCATCGTACGCATTCTAGGGCGCGCGCATCCGAGCGTCGTGGGTCTGTTCCGCTACGGTCCGCGCGTCAACGTGGTACTTCCTTACGATGTGCGCATGCAGCATGAAATTGAAATTCCTCCTGGGGAAGAACTGACCGCGGGGCTGGTCAAAAAACTCGGTCTTGAGGACGCGCAGGAGGGTCACGCAAAAATAAAACGCCACACGCGCCTGGCGGAGCTCGACGGCGCAGTGGTGAACGTGGAATTGCTGCGTTATCCGCGCGGAGGCACGGCTCCTACTGGGCGCGTAATCGAAATACTTGGCCGGCCGGGCGAACTCGGCGTGGATACGGAAATCATTATTCGGAAGCACCATCTTCCTCACGCATTCTCAGCGGAAGTTTTAGAGCAAGCCGAACATCGCGCGAAACCTGTTGACCAGGCCGATCTCGAAGGCCGCGAAGATTTTCGCCACCTGCCCATCGTTACCATCGACGGAGAAACGGCGCGTGATTTCGACGACGCGGTTTACGTCGAGCGCCGCGGGGACGGCGGCTGGCACCTGCAAGTGCACATCGCGGATGTCGCGCACTACGTTCGAACTTCTGCGCCACTGGACCAGGAAGCCCGGCTGCGCGGCACATCGGTCTATTTTCCGGACCGCGCCGTGCCCATGCTGCCGGAAGCGCTTTCCAACGGCATGTGCTCGCTGAAGCCTCGAGAAGATCGCCTGGTGATGAGCGCGCTCCTGGATCTGGACGCTGCCGGCCACGTACGCAGCGCGCGCATGACTCCCGGGATCATCCGCTCCGCAGAGCGCATGACCTACACGAACGTCAACAAAGTGATCGAAGGCGACGCCGAAGCCACGGCGCGGTACGCCGCGCTCGCCCATCACTTCCGCGACATGAAGGAACTCGCGCTCCTTCTCAACGCCCGCCGCAACGAGCACGGCTCGATCGATTTTGATCTCCCCGAACGGGTGATCGAATTCGACGAACAGCAGCGCATGATCAATATCGGCCGCAGCGAGCGCAATATCGCTCACCGCCTCATTGAAGAGTTCATGCTGGCCGCCAACCGCGCGGTGGACACGTATCTTCTCCACCGCGGGTTCGCTTCGCTGCATCGCGTGCACGAAAAACCCGATGCTCGCAAAGTTCTCGAGTTCGAAGAGCTCGCGCGCGCGTTCGGTTATTCGCTTGGCGTCGAGGATTTGCAGCAACGCGAAATCCCCGTGCGCCACGGCCGCATGCCCGCGCCGGCAAAGGCTGGCCGCCCCGATTCCTACGGCCATGGGCGCGAACGCGGCATGAAAATCGCCCTCCCCGGCACGGCGGAAGTGCGTATCACGCCGCAACACTACCAGCGCCTGGTGCGAAAAGTGATCGGCAAACCGGAAGAACGCATCGTTTCCTACCTCATGCTGCGTTCTCTCAAACAAGCGCGTTATGCAGCCGATCCGCTCGGCCATTTCGCGCTGGGCTTTGATGAGTACACGCATTTCACGTCGCCCATCCGCCGCTATCCCGATCTGATCGTTCACCGCATTTTAAAATGGGCGCTGCAACATCCGAAGGATGCCGCTCCCGCGGAAAGCGCGCACGCCCATGTGGCGCGCGATGCGGAAGCCGTTCTCTATTCGCACCGGCAACTGGAAGAAATCGCGTCGGAAACTTCCGAAGCGGAACGCCGCGCCGCGGGCGCCGAGCGCGAGCTGATGGACTGGAAGACCGCGCAATTCATGGAACAGCATCTCGGCGAAGAATACGAAGCGCTGATTATTTCGGTGCAGAAGTACGGCTGCTTCGTGGAATTATTCGAGGTTTTTGTCGAAGGACTGCTGCCGATCGGCGCGCTCGAGGAGGCTGCCAACGCCCGCTGCGTTTTCCGCGAGCGCGATCACGCCATCGTGGCGCTACTGGGCAGCGATGGCCGGCCCGGGACTCCAGGTGGGCGGCGGGGGCGCGGAGCCAAGCCCAAGCAGTTGGAATGGAAACTGGGCGACCGCATCCGCGTGCGCGCCGAACGCATCGATCCTTTGCGACGCCGTGTCGAGTTTGCTCTTCTAACCGAAGATTGAGATCTTCGCCATCCGTGCCGCGTTAGCGCACAGCTGCTTTCGGCGTGCGTATTCCATGCACTGCGCGCCGCAATGGCCGCGTCACTGTCGCCAGGAATTTTGCCAACGGATACCATAACCGGCTACGCAGGGACAATTGCGAAATCAGCAATCCCAGTGCAAGATGCCCTGGCGCCTCGAAATCGATCCGTTTTCCGCCGCGATACAAGCGCACAACTCTTCCGAGTAACTCCTTTTCTTCCACGCGACCGTCGGAATGCGGATGCGCATCGCCCTTGGCAAAAAACTCCGCCGCCTCGAGTGTCCCGCGTTTTTCGACGATGCGGTGCACCACCAAATGATTTTCCCTCCGGAAAAGCACGACATCACCGCACCGGACATTTTCAAGCGATGCCTGCCTCACCAACGCAACATCCCCAGGACGCACCAAAGGCAGCATGCTAGTCCCATACACGCGCAGAGAAATCCGTCCTCGACGCTGCAATGCGTCCGCAATGCGCGCCGCGTCTTCCGCGCGCCGCTCCCCTCGGCCTCCCTGTATCCCTATTCTTCGCTCTTTCATACTTCCTCCACTCCTCTCAGGAAAACTTCATCGCCCAGGGGCACGCGAGCCGCGTCCCCGGAGGGCCCGCCTTCCGAAGCGGGCCGCCTTTCACTTACAGGAGCAAACCGCCGGCACGAATTCGCAGCAATCGAAACATGTGTCTTGGCCTGGCGGGAAATAAAAACAGGAAGGAGTACTCGTTCGGAGGAAAACCGGTGCGGGTTCCGTCTGTAGAATGCTACTTAAGGGGAGAAGGGTCAACAACTCCGGATTGGAGATTGTCCTAAACAACAGCAGGCAAGCGGAAATATTCCGATCGCGCCGGCAGCCGACCGCGTAATAGAAATCCGTGAATTAAGACCGCCGCGCCGCGGCGTCACACACGCCGCCGTCGCCTGGCAGCTTTCCGCAGGCCAGCGCCAGCGTCTCGTAAATGGGTTCAGAGGTCACGCTGGGCTTAGCATAGGGTTTCTTGCCCCCGGCTGCCGCCGGCGCCACCGCAGTTTTTTTCTCTTCATCAGCCATGGATCGTTTCCTTTATGCCGCTCCGCTTTCGTTTGGACAAGCCGCACCCGACATCGGTGGAAGTTCCCGCATCGCCGCGTGCGCGCGCTGCGCATGCATCGCGCTGACAGGCTCCTCGACTCCCGCCAGCCGCGCCTTCTGCTCCGCCAACTCGCATGCCCGCTCGTATGCGCCGAGCAAATCGCCGCCCTCCATCAACGCTAGCCCCGGGCAGCGCTCACAGTAAGTGCGAATCTCGCATTTCGAGCACACCGGCAGCTGGCTCTCGCGCACGGCGCGCAGTTCTTCGAGCTTCGGCGAATGATTCCAAATCTCGCCAAATCGTTCGCGGCGCAGATTTCCCGCCGCCTGCGGCAGTTGCACGCAGGGAAATACGTCACCATACGGCGAGATATAACAACTGTTGTGGCCCGCGCTGCAAGTCAAATCCTCGTAAGCGGAACTCTCCAGCCCGCTGGAAACTCCGCTCCCTATCGCCGCGGGAATATCCGCCGGGGAGTTTGCCGGCGTCGCGTCCGCGGCAGGCCTGCAAGCATGCAGCGCCGAATCCTGCAACACCGGCAACAATGCCGAGGCAGGCACGCGATGCGCGAGCGGACCATCCGTGCCGTCCATCATTGGAGTGATGGTCATGTCCAGCAGGTAAGGCACGCCCAGCTTTTCCGCCAACGCCATGACTCCGCGGTACGCCAGCAAATTTTGCCGCATGAGCGGGCACGCCAATTTTACCTTGACGCCTTCTTCGAGCAGCATGGGAATCGCCGTCAGCGTGCGCGCCAACGATCCCGGCACCTTGGTGATCGCGTCATGCACCGCCGGCTCGTCGCTGTAGACGCTGATTTGCACTTTGCGCACGCCCAGCTCGCGCAGCTTGGCAGCGCGCTCGCGCGTAATCATCAGGGCATTGGTTTTCAGGCTGATGTCGAAGTGCAGCCGCCGCGCGGCCCCGAGGATTTCGAACAGGTCCGGGCGCAGAAAAATCTCACCGCCGCTGAAAGTTAGAAACAGCGTACCCGCCCGCGCAATCTCTTCGAGCACGCCAAGGCATTCGCTCGTGCTCAGCTCGCCGTGATCGTCATGATCCAGGTAACAATGCACGCACCGCTCGTTGCACCGGTAGGTCAAATCAAAATGCACGCTCAGCGGACGATGCTTGCGCACCGTGCGCGAAATCATGCGGTCCATCAGCGGTGTCCCACTGGCGCGCGCCGCACCGCTCAATGGGAGCCCCCGTTGCCAGGAGACTCCGCCGCTACGATTAGTTTTCGCGAAGCCAGCTCCTCGAGCAGCGATTCCGTATCCGCCAGCGCCACCTCCGGCGTCACTTCATAACCTTCTGCCAGGAGCGCGGCAATCTCCTGCACGGAGCGCCGCCC
>Ga0209447_10000272_pt1 | contig 13803 bp, 7 predicted proteins | sample BogFormECP04_OM3_FD_188243 | JGI IMG/M metagenome (GOLD analysis project Ga0209447, IMG submission 188243) | Bog forest soil microbial communities from Calvert Island, British Columbia, Canada - ECP04_OM3 (SPAdes) (version 2) | ecosystem: Environmental > Aquatic > Freshwater > Wetlands > Bog ... | reverse complement strand
CGGGTCTTACCCACGCCCAGCGCGCCGCCAATCATCGCGACTCCGCCCTCTCCGCCCAGCGTTCGCTCGAGCAGGCGGCGCAGCACGGCGCGTTCCGCTTCTCTGCCGACAAACGTCGTGCGATCGGCCAGCGATTGCACGAGACTGTTTTCCGGCCGGCTGAAAACAGGGGCCGTTACTTCCGCGACGGCGGACTGCTCGCGCCCAACAGAGAATTGCCACGCGATCAGGTTTTGAGGATTCGGAAGATAACAGCTGAAAGTTCCGGTCTTGATCGATCGATCGAGCAGATTGCCCAGTTGAGGATGGTGCTCGGATATTTTCTGCAGCGCGGATTTGATCGCACGAGTGACATTGAGGCGCGCCCGCTCAGCAGCGGCACCCGCGCGCCGGATGCGCCCGCCAAGACCCACCGCGCGAGCCACCTCGCGCAGCAGAAAATCCAACTCGGCCTCTGCACTGGCGACGCCCTTCTTATCGCCGCGCTCGCGCCGGTCTTCCAGTTCCTCGCGCAGCGCGACGATCCTGCGCTCGTAGTCGTGCCTGGCCTTAGCATCGAGCATCTCGCCCGAATCGCCGAGACCGACGCGGATAGTGGCGCCCGCGAGCAGCGCGGCTTTGACCGCGTCATCCAGTTCGGCAGAATCACCCGCGCCCGGGACATTGAGGAGATCCAGCGAATGGAATTCCTCACCGGGATGCTGCAGCATGCGCTGGATGTAGCCGAGTCCCTTGACGTCTCGCAGCGAGAAGCTCGCGTCGGCGTAACCTATGGTCCAAAACTCGCCGTTGCAGACGAACACCCCCTTAAGCGCGACGGCTATTTTCTGTGACCCGGGATGGCTTTTGCGCTCGGCTGAGCTGCCATCATTTTGTGCCACTCACTACCCCTTGAGCGACCGAACATCGACTCAGGTTTCGAACGATGAAGGTGATGATGCGCGTCGATGCCGTCCCCCGACGACAGAGAATCTTGGGCCGACGCTACCACCGCCTCAAAGTAGTGTAAAACCCATGCGCAACAGGTCAATGACCGCTCCATCTGCGCGTCGATCTCGCGATCCCGCGGTCCGGTCGCCAGTTCAAACACCGCGCTCAGAATCCGTCCACGTGGCGGTCGCGATCCTGGTAGCGCGTGCCGTCGGTGCGGCGGTGCGAGTTGAGTTGCGATGCAGTCGCGCTGGCAGTCGGGGTGGCTCTGTGACTCGAGGTTGCGGTTGGTGTAGCCGTTCGACTAGGTATAGGCGGCTGGCCATTTGCGGAATATTCGGCAACCGAATCGGTTGAGGGTGCTCGCTTGTCGCGGCGAATCATTTCCAACTTGACGAATTTTCTGCTGGGGCCCCGAAGTTTCACTGAGGTCGGCGCGGCCGAGGCTTCATTCCGAACAAATGACGGATGGTTTCAACCGATCACGCGGCGCGAGGCCGGGTGGCTGGTCGTCGGCTCGCTCGCATTTGCGCTAGCGTTCTCGTACCCGATACTCGGCGATTTGGTGTACCTAGGCCCGGGCGTCTCTCGATGGATATCGGCCGGACCAGTATTTGGTCATCTAAGCCGTTTTCCCGCCAACGGCGATTGGGATGAGACCATTGCCCTGCGGTGGGTGCCGTATCAAACGATTACTCATTTCCTCGAGTTCCCGTTCTGGAATCCATACAAATGCGGCGGCATGCCTATGCTGGGTAATCCTGAGGGCATGTTCGCCACGCCATTTCTTTTGGTCGATCTGGCAACCGGACTGGTAGCCGGAGTTTACCTTCAGATCATCTTGCACATAGCGCTTGGGTTTGCCGGCGCCTACGTACTGGCGCGCGTCATGGGAATGGGCGCGATTCCCGGGCTGGTTCTCGCCTCAGTATTTCTGTCGTGTTCGTGGCCATACCTTCAGTTCGCAATGGGTAATCTCCAGATATCTCTGCCCGTTGCGTACTGGCCCTGGATACTGGCGCTGTTTTTTATCGGGATCGATCGCCGAAAGATTGCACCTCTCGCTGTTGGCGGAATGATGCTTGCGCTCACAGCGACGGAGGGGAACTACACATTCGTATATGCAAGCATTCTGGTCGGTGTGGTTTCGCTCACGATCGCATTGACGCAGCAAAACATACGGCCAGTGATCGCGGCAGTCGTTCTGGCAGTTTTCGGAGTTACCATCGGAGCAATCAAGTTGTTGCCTGTTGCAGAGTTCCTCGCGCTCTTTCCGCGCACTCCGGGACTGGGTTGTCTGAACCCTACGCTGTCCATGATTCCGACGTTTCTCTTCTCCAGGAACCAGGACTTGTATCGCGAAATTGCCAACACCGGGGTGTACGCCTGCTACAGTGCATACGTCTCACCGACATTCGCACTGCTGGCGTTGACAGGTTTGCTGAGCGGAAGGCTCAAGACGCTGCCATGGCTGGTCGCGGCCATAGTCTTTCTGTTACTGGCGCTCGGAGATTCTGGTCCCTACAGCGCGTTTGCGCTGCTGCTGAGACTTCCGCTCTGCAACAATATCAGCTTTCCCACGCGCTTCCTGTATCCATTCGTGTTTGCGGTTGGCGTGCTGGCAGCCTACGGCGCGGATTTCGTCTGCCGCAGCGCAGGACGGTGGGGTCCTCGCGCAGTCTGCGCACTTCTTGTTATCGGTCTTGCCGACGCATGGTTGGTGGGCCCACCCAATCTCAGATACCTATTTCACGATCCCGTTCCGGAAGTGTTGTATCGCTATCCTCAGTTTCGGCAGTTTTGGTCCGACAACAACCAGGTGATGACTCAATACAATATGGCGAATCTTGGTGCGGTGAACTGTTATGGCACGGCGAATATCTCGTCAAGCGTGATGGGATACAATCAGGCGAAATACTCCGGCGAGTATTACGTCGTCGGACCCGGCAAAGTTACTCAGACCGAATGGACTCCTAACCAGTTGAGCTACCACGTATCTGCTGAGGCGCCGACCGAATTGGTAGTAAATCAGAATTATTTTCCGGGTTGGCGCCTCGTTCATGGATCCGGCGACCTCGAGTCGCGAGGCGGGTTATTGGCAGTCCGTCTACCTGCAGGTAGCCAGGAAGTTACGCTGAGATTCCGGCCCCAGCATTTTGCCGTTTCGGTTACTCTTACTTTGCTCGGGGTTATCGCAACAATCCTTCTCTCGAAAAAAGGCTGCTAGATTGAAGCGGTCGGAGCGCGCGTGAGCTTCGAGCGCGAATCCGGCCTATTTTCCGTGCGGCTGTGACTCCAGTCCCGCGGACGCATCAAGACGCTTAGTCTGTTTTGGAAAGAAGCGGTTCTCCGGGCGTGGCAGGCCGAGATTCTCTCTGAGAGTTATCCCCTCATATTCGCGGCGATGGATCCCGCGGCGCTGCAACTCAGGCACGACGCGGTCGACGAAATCATCGAGACCGGCGGGCAGAAACGGAAACAGAACATTGAAGCCGTCGCAGGCGTCGGTGAACAGCCACTCTTCCATCTGATCGGCAATCGTCGCCGGTGTGCCGACGAATGCGAGGCCGCCGAAACCGCCGACGCGTTGCGCAAGCTGCCGCACCGTCAGGTTCTCGCGCGCAGCCAGCTCGACGAGCCGGTCACGTCCACTCTTGCTCGCGTTGCTCTCGGGGATCGGCGGCAGCGCGCCGTCGGGATCGAACTTCGACACGTCGTGCCCGAGCATGATCGACAACGACGCGATCGCACTGTCGTAGTGAACGAGGCTATCGAGGCGCATCCGCTTCGCACGCGCTTCCTCGACAGTGTCACCGACGACGACGAACGCGCCCGGCAGAACTTTCAGATGCTCGCGCGGACGGCCGAGCGACTCCATGCGTCCCTTCACGTCGGCGTAAAATGCGCGCGCCGTCGCGATCGTACCGCCGGCGGCAAAAATAACTTCGGCGGTCTCGGCGGCAAGCTGGCGGCCTGCGTCGGACGCTCCCGCTTGCACGATAACCGGCCAGCCCTGAATTGGACGCGCGATATTCAAAGGCCCGCGCACTTTCAGAAACTCTCCATCATGATTGAGCACGTGGAGCTTCTCCGGATCGAAGTACTCTCCCGACTCGACGTTGCGAATGAACGCGTCGTCGGCCCAGCTATCCCACAGGCCCGTCACGACGTCGAAGAATTCGCGCGCGCGGCGGTAGCGCGTCGCATGCTCGACGTGCTCCTCGAGGCCGAAATTCATCGCCTCGTCCGGATTGCCCGACGTCACCACGTTCCATCCGGCGCGGCCGCCGCTGATGTAATCGAGCGACGCGAATTTCCGCGCGACGTGATACGGCTCGTTGTAAGTGGTCGACGCGGTCGCGATGAGCCCGAGGTGTTCAGTCAGCACGGCGAGCGCCGGCAGCAACGTCAGCGGATCGAATGAAGTGACGGTGGCGCTGCGCTTAAGCGCCTGCACCGGCATGTTCAGCACGGCCAGATGATCGGCCATGAAGAAGGCATCGAACTTGCCGCGCTCGAGCGTCTGCGCGAACCGCGTCAGATGCTTGAAGTTGAAGTTTGCATCCGGGTACGCTCCCGGATAACGCCACGCCGCCGTGTGGATACTGACGGGCCGCATGAAAGCGCCCAAGCGCAATTGACGCGAGCTGCTCATGCTTCATCTCCTCGTCGTCGTCAAACGTCTCAGATTGATTAGTTGTCGCAAACGCAGCCCGGAGTCCAACGACACCGATGGCCCCGGATTGAGCGCCGCCCTCATCCGACGCTTCGCGAAGGCTACGCAGTTGAAGTTCGTCCATTCAAAGAGAAATTCTGATTCAGGCGTCGAGATTGAAAGCGAAGCAATACTCGCCACGTCGTTGGGTGTGTGATACACGCTAAAAAGTACAAGGCCTCTTTGCCACGATTCGATATTTTTCAACCAGGGAGCATGCCATGGGCCAGATCAATTCCATCAAGAACGACAATCGCGTTGCGGCAGTTACGTCGAGTGCTTCGTCTGCCTATGTGCCTCCCCTCCAGCTTACGAAAGGGCAGCCACCACCCATCGCCGCGAACGGCGGTTTGTCCTACATGTCGTTCGATCGAAACGGCGACGCGGGAACTGCCGCAGCGACAGCGGCTGCTCTCCAGTTGCTGGCGGAGGGCAAAGGACAGGAGCTTACTGAAAGGCTCGACCAGGCTCCTCCCGGTCCGGTTGAGACCAAGTGGGGCGTCGGGTTTCGGAGCTACCAGGAGTGCCTGGAATATATTCGGGCGAAGAACATCGAAGCGCCTGAAGGCGGCATCGCAACTCCGCTGCGCTACAGCGTCTTCGAACAGCCGTCCTATTCGATCGTCTCCTCCAACGCGCTCTGGCGAGACCCGGCGCGCGCGGACCTGGCGAAAGAGTTGCGCAAGGAAGAGCATGACGTCGCGCGCCGATGCCTCTATTTTCCGCAAGTCTTGCGCGACGCGCGACGAATCGAGAAGTACTATCCCGGCCTTTCGCCCAATAGTCCCGAATGCATGGACAAGCTTGGCGTTGCGCTCGCGCATTGCGAGTCCAGGTGCGAAAACTTTTACGACGCGGCCGAGGTCGAGCGCGTGTTCTACCCGGAAATTGAAAAGCTCCTGCTGGAGTTTTACCCGGGCGCGACCGATGCGCTCGTGTACAACCACGATGCATTCGACAAGGACTACAAGGGCGACCGCACCGAGGACCAGGCCAACAAGAACCCGGGCGTGAACGCCAACTACGCCTACATCGTGCACAACGACCTGAACGACAACAGCGGCCGCGTGCGATGCCGCGAGCTGCTGACGAAGAACCTGCGCAACTTCGGGCGCGAGCAGCACTACACGCCGGCGCAAGCCGACGCAAAGATGTCGCGGCGGTTCCTTTCTATAAACCTCGCCAAGCCGATGGAGACCGTGCGCCAGAACCCCTTCGTGCTCTGCGCGTGGCCCTCATTCGCCGACCAGCCGTACATCACCAACTACCGCATCTACGACGATCGCGTCGGCGAGACCACCCGCTACACCTACCGCCCCAACCACGAGTGGTACTGGTTTCCGCAGCAGAAGCCGACCGAGGTCTCGATGCTCAAGTGCTACGACTCGATCACCGACGGTTCCGTCTCGCGCTGGTCATTCCACAGCGCCTGCATCGACCCAACGGCACCCGAGGACGCGCCCTGCCGCAGGAACGTCGTAGTACGATCCTTTGTCTTCTTCTAGGAAGAACGGCTTAGCGACGCGCTCGCGCTGATTTCTGTCAGAGCTGCAATGCACTGGCTGGCTCTCCAGGTGCGACTTTGTAAAATCTCCACACTGAGAGAGGCACGGGACGACTCGCTCGCCCGGGCAAAGGCAGATCCAAACCTGTCGCCTCGCGCCAATGATTTGTAGACTCGGCTGGTGCCCAAGCCAGACGCTACAGAGTTGCTCTTGATCGACGGACACGAGGTTCGTGTCAGCAATCCGGACAAGTTGTACTTCTCGAAGCAGACCAAGCTCTCAAAACTGGATCTGGTTCGCTACTACTTGTCGGTCGCGCCGGGCGCGCTCGCTGGAATCCGTGACCGTCCGCTCGTCCTCAAGCGATACGTCAACGGCGCCGAAGGCGAGGCCTTCTACCAGAAGCGCGCACCAGCGCAACGCCCCGAGTGGCTGCGGACGATTACGCTCGCGTTCCCTTCGGGCCGCACCGCGGAAGAAATCGTTGTCGATGACGCTGCGGGGCTGGCATGGATCGTAAATCTTGGTTGCATCGAGTTGCATCCGCATCCTGTGCGCTCCACCGATCTCGATCATCCTGATGAGTTGAGAGTTGACCTCGATCCTGGTCCCGGCGTCAGTTGGGCCGACGTGCGTTCGGTCGCGCTCGAGGTGAAGTCTCTGCTCGACGAGGTGGGACTTCGCGGCTGGCCCAAGACCAGCGGGTCGCGCGGAATGCACATCAACGTGCGGATATATCCACGATGGACTTTCGGCGAAGTGCGTCGCGCGGCGCTCGCGCTATCGCGCGCGGTCGAACGGCGCGCGCCCAAGTTGGCCACATCGAAGTGGTGGAAAGAAGAACGCCACGGCGTTTTCCTCGACTACAACCAGAACGCGAAGGACCGCACGACCTGCTCCGCATATTCTGTGCGGCCGGTCCCGGACGCTCGCGTCTCGGCGCCGCTTCACTGGCACGAAGTTCCCGACTGCGAGGCCTCCGACTTCACCGTGCTCACGATTCCGAAACGGTTCGCCGAGATTGGCGATCCGCATGAAGGCATCGACGCGGCGGCGGGATCGCTCGACCAACTACTCGAGCTTGCTGCACGAGACGAGGCCGCGGGCCTCGGCGATGCGCCCTGGCCGCCGCACTTTCGCAAGACGGAGAACGAACCGCGCCGGGTGGCACCTTCGCGCGCCAGGCCCGGTGCGAAGCCGCCGCGAACCGCAAAGCCGCCGCGAATTAAGATGCCTTTGATCGTCGTCGCGAACTCACCAAGCAAGGCGGACGCGCTGTCGGGTCTGGAAAGATGGCGCGACAAACATCCCGAGGTTGCGAAACTGCTCGCCGAAGATGACGTGCTGGTCGATTCGATGCGGGGCAGATCGTCCAGCTGGACGCGAATTCGAATCAACCTGCGCAGTGTGCCCGAAGAATTACGGCCGCTGAACGAACCGCCCGATCCTGATGACGATCCAACTCGCGAATGGCGCAATCTGCATGCGTCGAAGAAATCTACTTGAGCAAAGTGCGTCCCTGGAGGTCTCCAGCGAAAATCGCTTTCAGCTCGTGCGGCGGAACGACTTCAAGCTGCGCGTAGGTGCAATCGCGCGGCTGCTTGTCGGTCCGCCACTTCCGGAACTGCGCCATATGGCGGAATCGCGTGCCCTGCATATGCTCGTATGCAACTTCGACTACCAGCTCGGGCCGGAGCGGCTCCCACGACAGATCCTTGCCGTGGCTCCAACGGCTCTGACCTCCCGGCATCCGATGCGATGCGTCATTTGACGCCTCCGCCCACGACTTCCACGGATGATCGGCGAGAGCGTCGCGCCGGTAGGGAGCCAGAAACTTCACCAGTTCCTGCCGCCTGCTTTGCGTGAAGCTCGCGCAAACGCCGACGTGTTGCAGGCCGCCTGAGTCGTCATACAGGCCGAGCAGAAGCGAACCCACCGCAGTGCCCTCGCCTCCTTTGTGCCATCGAAAGCCCGCCACGACGCAATCGCAGTCGCGCTCATGCTTAATCTTGAACATCACGCGCTTGTCAGGTTGATAGGTGCCGGAAATCGGCTTGGCGATAACGCCGTCGAGGCCCGCGCCTTCAAAACGCCGGAACCAATCCGACGCGACACTTGCTTCGCGAGTTGCCGGAGTCAGGTGGATTGGCGGCGTCGCGCGAGCCAGCAAGGACTCCAACTTTTGGCGCCGCCGTTCGAACGGTTCGCCCCGCCAATCGCGATCGCCGTCGCACAACAGATCGAAAAAGACGATCGAAGCCGGACTCTGTTGCGACAGCATTTTCACGCGCGAGGCAGCCGGATGAATCCGCAGCTGCAATTCCTCGAAGTCGAGCCCGTCGTTCTTTGCGACCACGATTTCGCCGTCGAGCACACAGCGGGCAGGCAGCTGCGAGCAGAGCGTCTCGATTAACTCCGGGAAGTATCGATTCAGCGATTTCGTATCGCGGCTCTGGACGAGGATTTCGTCGCCGTCGCGAAAGATCAACGCGCGAAACCCATCCCACTTCGGTTCGAAGATCCAGCTCTGGCCTGCCGGCAACGCATCAATCCGCTTCGCGAGCATCGGCAGCAACGGCGGTTTGACCGGAAGATTCACGCTCCCAAGCTATTACTGCGATGCAAACGAAGTCTACGCCGGATCGGTCGAAAGACGAACGCGACCTCCAGACTTTACTAACTACCTGGTTCTTCGATAAGCGCCTTCGCATCCTTCAGGTCAGCGGTGTCGAAGCCCTCGGTGAACCAGTTGTAGATGTCGGCGAGTGTCGCGCGCGCCTGGTCGCGCCGATTGGTGTCGCGCAGCAATCGCGCGAGGCTAACGGTCGCGCGCAGTTCCAGCATCTTCGCGCCCGACTTTTGTGCCCGCGAGATTGCTTCGCGAAAGTCGGCCTCCGCATTGGCGCGTTGTTTAAGGGCGAGCCGGACCTCACCGCGGACTCGATACAGCTCCGGCCTGAGGCTCTCGTCGTGATTCCCTGGCGTAAGCGCCTCTTCGATCGTCTCCATCGCGTCGTCGTACATTCCCGCCAACGCCTGCACCTCGCAATAAGCGATCAGATTGTTAAAAAAGATATTCCCCGTTCTGGTCACGCGCCCCGCGACATCACCGGAAAAGAGGGCCATACCTGCGGCAGGCTGGTCGAGATGCGCGACTGCCCACCCCTTGAGTGCCGGGACGCCCGTCGCCAATCGCGCAGAGCCGTCTTCGCTGAGCGCGATGCACTGAGACGCCGCAGTCATGACACGCTCCGGGTCTCGGAGGAGGCGGTACAGCGAGGCCTCCATCCACCTGGCAATCATGATGCCGAACGGCTCGTTGAACGCAATCGCGGAAGCGGTCGCTTCGTCCATTCGTTCGCGTGCCAGATCGGCCCGTCCCAGTATCCATGCACATAACGCAGCACTTCCCAGGACGATGGTTTTTCCTTCTCGAAGTGCTGTCGCTCCAGCCGCGTCCTGATATTTCCGCCAAAGCACCAATTGCTCTTCAGATTCAGCGAAATTTCCCTCGTAGAGGCGCGCCTGCAGCGTGGCGTGGTAGGCGTGGGAAAAGCTGACTGCGCCGCCTTCTCGCTCGGCGAGTTTCAGCAAATGGTCTGCTATTGCAGAAGAATGCGCAAACTCCCCGCTGCGCGAGAGCAGGACTCGTTGCAGATTGAGGTGTTTGATTTGTTCAGCAACGTTTCCCGTCTTCTCCGCCAGCCGGATGCCGCGCTCGATTGCCTCTGCAGTATCGGGTACGTCAAGGCTTACTCGCCACATAGCGTCGCTCAGCGCGCCGGCTAGCTCGAATTCGCGCATGTCGCGATCGCGCGACTCCGGCAGCTTCTCGATATGTCGCAGACCTTCGCTCAGTTGCGCGGCGGCTTCCGCGTAGGCATATCGCCCCAGCGACTGCACGCCCGCCAGCAACAGGTACTTGACGGCCTTGTCGCTCTTCGCCGCGCGGGAAAAGTGATGCGCGAGCTCGGGCAGGTGATCGTTCAAGGAATCGGCGTAAAGCTGCTCAATCGCGGCGCCGATCCGCTCATGCATCTGCTTGCGGCGTTCGATCAGGACTGAGTTGTACGAGACCTCCTGAGTCAACGCATGCTTGAAGACATACTCGCTGTCGCCGACCGCGGGTTGCTCGTAAATGAATTCGCCTAGCTGCAGATCGTTCAGCATTCGATCGAGTTCCTCGGCAGGCGGCGCGACGACGGCGCGAATCAGCGACATCGGAAATTCGCGGCCGATCACCGACAACGTCTGCAGCAAATCTTTGGCATCAGCAGGCAACCGGTCGATGCGCGCCGCGAGGATTCCTTGCACGGTAGGCGGGATCTTCAACTCGCCAATCGGCTTGGTCAGTTTGACTATCGCGTCGTCGCTCACCAGCGCGCCCTCGTCGAGCAGCACCTGCACCGTCTCTTCCATGAAGAAGGGGTTGCCCTCGGTCCGCTCGATGATCGTCTGCTTGAGCGCCGCCAGTTGTGGATTGTCGCCGAGCAGCGCGGACAGCATCTCGTCCGCCGATTCCTTGCCCAGCGGATCGAGTCTGAGCTGAGTGTAGTAGGTCCTCGATCCCCACTGATGCGAATACTGCGGGCGGTAGTTCACCAGCAGCAGAATCTTCGCGTTGGCGATCGCGTCGGCGAGGAGATTCAGAAGTTCCTGGGTCTGCTCATCGATCCAGTGCAGGTCCTCGAACATCACCATCAGCGGTTGATTGAGCGACTCGCGCAGCAGGATGCGCTTGATCGCGTCGAGCGTGCGACGTTTCTTGACCTGCCCGTCCATCTGCGCGAGCGGATCGTCGCCCTCAACAATCCCGAGCAACACGAAAAGATACGGCAGCGCATCTTCGAATGTTCGATCCAATGCCAGCACGCGTCCGGTAACTTTCTCTCGCCGCGCGCGAGCGTCGTCGTCAGAGGTGATCTTGAAGTAGGTGTGAAGCAGGTCGAGCACCGGCAGGTATGCCGATGCTTTGCCGTGCGAGACTGAGAAGGCCTCGAGCACCATCCAGCCCGATTGGCTCTTGGCCTTGAACTCGAAGAACAAGCGCGACTTGCCGGTGCCGGCATCGGCGATCGCCGCGACGATTTGTCCGTGACCGACCTTCGCCTGCTCGGCGGCGCGAGCGATTGCCGTCATCTCGGCGTCGCGCCCCACGAATTTCGTCAGTCCGCGGCCGGCCGAACGCTGCAAGCGCGTGCGCAATGGTCCCAGTCCGATGACCTCGAACACATTGACCGGTTCCGACAGGCCTTTGACTCTCGTCGGTCCCATCGGCTTGAGTGCGAAGTAGCCCTCGCACAGTTTGCGCGTCGGTTCGGCAACCGCGATCGATCCAATCGGCGCGACTGCCTGCATGCGCGATGCGAGGTTGGTGGTATGGCCGATGGGAGTGTACTCGGTATGTCCGCCGCCAGTTGCTATCGAGCGCACGACGACTTCGCCAGTATTCACGCCCACGCGGCATTGCAGCGGATTGCCGCCGTCGGCCACCAGCCTGGTCGAGTAGCGACGCAGTTCTTCCTGCATCCGCAACGCGGCGTAAAGTGCGCGCTGCGGATGGTCCTCGTGCGCGACGGGAGCGCCGAACAGTGCGAAGATGCCGTCGCCGGTGCTCTGCACCACGTAGCCGTCGTAGCGCTGGACCGCGTCGATGATCAGCTTCAATGCCGGATCGACAATCGCGCGCGCTTCCTCGGGATCAAGGTCCTGCTCTAACTCAGTGGAACCCTTGATATCGGCGAACAGCGCCGTGACTGTCTTGCGCTCGCCTTCGAGATTTTCGCCGAGCGGTGTATCAGTTTCGCGAGTCGGAGCTGAGGCGGGCTGCCTGGTTGCTGGCGAAGTTCCGAGTGCCGTGCCGCATTCGCCGCAGAACCTTTTGCCCGCTGGATTTTCTGCGCCGCACTTGCGACAAAGATTCGCTAGCGGCGTCCCGCAATCGCCGCAAAATTTCTTGCCTGCAGGATTTTCAATTCCGCATTTCGAGCAGAGCACTTGCCTCTCCCACGCTCCGTACGAAATGAGCAGTATCGTGGCAAACCGGCATGCCTCGCAAGTGCGAGGTACTCGCCTGGCTGTTGGCAGTTGGCCTGACTCAGACTATTCATACGAGACGCGGCCGCCGAGCAGGCGAACCTCAGAACGGAACGGAGAGAAAACATGAATAAACTCGAAAAGAAGGTTGCAGTTATCACCGGTGCGGCGAGCGGAATCGGCCGCGCTACGGCGATACGGTTCGCAGGCGAAGGCGCCGCCATCGTCATCGCCGATCTGAATCGCGAAGGTGGCGAGAGTGCGGTACGCGACTGCAAAGAGAACGGCGGCAACGCAGTTTTCCAGCTCACCGACGTCTCGAGTGAAGAAAATATCAAGAGCGCGGTCGATCGCGCGGTCAAGGAATTCGGACACCTCGACATCATCTACAACAACGCCGGTCTCGGTGGTGCGGTCGGACCGCTCGAAAAGACCAGTGCGGAAAACTGGGACCGCAGCTTCTCGATTCTGCTGCGCGCGGTATTTCTCGGCATCAAGCACGCGGTGCCGGAACTGCGCAAGTCAGGCGGCGGTTCGATCATCTCGACCGCCTCGATCGCCGGACTGCGCGGCGCGGCTGGCTTGCACGCATACTGCGCTGCGAAGGCAGGAGTGATCAGCCTTACCCGCTCGGCTTCGATCGAACTGGCCAAGGACAAGATTCGCGTCAATTGCATCTGTCCGGGACTGATCGCGACTCCGCTTACTTACAACCGCATCCCGGGCGGCGAACAGACTGCTACGCAACTGTTTGCGGCCTTCCAACCGTGGCCGCGCGCGGGACGCCCCGAAGACATTGCGGCGATGGCGCTGTTCCTGGCCAGCGACGACTCGGAGTTCGTCAGCGGGCAGGCGATGGTGGTTGATGGCGCGGTGACATCGGGGATGAGTTCCGGCAACCTGGCCGCCGCAGGATCTCAAGCTTCGACTCCGTCGATCCTCGATGACGAATGGTCGGGCCCTTCATTTCAGATGAAGCGCCCGTCGTAGGTGCGTCACCGACAAGAGCAGGCGTAGTGCGCCATCTGGGATTGCGTGTGCCATAACTTTTTTCCTCGGCTAGCATCGCCGTCGAATGGCGATACTTGCAACCGGCGCGATCGACTCCACGATGCTCGGCTCGATTCTAAATCGGGTGCGCGCGCAGGCGGCGGCCGACCCGCTCAGCAATCCGATCCTGCTGTTTGCGTTGGATCTGACGCTGCGGATGGACCGCGGCGAGATCGATATCGACGGCCTCGAGCGCATCGTGCAGCAACTGACGGCCGAGGCCTTTGCCGATCGCGCCGACCGGCTGAAGAACTACCTGGGCGAGACCGCAATCGCGGCGAACGATCGAGCGCTGCGAGATCTAATCGAGAAAAAAGCGCGCGAGCGTGGCTTCGAGGAATTTCGCACGGCGCTGGCGCGCAGCGTCTTCGGAGTCGTCTTCACGGCCCATCCGACGTTTTCGATTTCGCTCGAGTTGGCCCGCATCCTGGCCGAACTGGCGACCGGCAACACGGTCGACGGCGTGACGCTCGACCAGGCGGGACATGACGAGCGGATGGAAACAGCAGCGCGCGTCGAGCATCGGCCGCCAGATCAATTGTCGCTCGAAGTCGAGCACGCGTGGGT
>Ga0209447_10000271_pt1 | contig 13803 bp, 14 predicted proteins | sample BogFormECP04_OM3_FD_188243 | JGI IMG/M metagenome (GOLD analysis project Ga0209447, IMG submission 188243) | Bog forest soil microbial communities from Calvert Island, British Columbia, Canada - ECP04_OM3 (SPAdes) (version 2) | ecosystem: Environmental > Aquatic > Freshwater > Wetlands > Bog ... | reverse complement strand
GCCACAAGCAGGTAATAGGCATCGCGCAGATGTCCGTTGTAGTCGATCCAATCCGGTTGGATCCTGGCGCTATAGATCGGAAGTTGCGCCGCTTCGGCGCCGCTCATGTCGGCGCTACTCAGTGCAGCTGCAGGCGCTCGCGCGCTTGAGCCGCGGTCAGCACCCGGGCGCCGATGGCCTCGATGATGGTGCGGGCCCTTTCCACCAATTGCGCATTGCTCGCGTACACCCCCTTGCTCAAGTACAGATTGTCCTCGAGTCCGACGCGCACATTGCCTCCCAGCAGCACGGCCTGCGCCACCCAAGGCATCTGCATGCGGCTGATGGCGAAGCTGCCCCAATTACAATTCTCCGGCAGGGCATTGACCATCGCAAGCAGATGGCCGACGTCGGCCGGCACACCGTAGGGAATGCCCATGCACAGTTGAATCATCGACGGTGCGACCAGCAGCCCTTCCTTGATCATCTGTTTGACGAACGACAGATTGCCGGTATCGAACACCTCCAGCTCCGGCTTGACGCCGAGCTCCTTGCAAATGGCGGCGCCTTTGCGCAGGTAGTTGGGCGTCGAAACATAGGCGCGATTATCATCGCCAAAGTTCAGGCTGCCGCAGTCCAAAGTCGCGATGTCGGGCCGGTACAAGCCTTCATGGCACAAGTCGATGACATGGCGCATGCGGTCTTCCTGGCTGACGAAGTCGCTGCCGGGGCCAGGGGTGTCCTTCAGGCCGCCGTCGCCGACCACGATGTATCCGCCCATGCCGCAGGTTAAGTTCACGATCACATCGACCTTGCTCTCGCGGATGCGCTTCACGACTTCGCGGTAGTGGCGGGTCTCCATGCTGAATGCGCCCGTTTCCGGCTCGCGAACGTGAATGTGAACGATCGCGGCGCCAGCCTGCGCGGCCGCTATGGCGGTGGCGGCAATCTGTTCCGGTGTTATCGCGCAATGCGGGCTCTTGGTCACCTTGGTGTCGTCGCCGGTAACGGCGCAGGAAATAATGACATCGTGATTCATGGGGTCGTCCTCCACCAGCCGCCAATGATAAACTTGGTTTTATTATACTCATAATAATATTTAAACGGAGCGGGAGCAACTGCAGGCGCGGGAAGTGATATAAGCTCGGCAAGGGCATAACCGGCCAGGGAGAACGCAGTGTCCAAGAGCCCGCTGCTCGAGCAGCGATCGATCGACTATGTCCCCTTGAGGGAGCGCCACGGTAAGCTGTGGCACCTGTGGCCTGTATGGTTCACCGGCGACGCGCACCTCGCAACCATTGCCACCGGCTTCGTCGGCGTGGCACTCGGAGGCAATCTCGTCTGGATGACGATCGCGGTTCTGCTCGGCTGCGCCTTCGGCACGTTTTTCATGGCTTTTCATTCGGCTCAGGGACCGCAGCTCGGCTTGCCGCAGATGATCCAGTCGCGGCCCCAATTCGGCTATCTGGGAGCGCTGCTCGTCTGGTGTGTGGCGCTGATCACTTTCGTTGGCTACAACGCATTCAATCAGGTGCTCGCGGCGGACACCGTCGTCACGCTTGTTGGCTGGAACCGGCCGCTGACAATGGTGACCATCGGCGCGATCGCGACCGCGCTGGCGATTCTGGGCTACGACCTGATTCACAAGGCGCAGCGATTGCTCGCTTTCGCGCTCCTAATCGTGTTCGCAATAATGACGGTTGCCGTCAGCCGCGTGCATTTCGCCGCAGAACAGCTCGACCTACACGATTTCAAGATGATCCCGTTCCTGACGCAGCTGCTTGCGGCGGCCGCGTACCAAGTATCTTGGTCAATCTATGTCTCCGACTACTCGCGCTACCTGCCGCCGAACGTGGGCGTGCGGGCGTCTTTCTGGTGGACCTACATCGGCGCCTTCATCGGCGGCGCGTGGGCGATGCTGATCGGCACGGTCGCCGCTGCGATGTTTCCGGCGCTGGAGCTTTCGGCGGCGCTCAAATCCGCCGCCGATTCCATGTTGCCGGGATCCGGCAGTCCGTTCCTGGTGGCATCGCTGCTGGGACTCGTGACCATCACGACGCTCAATTTCTACAGTGCGTCGCTGACACTCCTCAGCGTGGCAGACTCGATCAGACCGCTGAAGCCGACCGTCGCGCAGCGCCTGCTGACGCTGGTCGGCCTGCTGGCCGCCTCGTCGGTGATTGCGCTCTCCTCTTCGCCGCACTTTGCGGCGCAGTTCGGCGAGTTTCTCGCAATTCTGCTGTACCTCTTCACGCCATGGACGGCGATCAATCTGGTGGATTACTACTACGTGCGCCGCGGCCACTACTCAGTCCGGGAGATTTTCAACCCCAATGGCATGTACGGTCGCTGGAACTGGCGCGGGCTGGTGGCCTACTTCGGCGGCTTCGCCGCCATGATTCCGTTCTTCAGCACCGGCCTGTATCGCGGTCCGGTGGCCGAAGCGCTCGGCGGCGCCGATATCGCCATCCTGGTGGGACTGCCGGTGTCGACCCTGATTTACCTAATCGCCTGCCGCTCCTTTGACCTCGAGAAGGAAATTCGGCTGGTCGACTTTGCCGATCGCGGTCTCGATCAGGACGCTTGAGACACGACTAGGCGCTGACGTTCACGCCATTGCCGAGGGAGCTCAACGAGTTGCTGGCGCCGCCTTGCAGGTTTTGCAGAAGACTGCTTAAGAAAGCCTGCAGTGAGGCGGTGTCCGACTGGGGGCTGGAAGCCGTCGAAGTTGTTCCACCCAAGTCGCTGATCAGTTTAGTGAATGCCGAATTCAAATTCGCCAAAGCGCTCGAAGAAAGATTCGCCGGCGTGCCCGCGGCGGTGGATGTCGCACTGACGACCTGGCTGTTGCTCAGATCCTTGATCAGCGCGTCGAGCTCCGCAGCGATACCGAATCGACCGTAGGCGGCGGTTGAACTTGAGCTGGTCGCGGCAACCGGAGCAGCCGAAGAGGTCGCGGGCGTGCTCGCGGCGACGGGCGCCGCGGCAGTCGAAGCAGTGCTGGTACTCGTGACGGCGGCAGGCGGCGCGGCAGCGTTCGCGGCCGGCTGCGTGTCGCTGACCGGGGTCGCCGGCGTTGCATCCGCCCGCCAATCATCGCGGGCGCGCCCAAACCCATGTCCCGCATGCTCGCGCGCACCGCCTGCTTGGCGCAATGCCGAGAACAAATCATGTAAAAACGCTTGTAGATCGGTCCCAAGCGAACTCGCCGGCGTGCTGCTCGAGCCGGAGGAGTTCGTCGAGCTAGTTGAGGCCGGGCTGGGTGTGCTTGTGGCCGTGCTTGTAGCGGTGCTAGCCGGCGTGGCCGATGATGTTGCCGCTGACGCGGCCGTGGCCGCCGCCGGAGCGGCCTGATGCGCGGCGACGAATTGAGTTAGTGCATCAAACAGCGCCGTGAAAAGCCGGCTACCTTGGACCGGTGCGCTTCCTGAGCTCGAATCGCCGTACCCGGAGGGCTGTCTTAAGAGCGGTCGCTCGACGCCAATGACGGAAGAGACGATGTTCGTTGAGGATGCAGCGATTGCGCTAGTTGACATAATGTGTACCTGGTGAAAACGACGGGCACACCAGGAGTCGGCGCCATTCGCAGATTCTTGAGCGAAAATCGGCGCCGATTTTGCAGTCAGCTTATTCGACGTTCGTCAGCGTGAAGTAACCGACCTTGTCATTCGACGGGGATCCGTACCACATCCTGCCTTGCGCGTCGGGAATGAATTCTCGAATGGTGTTTTCAGAGTGTGGGAACGGATATTCAACGGTCTTGCCGGTTTTGGGATCAAAGCGGCCGAGGACGTCCATATTGTAGGACGAATACCAAATCTGATGATCCGCGTCGATGCCGAAACCGTACGGAGTGGGCTCCGGACCCGGCAATGAATATTCCGTGAACACCTGCGTCTTCGGATCAAAGCGGCCGATTTTTCCCGCGTTGAACTCGCCAAACCAAACGATTCCGTCGGTATCGATCTGCATGCGCCGCGGAAAGCAACCCGGGGTCGGCGGAGTCAACGGAGCGTCAGGACGACGCGACCCGGCCGCGACGGTTGTGCAACGGAGTGGAGCAGAGTCGCGAGCCGCCGCCGCATGCTGCCAAGGTCATGAAAATCAATACTGTACCTGGTGTGTTCATGGCGCCTACTTTGCAATTCGAGGAATGCCGCTTGTTGCGCAATGATGGGCACTGGCAAATGCCAACGCAATGGGCTTTGGCGAGGTAAGCTGAGCGAAGCCTGCGACGCACAATCGCGTGTCCGCTCGCGGTGGTCATTTAGAGGAAGTTTTCGATGAAGTCAGCAATCTGCGAAAGACTCGGCGTTGAATTTCCGCTGTTTGCATTCAGCCATTGCCGCGATGTGGTCGCTGCAGTGAGCCGCGCCGGCGGCTTCGGCGTGCTGGGCGCCACCCGCCATACTCCCGCGAGCATAGAGATCGAGCTCAACTGGATCGACGAGCACGTCGATGGCAAACCCTACGGGCTCGATGTGCTGATCCCGGAGAATCTGGCAACGCGCGGCGAGAAGGGGGTAACCGCCCGCTCGCTGGCGGCCCGCATACCTCAAGAGCACCGCGATTTCGTAGCGGACCTCTTGAAGCGCAACAATGTGCCGCCGCCCGCCGAGCAGGTTCGCGAGGGCGCAGCGCCTTATGATCCCGATGAGGCGCTCGAGGTGCTCGATGCCGCCTTCCGCCACCCGATCAAGCTCATCGCCAATGCATTGGGCGTACCGCCGCCATCGATGATCGAGCTTGGCAAGCGGCATGGCGTGCCGGTCGCGGCCTTGGTCGGCGCAAAAGAACATGCGATCCGTCAGGTCAAGGCCGGCGTCGATGTTCTGGTGGTGCAGGGAGGTGAGGCCGGCGGCCATTGCGGCGAGGTTTCCACGCTGGTGCTGGTGCCCGAAGTGCTGAAGGCGATCAAAGCTCTGGGCGATATTCCCGTGCTCGCGGCCGGCGGCATCATGACCGGCCGTCAAATGGCTGCCTGCATGGCGCTGGGAGCCGCCGGGGCCTGGACCGGTTCGGTGTGGCTGGCCACCACTGAATCGGAAACCTCGGAAATCTTCAGAGAGAAAATGATCGCCGCCACCTCACGCGACACGGTGCGTTCGCGAGGCCGAACCGGCAAGCCGTCGCGGCAGTTGCGCTCGAGCTGGACCGACGCATGGGAGAAGCCAGGCAGTCCCAGTCCCCTGCCGATGCCCTACCAGTCCCTCATCAGCGAGGGGGCTCTGCGCGCGGTGGAGCGATCGGCCGCCGCCGGCAATCCTGCGGCGCGCGATCTGGTGACGTACTTTGTCGGGCAGGGCGTGGGACTCATCGACAGCGTCAAATCGGCGCGCCAGGTCGTCGAGGAATTCAAGCTCGATTTCGCGGATGCATTGGATGACTTGCAAAATCTCTTGCAGGAGTGAGCCGCTTCAAGAATGTCTGATGATCGCATCCCCGTCATTGTCGGCATCGGGGAAATTACCGACCGGCCAGCTGATCTCATGCAGGGTCTGGAGCCGCTCGCGCTGATGGCGGCGGCGCTCAAGCGTGCGGACGAGGATGCCGGTCGCGATTTGTTGCGCAGCGTCGACTCGCTGGACGTCGTCAATCTGGTGAGCTGGCGTTACGCCGACGCGGCACAGCAACTGACGGAGCGGCTCGGGATCGCGCCGCACCGCGCGGTCTATGGGCCCGTTGGCGGCGAAAGCCCGGTGCGCTATCTGCACGAGGCGGCACTGCGCATCGCGCGCGGCGAAAGCACGGTTGCCGCTATCGCCGGCGCGGAGGCGCAGAGTACGGTTACCAAGGCGATGAAGGCGGGGTGCGAGTTGCCCTGGACACCGCCCGATGGGCCGCGCTCACTGCGCGGGCCGGACTATTTGCATCCGTTGGCGGTGAAGCTGGGCGTGGCAATGCCGGTCAGCGTGTATCCCTTCTACGATGCAGCGTCCGCCCAACATTGGGGCCAGACGCCGCGCGAAGCGCTGGCCGAGTCCGGAGAGTTATGGGCGAAGTATGCCGCGATTGCGGCATCGAATCCCGCCGCCTGGATCAAGAAGCGCTTTTCCGCCGCCGAGATCATCACGCCGTCCGCCGACAATCGGCTCATTGCCTGGCCCTACACCAAGCTGATGGTCGCCAACCCGATGGTGAATCAAGGCGCGGCGATTCTGATGACCAGCCTCGCCCGCGCCAGGAAAGTGGGGATTGCCGATGAACGAATCGTCCACATCTGGGGCGGGGCGGCCGCCAATGAACCGCGCGATTACCTGCAGCGCGATCAATACTACGAAAGTCATGCACAAAATGCAGTGCTCGAAACTGCGCTTGCGATCGCGCAAGGCCAGCCATTCGATGCGCTGGAGCTGTATAGCTGCTTTCCCTGTGTGCCCAAGATGGCGCGGCGAACGCTTGGGTTGGGGGCGGATGTAAAGCCCTCGGTGACGGGCGGCCTGACATTCTTCGGCGCACCTCTGAATGACTATATGAACCATGCAGCTTGCGCCATGGTTCGCCAGCTCCGCGAGGGTGCAGGCTGTGGCCTGCTCTACGGTCAGGGGGAGTTCGTGACCAAGCACCATGGGCTGGTCTTGGCCTCGAGGCCGCCGCCGCGGCCGCTGCAATCCTGGAGTGCGTCGGTTCAAGCGGAGGCCGATAAGCGGCGCGGCGCGGTTCCGCCATTCCTTGTGGAAGCCACCGGTCCGGCTTCGTTGGAGACATTCACTGTCATCTTTGATCGCGACGGCGCAGTGAATCACGGCGTCGTCATCCTGCGAACCACGGATGGCGCCCGCGCTCTGGCGCGCGTACCGGCAGCCGACGGCGACACGCTGCGCCTGCTGACCGAACTCGACCATACGCCGCTTGGAATCGACGGCGTGCTCACGTCGAATGCGGATGGAATTTCGGATTGGCGAGCGCGCTCGTGACGCAGCGCTATATCGGCGCAAAGGGCGTCGAACTCGCCGCCGATGTCCGAGGCGACCCTCGAGCGCCAACCATCATACTGCTGCATGGCGGCGGCCAAACACGCCACTCGTGGGGCGGCGCGATGCGACAGTTGGTGCTTCGCGGCTACCACGTGATCAACCTCGATGCGCGCGGCCACGGCGACAGTCAATGGGCCGCGGACGGCGATTATTCCCTCGAAGTCCTGGCCAAGGATTTGGAGTGCGTCATCGGAACTTTGCAGTCGCGACCGGCGCTGGTGGGTGCCTCCATGGGCGGCGCCACGGCGTTGTTGGTGGCCGGCGCGCACACTGAGCCGTTGGCCGCGGCATTGATCCTTGTGGACATTGTGCCGCGCATCGATACCGGCGGCGCCGCCAAGATTCGCAGCTTCATGAGCAGCGGTGCGCAAGGATTCGGCACTCTCCAAGAAGCGTCCGACGCGGTCGCGGCCTACAACCCGCATCGTCCGCGACCGAAGAGTAATGCGGGCCTCATGAAAAATCTGCGATTGCGCATCGATGGTCGCCTGTATTGGCATTGGGATCCGCGCGTGCTGCAGCAAGTGCGGCACGCCGAGCCGCCGCTGTTCGCCGAGCGGCTGAACAGTGCAGCCCAGAGAGTGCGCATTCCTACACTGCTTGTCAGAGGCCTGCAGAGCGACATCGTTACGGAAGCGGCGGTAGCGGATTTCCGCGCCCACTTGCCGCAGTTGGAAGTCTTCGATGTAAGTGGCGCCGGTCACATGGTCGCCGGCGACAAGAACGATGTGTTCAATCAAGGCGTATTCGAATTTATGCAGCGTCACCTGCCGCCGAATGCGCCGGCACCTTAGGGCTGATAGGAACCCTGGCGAGCGAAATTGGTCCATCTTGTCAGGACCTACAGAGGCTATGGCTAGGCTGACCATGAATGAGTCGAAGCACTGGACAGTTTCGCGCTTCGCGGCCTTGGCCGTGGTGCTGATCGTGCATGCGGCTCTGTTTGCGGCGCTTTTGATGGCGCCGCGAATTAGCGGTCTCCCGGACTCGCAGGCGAGTGCAGTCGAACTGGTGTTGCTCGCGCCGGTAAATCCACCCAAAGCCCGCACCACGCCCGCAGCATTGCGGCGCTTGGGCGGCGATGCCGCCATAACGATTGCCGTACCCGTACCCGATTCACCGTCATTACCGGCGTCTTCGGCGCCCGCCTCATCCTCCATGGGCAATGGGAGTGGCGTAGACTGGAGCGCGGAAGCCCGGCGTGCCCTGCAGGCATTCGAGATTCGAACAAATCAGCACTCGAGCAACAAATCGGTCTCTGGCAGGCCGGAGGACGACAATTGGCTGCCGAATGCACAGCATCGCCCCGGCGAACTATTGAAGACAGCCAGCGGCGACTGGATCGTTTGGATCGATGCAAACTGCTACGAGATCGCGACTGCGGGACCGCATGAAGCTGGTGCGGCGCTGCCCGTGACGATCTGCCGCCGGCATTCCGGCAGCGCTGCGCAGTGACCTGAATCTCGGGATTTTAATTACGTGCGTGCGATACGCACCAAGGGATGTTCGATGTCGGTTTCTGATGCTCTTTTGAAGCGCCGCTCGGTGCGCGGCTTTCTCGATCGTCCGGTGTCCGCCGCGACGATCCGCCGCCTGGTGGCACTCGCGGCCCGGGCTCCTTCCGGGGGCAACCTTCAGCCCTGGAAAATTTACGTGCTTTCCGGCTCTCCGCTGGATGCGCTCAAGACTGAGATGGAGAAGCGTATTGTCGAATTGCCGCGCGGCGAGACCACCGAATACGACATCTATCCCCCCAATCTTCACTCGCCTTACAAGGAGCGGCGCTTCGAAATCGGCGAAGCTCTGTATCGCGCCATCGGCATCCCGCGCGAGGACAAGGCCGCGCGCTGGCAGCAGTTCAATAAGAATTTCCGCTTCTTCGATGCGCCGGTGGGCCTTTTTTGCTTCGTGGACCGGCTCATGGGCCGACCGCAATGGTCTGATCTCGGAATGTATCTTCAAAGCCTGATGCTGCTGGCGGTCGAGGAGGGATTGGCCACCTGTCCCCAGGAATGCTGGTCGGTATATCCGCAGACCATTGCCCGGTTCGTCTCGGCGCCGCCGGAACTCATGCTGTTTTGCGGGATGGCCATCGGCTATGAAGATACCGAAGTGAAGGCCAATCAACTCAGGTCGGTACGCGCGCCCGCAGAAGAGTTTGCGACCTTCATCGGCCTTTGATCGCAGCTAAGCTGACGCGGCACAGCGGGTAGCGTACGCTATTTCATCGCATCGATTCGCAACCGAAAAACTGGAGCATGCAGTGAAGCTACTACGCGCCGGCGAGGCCGGCAAAGAACGGCCCGCATTGTTGGACAGCCAGGGTCAACTGCGGGATTTATCGGCGATCGTTTCCGACATCGGCGGCGACGCATTACTACCCGAGAGCCTGGCCAAAGTAAGTTCGCTGGATGCGGCAAAGCTGCCGAAAATCGCCGGATCGCCGCGCATTGGGCCGTGCGTGGCGAACGTCGGCAAAATCGTCTGCGTGGGGCTGAACTATAAGGATCATGCCGCCGAGGCCAACATGCCGATTCCGGCGGAACCGATCCTGTTCATGAAGCCGACGAGCGCAATCATCGGACCGAACGATGATGTGGAAATTCCCCTGGGTGCGGAGAAAACGGATTGGGAGGTCGAACTCGGCATCGTCATCGGCAAACCGGGCAAGTACGTGCCGCTCGAACGAGCGTTCGATCACGTCGCGGGTTACTGCGTATTCAACGATGTATCCGAGCGCGCCTATCAGCTTGAACGGGGCGGTCAGTGGGATAAGGGCAAGGGCTGCGACACCTTCGCGCCGATTGGTCCCTGGCTGGTAACGAAGGACGAAGTACCAGATCCGCAATCCTTGGATTTATGGCTGGAAGTCGATGGCCAGCGCTTCCAGAACGGCAATACGCGAACCATGATATTCGGCGTCGCACATCTGGTCTCGTACATCAGCCAGTTCATGAGCCTGCGTTCGGGAGATGTGATTGCCACCGGCACTCCGCCCGGCGTGGGAATGGGGCGGCGGCCGCCGCAGTTTCTCAAGCTCGGGCAGAGCATGCGTGTCGGCATTTCGGGGCTCGGCATCCAAACGCAGCATGCGGTGCCGGCAACTTTTATTGGCAGCCAATGAACCAGCTGGATCTCAAAGGCAGGGTCGCGGTCGTTACCGGCGCTGCCCGCGGAATCGGCTACGCGGTGGCCGAGCGGCTGCTGCGCTCCGGCGCAACGGTGTCGCTATGGGATATGGACGCCGCAAAGCTCAACGATGCCTGCACGCAGCTAGCGGCGTTTGGCACCGTAGGCGCTTGTTGCTTGGACCTCACCGGGGACGCCGCGGTGCAGGGGGCCGCGGAGGAAACAGTTGCACGGTTCGGCAAAATCGACATCCTGATCAACAATGCAGGCATCACGGGGGGCAATGCTCCGACTTGGGAACTCGATCCAAAGGCCTGGCGCCGCGTCATCGAAGTCAACCTCGTGGCGCCGTACCTGACCTCGAGGTCCATCGTTCCCCTGATGCGGGAACGGGGCTATGGAAGGATCGTCAACGTGGCTTCGGTCGCCGGCAAGGAAGGCAATCCTAACGCCTCGCATTACAGCGCCTCCAAGGCGGGACTGATTGGGCTCACGAAGTCGCTTGCCAAGGAATTGGCCACCCAGGGCATCCTGGTCAACTGCGTCACACCAGCCGTGGCCAAAACCGACCTGTTTGCGCAAATGACCCAGCAGCACATCGACTATATGCTCGCCAAGATTCCGATGAATCGATTCGTTGAGCCGCATGAAATTGCAGCAACCGTCTGCTGGCTCGCGAGTGAGGAATGTTCCTTTGCCACCGGGGCGGTGTTCGATATATCCGGCGGCCGAGCCACTTACTGACACGGACGTGTGTGGGAGCGCGCGATGACTGTAGCTCTTAGCCGATTGGAAAACATTGCGGTTGTAACCATTGACCGGCCGCTGCAACGAAACGCCGTGGATTTCGCGACTGCCCGAGAGCTTGCGACCGTCTTCCGCAGCTTTGATATCGACAGCGCACTCGATGTAGCGATATTGACCGGGGCGGGCGATCAGTTTTGCGCTGGGGCCGACTTGAAAGCCTTTGCGGCAGGCGAACGCCGGCCGGTGGGCACCGATGGCGATGGGCCCATGGGCCCCACGCGCATGCTTCTCAGCAAACCCGTGATCGCGGCCGTTGAAGGATTCGCCGTGGCCGGCGGCTGCGAGTTGGCATTGTGGTGCGACCTGCGGGTGATTTCCGAGACCGCGGTCTTCGGCATTTTTTGTCGTCGCTTCGGCGTGCCGTTGATCGATCTCGGGAGCATTCGCCTACCGCGCCTGATCGGGCATAGCCGGGCGATGGATTTGATTCTCACCGGCCGCGAAGTGCGCGCGCAGGAAGCGCTCGACATCGGCCTTGCGAATCGATTGGTGCCCGCCGGCCAGGCGCTGGCCGCAGCCGTCGAAATTGCGCGCCAGATTGCCTCGTTCCCGCAATCCTGCTTGAGGAACGATCGGCTATCTGCGATCGAACAATGGGGCATGGATGAAGGGCTGGCCATGCAGAATGAAATCAAGCATGGATTGATCACGCTGGCCTCAGGCGAGGCGCAAGCCGGTGCCGCCGCGTTCTCCAAGGGCTCGGGTCGGCACGGCAGCGCCAAGGTGTAATGCGCTACGGCTGAAGGCCAACCGCGTCGCGGGCGGGTTTCACGCCGCCGAATCCAGAACTCGGCGCGCGGTCGCCGTGGCAGAAGCGAAATTTCCTGCCGCTACCGCAGGGGCAGGACTGATAGGGCCCGTGCCTCGCGTCCTCGGCGGCCGTCAGTCTCATGATGTCGGCCGGTGCCTGTCCCCTTTGCAGCAGGCTCGCCATGGTTCGCATGGCGGGACGCGTGTGTTTGAAAAACAATTCCAGTCCGGCGCAGAGATAGTTATGTCCGGAATCTCCATCGCGCGAAACCGCAAACCGATCCTTGGGACAGCCGCCATGACACAAGGACTTGACCTCGCAGCGCTGACACTGCGACGTTAGCGAATCGGCCTTGTCCTGCCCGAACTTGCGCATCTGCGGCGAGGCCACGAGCTCAAGCATGTGGATTTTGTGAATGTTGCCCAGCTTGAATTTGGGTTCGACGAAGTGATCGCAGGCGTAAAGATCGCCGTTGTGCTCGAGCGCCGGACCGTAGCCGCAAGTCGGCGCGTGGATGCACAAGAGATGACGGCCGAAGTACGCTTCGAGCGTGACATCGAAAAGCTGCACATAAACCGAGCCCACATCGTGGCGCAGCCACTCTTCGAAAATATCAACGAGAAAGCGGCCGTATTGCTCGGCGCCGAGCGTGCGCTGCGTCACCAGATTGCCGGTCTGGGTGTACAGCAGGCGCTTGCGGCCGGGCTGTTCGCTCCAGCCCTGATTGGCTATTGCCAGGGTTTCCTCGCTCGCACGCTCGACAATGGGAATGAACTGCACCCACTTCGCGCCCAAGTCGTCGCGGAAGAACCGATAGACCTCGCGGCCGTATTGCTCGTTTGCCGCATTCACCGTGCACAGGATGTTGAACTCGACGTGATGCTTGCGCAGGCAGCGCCAACCTTCCATGACCCGATCAAAGGTGCCCATCTTGCGGCGGTCGACCCGATACGTATCGTGCAACTCGCGCGGGCCGTCGACGCTCAAGCCGACCAGGAATTTGTGCTCCACGAAGAATTCACACCACTCGTCGTCCAGCAGCATGCCGTTGGTCTGAAAGGTATGAAGTACAACCTGGCCGGGCCGGCGATAGCGTTCGACGAGCTCGATGGAGCGCCGAAAGAACTCGACCTTCATCAGCGTGGGCTCGCCACCCTGCCATGCCACGGTCACCTGTGGATCGCGGTGCGATTCCAGCAACTGCCGGATATAGGTCTCGAGCGTCGCCGGCGACATGCGGCTTTTCTCGTTCGGATACAGCGCTTCCTTGGATAGAAAAAAGCAATACGTGCAATCGATATTGCACGTGGAGCCGCTGGGCTTCGCGAGCAAGTGAAAGCCCGGCGGCGCGTATGCCGGGTCAATACTCCCAAGGTTGGGTGGTAGCTCATTCATTCCAAACGTGCACCCTCACAGCCGGTTCAATCCCCGCGACTATGACCAACATAATCAACATCTTGGGCCACTGATATAGGTACAAGGCCTAATTACGAAAAAGGCCGGTCGCATGCAAGCATTGAAAATCCCGGGGAGAAGCAAGTGACAGGCGCGACCGAAATGTATCAAAAATGGATCGGAATCGGCGCGGATACGATCGACGTTATTGCGGTCGTACTCATCGTTGGCTACATCGTGTTCGCCATCCTCAATTGGCTGCGGCACTCACTCGTGCGGCGTCGACTCGGGATCGAACACTATGATGTGTTTCGCGCCGCGCTGGGCCGCGCCCTGTTGCTCGGCTTGGAAATTCTGGTTGCCGCCGACATCGTACGTACCGCTGCGCTGGAGCCGGATTTGAGAAATTTCGAGGCGCTGGGGATGCTGGTGGTCGTACGTACCTTCCTCAGCTGGTCGATAGTTGTGGAAGTCGAAGGGCGCTGGCCGTGGCAGCGCCGCGGCGAGGGCGCGGCCAAAACACCGGTGGATTAAGGAGGCCAAGCGATGAACACGGAAGAACCCGGCGTCCGATTCGAACTGCGGATCACATCGGATAGCCATTTTGCCTGGATTCGCACCCGCATGGCCCTCGAACGCACGCTCATGGCGTGGGTGCGCACCGGCGTTGCGCTCATCGGCTTCGGATTCACAATCGTTCAATTCTTCCAACGCTTGGGCGACATGCAGGGCGTCGCTGCGGCGCTGCGCCCGCAGGCGCCGCGC
>Ga0209447_10000270_pt1 | contig 13814 bp, 9 predicted proteins | sample BogFormECP04_OM3_FD_188243 | JGI IMG/M metagenome (GOLD analysis project Ga0209447, IMG submission 188243) | Bog forest soil microbial communities from Calvert Island, British Columbia, Canada - ECP04_OM3 (SPAdes) (version 2) | ecosystem: Environmental > Aquatic > Freshwater > Wetlands > Bog ... | reverse complement strand
GGCTAGATCAACGCCTCCAGACGCACATAGCTCGCTTCCATGCCGCGCTCCGTAGCGCTCGTTTGCCCTACTTGGGGAGCGAGTAGGCCACGAGGTAGTCGCCGCGCGCGGAATCGCTCTTGTAGCCGCCGGCGGCGATCACCACATACTGCCGGCCGCCGATCGAATAGGTCATGGGCGTGGCCTGCCCGCCCGCCGGCAGCTTGATGTCCCACAGGAGCTTGCCGCTATCGGTATGGAAGGCGCGCATCCGGCCGTCGAGGCTGGCAGCGATGAACGTGAGGCCGCTCGCGGTAACGATGGGACCGCCGATCGCCGGCATGCCGATGTTCACATGAATGTACGGCGCGTCGCCCAAGGGGACCTGCCACTTGATGGTGCCGTGCTGCATGTCGACCGCCGTGAGCATGCCCCATGGCGGCTTTACGCAGGGGATGCCGAGGCTGGACTTGAATGCCGTGCGGCGCATTCCGTAGGGCGTCCCCTCCTGACGCGCAAATTCAAAGTCCTTGTAGTCACCCGACTCGCGCTGCTTGAGAAATTCGGCGCGTGGAATGAGCGCAACCACGAACGGCAGGTTCATTGTATTGACCACCGCAAGCTGGCGCTTGGGATCAAACGCGATTCCGCCCCAGTTGGCGCCGCCGGCGTTGCCCGGCTGCATGAGCGAGTCCTTGATTGCGGGCGGCTGGAACATGCCCTCGGAACGATAGCCTGCGATGCGCTTGCGGCAGGCGCGGCTATCGAACCACGCGACGCCCCACGCATCATCCGCGGTGATCGGCGCCTGGCGCGTCAGCGCCGGGGGCGCTACGGGCATCGGCTGCGTGGGCGAAGGGTGCTCGCCCGGCACCGCATCCTGCGGCACGGCTTTCTCGACGATGGGGAAAATGGGCGCACCGCTGTCGCGGTCGAGCGTGTAAAGAAAGCCGGTCTTGGTCGCCTGAATCACCGCGGCCACGTGCTTGCCATCGTGCACAAGGTCCGCCAGCGTGGGCTGCGAGCCCACGTCATAGTCCCAGAGGTCGTGGTGCACCAGCTGCTGGCCCCACCTGAGTGTGCCGTTCTCGCCCTCCAATGCCACCACAGAATTGGCCCAACGGTTATCGCCCGGTCTTTCACCCCCGAAAAAATCGGGGCTGGCGGAGCCGGTCGGCGCAAATACCAGGTGACGAGCAGCATCCACCGACAGCGGTGCCCAGGCATTGGCGGCACTGGCGGCCGTTAGCCGCTCCGGGCTCCATTCTTTGAACACTGGATTCGACGGATCCCGCGGAATCGGATCCCAGCTCCACTTAAGTGCGCCGCTCCTCGCATCGAAGGCCCGCACGCTGCCGAGTTCTTCCAGCACCGCGCGATTGTCGCCAATGGAAGAGCCGACGATCACCTTGCCGTCCAGGATCGCGGGCGGCGAAGTGACGAGATAATTGCGCCACTCGTCGCCTTCCTTGAACTGCGAGCGCACGTCGTTGAGCAGATTCACCGCGCCGTGCTCGCCAAAGTCCGCGCAGGGCTTGCCGGTGGCCGCATCCAGCGCCAGCAACCGGGCGTCCAGCGTCGGAGCATAAATGCGCGCGTGACATACCGCTCCCGGCGGGCTTGCCTCGTCCACCCACAGGGACACGCCGCGCGATACGCCATCGGAGTAGTGCAGATCCTTGCGGCTCTGGCTGTCGTGGCGCCAGCGCAGAGTCCCGTCAACCGCATTCACCGCGACCACGTCGGTACTGCTGGTGGTGAGATACAGGGTGCCGTCGTAGAGAATCGGCGTGACCTCGAAGGCCGAACGGCTCCAATCCTTCACGCCCTGTCCCAGTTCGCCGGTGCGGAAAGTCCAGGCCACGCGCAGTTCGCCGACATTGGCTGGGGTAATTTCTGTCAATGGCGAATAGCGGGTGCCGCCCTCGTCACCGCCGTAGACGGGCCAGCCGCTGTCGGGCACGGCGGCCGCGACGCTGCTGATGACGGCGAATGAAATCATCAACGCAAATACTCTGTGCACGGGTGCTCCTCCTTTCACGGATCATCGCCGATGGGCATCCCGGGCGGCGCTTCCACAGGGCTAGCCACCACGAATTTGCCGGGATCGCTCTGCAACTGCTGAATGCGGTGATTGAGGTACGCCTCGAGCGGCGAATTAAGGTCGGCGTGCCGTTTGATCTCGTCCAGTTTGGCAATTGTGATCGCACGCACAGCAACTGCAGCCTTGCGATCCGCGGCCAATGTCAGCATCGCCTCCACCGTGCGCGCGTATATCGCGGACCGAACTTGTCCCTCGAGTCCGTGCGCGGCGGCCTTAGCTTGGATGCGCGCAGGCCGGCTGGCGGCGAGCGCCGCTTCGATCACCTCTGCGAACGCTGGGGCTCCTCCCAGGCGGGCATGGTATTCAACGATGCGCGCCGCCCGCTCCGCGTTGAACAAGGTGGACAGCGTGAGATCCGCCGCGGATTCGGCAGCCGCAATTGGGTCGAAGGTCAGCCCGGTCCTGGCTGGCAAGGATTCGGCAGTGCGCGGAAAGCCTGGGGGGCGGGGCGGCAGCAGTTTGAGCAGGGATTCCGGCAGGGTCAGCACGGCGGGCGACAGCGTCATCGCCACTGCGCGCAGCGCCTTGCTTTGCTCGCTGGGAGAAACGATGGCGGCATTCTGCTGCCCGTCGCCGCGCAGCTGGTACCGGTAGTTAAGACCACCAATTTCCTTGATGGCGGCCTCGGTCTGATAACGATGCAGCAAATAGAGCGGTGCAAGCGTGTCTTGTAATTGCGCCATTGGCGCGCCCATTGGGATGGCGTTTTCGCCGAACCGAGTCAAGGCCGCCGCGCGGATCTTCAGGATGCGGATGAGTTCCTCAGCCGCGTCCTCGCCATTGTCCCAAAGATGCGCAAACGGGTGCGCGCCGCCGGCAGGCCTTGCATCCTCGTCGGAAATGTAAACAAGCCCGGATTTGGTTGCATCGTTCAAGATGGCATCGAGTTCGAATCGCTCGTTGGCCCCAGCGGAGAATTGGCGATAGCCGTAATTGATCGTCACCTTGTCCCACAACCCGATATTGGATGCGTAGGCTGAGGCAACATCAGGCACACCATCCTTATCGAGCGTTATCCAAGGATGCGGGTAGTCCATCACGGAGACGGACTCAGAGGGGGCATGCGGATAGGAACTTGCGGCGAAATTGTGGGCTAATCCCAAGGTATGGCCTGTCTCGTGAGCGGCCAATTGGCGGGTGCGCGCCAGCGCCATGACAAGCATCGGGTCGGCATTGGCCTGGCTGACTTTGCCAGACACATAGGGCGACAGCAGCGCTTCTGCAATCAGGTAATCCTGCCGGCCGCGCAAGGATCCCAAAGTCACGTTGCCCTTGATGATCTCGCCGGTGCGTGGATCCGCCACCGAAGGTCCGTACGACCATCCTCGGGTAAAACGGTGCACCCATTGAATGATGTTGTAGCGGGCATCCATGGGGTCGGCGCCTTCCGGGAGAACATTCACCCGAAAAGTGCCGGGCGCCCAACCGGCGGCGTGGAATGCCTGATCCCACCAGCTCGCACCCTCGACCAGCGCGGAGCGAATCGGTTCGGGCGCGCCGCGATCCACGTAGTATTGAATCGGCTTGACCGCCGCGCACTCGGAAACGCAGGTTGGATCCTGCTTGATCAAGCGGTGCCGCAGGATGAACATTTGCTCCAGCGGCGTTCCCAGCGCAGCCGCGTAGTCGCGGAACACAAACTGAAAATACCCGGCGCGCGGATCGTAGCGGCGCGGCACATATCCTGGCTCCGGCAATTCCAGGAAGGAATGATGCTCGCGCACCGTCAGCGCATGCGGGTCGGGCGCCACCTCGGCGACGAACGAAGCGCGCAGCGGCGCGTCGGAAGCAAACGTCAGGACCGCCTCGACCTCGGTATTCTTGGGGAACACCCGGGTGGCATCGATTACTATGCTCGAGCGCGCGGCGTCGAGCTTGTAGGGCCCTTGTTTTACCAGCGCATCCAAAACTCCGTGCGCGTCGCGCAGAAAGAATTCAGTCGCATCCACCAACACCGCACCGGCATCGGCCGCGGCGGCCGCGTTTTCCGCTTCCACTGCAAAGCCAGCCAGGACCGAGTCCGGAAATGATTGCCGCACCGCCAGCTGCTCCGCCGGATTTTGCGAGGAACTGCGAAAATACTCGCTGGGCTGTACCAGCAGGATGCGCGGCCCGAAGCGTTCGAAGCGCACCAGTTTCGCCCGCGAAATCTGACCGCGGTCGAGACCCAGATCATTGGATCCGGTGCCGTACGGCAGCGAATCGAAGTACACCATATCGGTGTTCAAATGCGGGATTTCCAAGTAAAGCTTGCCGGTCTTTGGATTCCAGTACAGCGGCAAGAAGCCCGGCATGCGCTGCATCCCGGAGGTTTTCGCCCCGATGCTGGGCGTGTCGCCGGCGGCGCTGGCCGCTGCTTGCGCGCCGAGCAGGGAAACCGGGCAGCACAGCAGCGCGATCGCTACCATAGGGCGCAGCCACCTTTCCCGCGAGATCAATTTAAGCATGCGTGCAACCTCGGTACATCGGCAGAAACCACCCAAGTTACACCGGCCTCCGCCCGCGAACAATTTCGGCGCCGACTATTTTCGAAGATTTTATCTGGATCCCAAGACGCGGGTTGTCACCCGCGCCGAAATGCGCAGTCGCGCCGCGGTGATCGCCTCGATACTCGGGCACATTCAGATTCCGGTGCGGCGCATTCTCGATGCCGGCTGCGGCTTGGGGTTGTTGCGCGGGCCATTGGCGGATCTTTATCCGCGGGCGCGATATTCAGGCCTCGAATCGAGCCCGTACCTGTGCGAACGCTTCGGATGGATTTTGGGATCGGTCACGGATTTCGCACCGCCAAAACCAGTTGATCTCACGATTTGCTACGACGTTCTACAGTACCTGACCGACGCGCAAGCCGCGCGCGCCATCGCAAATTTCGCCAGGCTGACCCGCGCCGCGTTGTACGTGTCCGCGCTGACGGCAGAGGATTGGCGCGATAATTGCGACCGCAGCCGCACCGATCGCGACGTGCATTTGCGCTCCGGCGCCTGGTATCGGCGGCGTCTGCTGAGGTCCTTCCGCTACGTGGGCGTAGGCGTATGGCTGCGCAAGGACGTCGCGGCAACCCTGTGGGACATGGAGCAGCCTTGGGCTTAGAGATTGTGCTGCAGCCACGCCACCAACGCCGCATGCAGGGGCTCGGCGGCTCCATCGTCGGCGCGAACGTGATTCACCAATGATGCGAGCACATAGGTTTTGCCGCTCGAGGCGGTAACGTAGCCGGCGACGCCGCTGACGGCGTCGAGGTGCCCGGTCTTGAGGCGCACGGAACCACCCGGACTGCCCTTCATGCGGGATCGCAAGGTGCCGTCGAGGCCGCCAAGCGGCAACGATGCCATGAACTCGGGCGCGAAACGACTGTGATAAGCGGCGCTCAATATCGTTGCCAATTGCCGCACCGAGATCTGCGTGCTGCGCGACAGTCCCGATCCGTTGTCGATGTCGAGACCCTGTAAATCAAAGCCGTGCTCGCGACCCCACTCCGCAATGGCGGTGCTGCCCTTCTCCAGGGTCGCGGGCGCACCGTAGCGTTCGGTTCCCAAAGTCAGGAGCAGATGGCGCGCCATGAGATTGCTGCTGAACTTATTGGTGAGCCGCACGATCTCGCCCAAACTCAAAGACTCGAAGGTGAGGAGCAGCTTGGCGTCGGCGGGCTTGGGCAGGATGCGCAATTCACCAAGAAACTCGCCGCCCGATTCGCGCCACAACTCCACGAAGGTGCCGAAAGCATAAGTGGCCGGCTGCAGCAGCACGCGCGTAAAGCTTTGCGGTGCGCACTGCGGCGACAAGGCGCCGGAAAACACCACCCTATCCCAGCGCGCCGAGGCAACTTGAAAATCGACCCGCCCTGCGCCGCCGTGACAGCGTCCCGGGACGAAGCGGATGTGGTTTTCGATCGAGAGATTCGCGGGCGACGGGCTGGCGACGACGTCCACCCGGCGGGTGTCTGCATTCGCGGCCAGCCTGAACTCGATCGACTGAAAATTCACCATGAGAGCGTCCGGCAACACGTTGTATGAGCGATTCGGCCGCCCGTCGAAGGCGCCGGGATCCTCCGGCGGCAGGGAAAATGCGGTGTTGTCGATGACCACATCGCCGCGAATCGACTTCAAGCCCGTGGCGCGCAGCGCCTGCACGAAGCTCCACCAGCGTTCCAGCGTGATGTACGGATCGCCGCCGCCCTGCAAGATCAAATCCCCATCGAGAACACCGGCGCTCTGAGTGCCGCGCGCCCATGCCGAGGTTCGCCAGGTGAAAGCCGGCCCCAGCATGTCCAGCGCCGCATAAGTCGTGACAGTCTTGATCGTGGACGCAGGACTGCGCGGCGTTTCGGCGTTCAAACTCATCACCACGCGGTCCGAATCCGGGTCCATGATCACGAAGCTGACTGCACCCGGCGGCAGGTGTTCCACCGCCATCACCTGAGTGACGCTGACCGGGATCGTGCCGGCCGGCCATGCGCACAGCGGCGCGCAGCTCAGAACTGCGAGCAGGACGCGATTCATCGTGGCCATGGTGCGTCTCATCAGTTCAGCGGCAGCGCGATGCGCTGCCAAGCACAAGAGTACCAGCGAAGAAACAACATCGTTCCCAAGCAGAAGATGTAGATCACGGCCGCGAACCAGCCGCCGACCGCACCCAAGCCGAATTGCGGCAGCCAATCGACCCAGCCCATGCCCTTCGCGAACGACAGACTGTGGGCGAGCGGCACGAACACCAGCCAGGACAGCGCCAAAACCATGACTGCGGGCAGTCGCACGTCGCCGGCGCCGCGCAAGCAGGCGCTGCTGCTGATGTTGAGCCCATCGAACAATTGATAACCGGCGGCAATCCACAAAAGCGTGGCGCCTCGCGCCACGACTCTCGCGGCATCGGGGTCGGCGCCATTCGTGAACAGCGGCAGCACCCAAGGGCCCGCCGCCGCCAGCAGTATGCCGATGGCACCCATGTACAACATCGCCATCAGCACGATGCCGTTGCCGACTTTGAATGCCCAGTCGCGGTGACCGGCGCCGATGGCTTGGCCGACCAGTGTGGTTCCCGCCATCGCGATTCCCACCGCCGGCATGTAGCAAAAAGAAGTGAGCATCATGACGATCTGGCTGGACGCGCCATCGACGGTGCCGAGGCGCACCTGCATCAGCTGGAACAGCGCGAAGCCGAGAATATCCGCCGCGATCAGCAGACCCATTGGGAATCCCAATTTCACCTGGTGCGCCAACGCGTGCGGCTTGAGTCGCGTCGTGAGGTGCGAGCGAAAGCGCCGGCGCGTTGCCGGCCCCAAAAACCATATCAGCGCCGCCGCAACTCCGAGCAGCTGCGCAGTATTCGTCGCCCAGGCGGAACCCGGCACGCCCATTCCGAGGTTGAACATGAACACTTGATTCAACAGCGCGTTGATCGCGGCCACGCCGAGCGCGATCCTAAGCGTGATCGTCGGACGCCCGATGCCGTTGAAGAAGCCGAGCACCGCCCACATGGCAACGCCCAGCGGGCCTCCCAGCATGCGCGGATGCCAAAACGACAGCGCCAGCTGCAGCGTGGCCGGGGCGATGCCGAACGGCCCGAATATGCGCGGCCCGCTGACCGCAAGCACGGCGAACAGCGGCACGGTGAACAAGGACGCCCACAGCGCGGTCCAGGTGGCCTGCGATGCGCGCGCGTAGCGGCGCGCGCCGTAGGCCTGCGCCACCAGCGTCTGTACCGCGAGCCCAACCCCGCCGAACAGCAGCCCGAACACCAGCACCGGCCAGTACACCGCGCTGATCGCGGCGGTGGCGGCAGGAGACACGCGCCCCATGAACCAGGTGTCGGTGGTGTTCAAGACCGCCTGCACGGCGCTGTTCACCATGAAGGGAAACGCCAAAGTTGCAACCGCCAGGTAATCGAGCCGCGGACGGCCTCCCGAGCTCAGGGCTTGTCCAGGAAGAAGTTTTATCGACTCGTCCAACTAGGCGATTCTCCGGCGCTAACTTTCTCCGGTAGGATGAAGCAATGAGCGCGAACAAGCGACGCAATTTTACCGCAGCATTTCTACCACAGGATTGCGGCGATGGCGCGTGGCACTTGAGCAGCGCGGCACCGCACGAAATCGACGTGATTCTGCAGGGCGCGGACCGCGGCGCCGCGCGCGCCTTCGGCACCGCGCCGCTGCTGGATCTTTGCATTGAATGGGATGTGAAGATCGCGCTGCTGCGCTTCACGTCGGCGGACGGACCCGCAACGGTGAGTACCGCGGTCGCAATTGTTCATGAACCGTTGCGGTCTCTGTACGATCGCCTGCCGCTGGTGCAATTCGATGCAGATGCACGGCGCTTTTGGCGCCGCGTGTTCCGCCTGGTGCGCATTCCAGGAGGCCGATACCTGCTGAAGTTTTTGACGCGTTCCAGCAAGCCGACGCCCAAGAACCGCGATCTGCATCACAAGAACCGCTAATTATTGTCAATTTTGCGGCTTTCGCGCAGCCAGGTTGAGCGCCGGGCCGCCAAGTCTTACGTCGAACTGCGACGCTCGTCAAAGCTGCGCAGCAGCGTTTCCCGCACATTGATTCGTGATCTTAAACTGCAGAAATCCCTAAAGATGGCCTCAGTGCTGGACATCAAATCTAGTGCCGCCGAAACGCCGGCTGCGGATGCCTCATTCGATCCCTACGGTCGCTTGTTGCGCATGCTCATGCCGAGCTTGCGCGGCGTCGTCGTGCACGACGGATATTCCAACCTGGTATGGGCCTCGGAGGATTGGGATCTGGACGATGAGCCGCAGCTCATCAACGACGCCATAGCGAACGCGCTGGCGGATACCACGGACTTTCCCGGCGTCGCGAGGACGATCGACGCGGACCGCGTGATCTACGCCTTTGCCGTGCGCGGCGAGCACATCGAAGTGCTGGGCGTCGTCAGCCTGATCGCGAGATTGGCGGGAACGCAATTGGAACCGCGGCCGCTGCACAAGGTGCGTCAATTGGTGCAGCCCGCGCTCGAGTGCCTGCGGCGCGAATTGACGTTGCGAGCAAAATTGGGCTCCAGTGAGCGCGATCTCGGCATCAGAGAGCGGGATCTCGAGCTCATGATGGAGATCTCCTCCAATCAATCCGCCGCCGTGAGCGACGCGGACGAATTTTCGGTGATATTGAAGACCGGCCTTGACCGCATGGGGTGTGCGCTGGCGGCGCTCTGGGTGCCCGATAAAAATGTCTCGGTATCCTTGACGCGCAGCGGCCAGCCCATGTCGCCGGAAGCGCTGGCGCGCGCCCAGCATCATTTGATGGCGTGGATGCAGCTGCAGCAACGCACCATCGTCATCAATCATATCTCCAAGGTCGCGAGCGATGTCGCGGCGCCGTACAAGATATTGGCCTGCCCGATTCGGCATCATTCGGAGCGCGTCATGGGCGTGCTGGCGCTGTTCAATCCGCCCAGTGCGCCGGATTTCGACGTGCAGCAAACGCGGGTCGCCGAAATGCTGGCGAAGAGATCGACCGTCATCATCCAGGCGCAGTACGACAGCAGCACCGGGCTCATGACGCGCCAGGCGTTCGAGCGTCAGGCCACCGGCTTGCTCGGCGCGGACGGCGCCGATTCGCACATCATCCTCTATCTCGACATCGACCGGCTGCATGTCATCAACGAGACTTTCGGCATGCATGTCGGCGACGACGTGATCGTCAGCGTGGCGGAGCGCATGGCCAGGACACTGCCGACGGAGGCGCTGTCGGCCCGTATTTCGGGAGACCGCTTCGCGGCGCTAATCCCTCATTCGAGCATGGATGTGGGCGCGGTGGTCGCCGAACAGATTCGCGCCGCCGCCGAGAGTATCGTGCCGCGCGCCGGGCAGGGCTCGTTCGAAGTATCCGTATGCGTCGGGGTCGCGCCCATAGGGCGCTCCGACAATCCGCTCGCGCATGCCCTGGCCACCGCGGAAATCGCCTGTAAGGCGGCGAAGGACCGCGGCCGCAATCGCGTCGAGATTTTCCAGGATTCCGACCAAAGCATCATCAGACGGCACACCGACATCCTGGTTATCGGCAAGCTGCGCGATGCACTCGACAACGACAGTTTTCGCCTGGACGCGCAGCCCATCCTGCCGTTGCGGGGCAGCTATGGGCGACCCCGCTTTGAGCTGCTGATCCGTATGCTCGGAGATCGCGGCGAGATTATTCCGCCCGGCAAGTTTCTCTCCTCGGCGGAGCGCTATCAACTCATGCCGACCGTGGATCGCTGGGTGGTGCGCCGCGCCTGCGAGCTGCTTGGCGAGCACAGCGCCGCAGTGGGTGAGGAATTCGCACGCTTCGCCATCAATCTCTCCGGGCAGTCGCTGCAGGACGAATCGTTCCTCGGCTTCGTGATCGAGCAACTCAAGGCCAGCGGCCTGCCACCGGGAGTGCTGTGCTTCGAATTGACCGAAACGGCGACGATCGGCAATTTGGAAAAGGCGCAGGTTTTCATGCGCACGCTGCAAGATCTGGGCTGCCAGTTCGCGCTCGACGATTTCGGCACCGGAGTCAGCTCGCTGGCTTACTTGAAGGATCTGTCGGTCAATTACATCAAGATCGACGGCAGCTTTGTGCGCGATGCCATCAGCAACGCGCGTTCCGAATCGATGATCAAGGCCATTGCCCAGCTCGCCAAAGTCATGTGCATGGAAACCATCGCCGAATACGTTGAAACCGACGTGCTACGGGTACGCATGGCGGACCTCGGTGTGGATTACGGTCAGGGGTTTGCGATGGGCAAAGCGCAGCCGCTCGAGGATTTGCTTCAGGAACTCGCCATCTACGAAGCCACGGTCAGCAATTGGGCGATGACCGAGAGCGACGTCGGGACATCAGCCTAGGACAGGGCGAAACGGATTCGGAGTTCTGTGCGTACCGCCACCGGCTTACGGTCGCGCAACACCGGCTGGTAGCGCCATTGCGATACCGCCTTGATGGCGGCAGCATCGAATACCCCGGGAATACTCGCTGCATGGACAACCGCGTCCTGCACCTGGCCGGTTTCCGAAACGGTGAAATCCAGCTCGACCCAACCTTGCGTGCGGCTCAGCGCCGCCTTGGTCGGATACACCGGCTCTACCGACTTCAGCAATTTCAATTGGCTGGCGGGCGTCAACGTCGCAAGAAATTTCTGTTTCGCAATCACGGCGTCAAGGTCATGCTGCACCGAGTCGGCCTCGTCGGAAGCAAAGCCCATTGCCACCGCCTCATCCAGCCAGCTACGGGCCGCGTCGTATTGCTCGAGAGTTAGTGCGCGGCGCGCTTTGATGACGAGGCGCGAGCCGAAGTCCTGCATGGCTAAGCTAAGCCCGGGGCTGCCGGGATCCAGCTGGCGCAGGTTGAGCAGGAAGTATTTGGCGCTGTCGTTTGCGGGTTCAATCAGCCGATCCGCCTGCAGCCGTTCGTTCGCGTTTCGCAGCAGCTGGGCCCGGGCGTCGCCCTCCGCTTGCCTGCGCGCACTTCCGAGCTGGCGTTGTGCCGACTCGATGTCCGCCGCAACGGCGATACCCTCGGCTCCTTCGATCAAGGAGGCCGCAAGCGCAAAGTCGCGGCGATCGATCGCGCTGCGTGCATCGCCAAGCAGCCGCGAGGAGAGCATGCGCCGCGACTCTTGCCCGGCTGCATTGTTCTGATCCAATGCCAAGGCTTCCTGCACATAGAAGCGGGCGTTGTCGCGATCGGGCGCCAGCAGGCGCCCATCGGCCATGCACTGCGCGGCGAGCTTGAGCAGCGGGGCGAGCGGGTCCGCATCCGCCGCGGGTTGGCTGCGGACGCGTGGCGGCTGGGTGCGCGCCTGCGCTGCCTTGACTTGCTCGCGCGATTTCGCGAGCTGTGCCGTCAAATAGGCGATGCGGCTGCTTTCGATCCCTGCAATGCGCGCTGTTTCGATGGCCGTCGCGGCTTCATCCAATCGCTCCTCGAGCAGGGCATTCTCGGCTCTTGCCAGAAGCCGCTCGTGAACCTCTTGAAGTCCGGTGCGCGCGACGACATCGGTGGGATTGCGCGCCAGCGCTTGGCTGTAGAGTTCCAGCGCGTTGTCGCCCGTGGGTTCGGTCAGCCTGTTGGCCGCCAGCGCCGCCGCGGCGCGCAACAGCAGCGACGACTCCGCAGCTGGACTGTCCAGCGCGCTTCGCGGCGGCCCGATATCGTCCCGCGCGCCTCTTTGCGATAGCCACACCGCCATGATCAGACCCAAGACTCCGATCGCGCCGCCTATCAGCCAGGCGCGCATCGATACTTGAGAGCGATCCTGTCGCGGGGATTCGGCGGCACGCCGGCGCTGTTCATCGTGCTTCCTGATGGCCGCTTCGGCGAACAATTTGGCACGTGCCGGCGACATGGGTTTGTGAATGAATCGATACACGATGCCCGCGCTTATCAAAGTTGCGAGCGCGCTTTCATCGTCGCGATTGCCGGCACAGATGATCACGAGATCGGGAAATTGACGTTTGATCTGGCCGATGAAGACGCTCGCCGGCTCATTCAATGCCTGCAGGTCGAGCACCACGATCCCCACCTGGCCCGCGACCAGCAAGTCGCTGACCTTGTCGGCCGATGGCACGTTCCAGAGGCGTCGCGCGCCGCCCACCGCGTCGCGCAAGGTCTGCAGGAAAGCTTGGTCCGTGGTCAATACAACGAGTTCGACAATGTCGCTCGCGAGGCTGAATTTCAGCGCTTCCAGCGAATCATCATCTTCGTCGGAAGCTAGCACCAATGATTTCCTCTCATGCAAAAACCTGAGCTTAAGGCTTGGAGCCGGGCGCTGCCGCACTGCAGCAATCGTCGCCCGGCTAGGCTAGTGTCATTCCTCGAGCGACGCTATACGATACGGAGTCTCGGGCGGCAGACAATGTCTGCTGCGTTGCGTCAATTCAGTTCTGTGACTCGTCGCTCATTCGCAAGCAGAAGCTACTCGGGGGATCATTGGGCGCGTCAATCAGTATCACCTCTAAATTGGTCGTTGCGCAGCGCCCAGCTCTCGAGCAGTTGCTGTTTTTCAACGTAAATCAGCATCGAGTAAGGGTGGGTATTCAACAATCCATAGACACCTATGGGGTGCCCGAGATCTACGAGCAGGACGGCGGCTTGCGCGTACGCGTTGGCGACATCGAGGGAGTTCAAACCCTGTTCGCCGTTTCCGATGAGGGATCGGCTCATTGGATCGGACGGGCGGCGGTCAGCGCCGTGCTGCGGGCGGGTGATCAGGCTGGGGATGAACGAGCTGAGAACGACCGAGAATGGCCAGCCGCGCGTCTTTTCAGCGAACTGAAAACCGCGTGGAGCGTGAATTCGCTCGAACAGTTAGCACGTACTGCTAATGCGAATGGGGACTTTGCACTTTTGTTTCCTGCAGTCCTGGCTGCGGCGGAAGCCGGGGACGCCACGGCTCGCAGCGCTGTCGCGCAAGCTCGCAGCCGATTTCGTGGCGGTAGATCGGATTCATGATGACGACGTTATCGGGGCGGTAGTCGCGCAGGAATGCTGGCTCTACGATTTTCTGCCCAGATCCCGGCAGAAATTTGCCGACGCGGTAAGGATTGATGTCGACGACATGCTCGATCTCGTCGTGCACATCGAGCGTCGTCAGAAATGCGACGGCCTTCGACCCGGAACCCCAGAGAACCGTACGCTGCCCGGCAGCGGCCCATTTGCGGAGCCGGCTTAGCCATGCAGTACGGCTGCGGAGCGCCGCGGCGGCAAAGCCGCCGCATGAGCGGATCACGGTGGCGACACTGTCCTCATCGC
>Ga0209447_10000269_pt1 | contig 13823 bp, 12 predicted proteins | sample BogFormECP04_OM3_FD_188243 | JGI IMG/M metagenome (GOLD analysis project Ga0209447, IMG submission 188243) | Bog forest soil microbial communities from Calvert Island, British Columbia, Canada - ECP04_OM3 (SPAdes) (version 2) | ecosystem: Environmental > Aquatic > Freshwater > Wetlands > Bog ... | reverse complement strand
CGAAGTGTGCGGAGCAGTTTTTTTGCAGCCGCCTGCTGCCACGCATAGCGCTATCGTGGGGAAAAGAAACGCCCAGAATAAAAGTGTTGCGCGTTTGCCTCGCAAAAAAGAAAAAGTCCTCATGTAGCGGCTGTCCAGGCGGTCGCCTTAGTCCACAATCTCGAAACGATATTCCTCGATCACCATGTTGGTCAAAACTTCTTTCGAGATGCGCTCGACTTCCGCTTGCGCCTCGTCGCGGCTCCAACCATCAAGATTGAGCACGAAAAACTTGCCTTGGCGCACATCTTTCACCGCCGCATAGCCCAGTCCGGACAGCGCGTGCTGAATGGTCTGTCCCTGCGGATCGAGAACCGTGCGTTTTGGCATCACCCATACGTGTGCTTTCATAGCGGCAGTATAACATCGGCCACCATCGGCCATCGGTGGCTCTCGGTTCGGAAATCATCGAAACCGTTCGACGCTGAGGCCAACAAATGTTCGCGATGTCTAGCGGAACGCGTGCGTGAAGCTCATTTCCACCAGGCGTTCCAGTTCCACTTTGTTCAGTCCCATCCTCCACGCATTTTCGTATTCACCCGTCAAGGTGGTGTGAAACATCGTCGGGTCGTCCGTCGAAAGCACAATCGGAATTCCATGGCGGAAAAGCTTCGGCAGCGGATGTTGTTCGATCTTTGCCCCTGTAACGCCCAGCTGCACGTCCAGCGCGCCGGTGCCAATGTTGCTCGCGGGACAAACCTCCAGCGGTATCTGCCGCTCCACCAGCAAATCCATCAGCGCTGGATCGCGAACCGCCGCGATGCCGTGCCCGATGCGCTCCGCGTGCAAGTGCTCGATGGCCTCGCGAATATTTTCTGGCCCGCCCACTTCTCCCGCGTGAATCAACCGGTGCATGCCCAGGTCCGCGGCGCGCCCGTACACCGCGCGAAACTCTCTCGCCGGGATACTGCGCTCATCCCCGCCAATTCCGAAGGCTACAATCTTGGGGCTACGGCACTGCCCCGCCGCTTCCACCACGGCCATGGCCGCTTCCACGCCAAACTGCCGCACCGCGTCCCACACCCAGCGCAAACGCAAACCCTTCGCCTCAAACTCTTCCGCCGCTTCGAGCATGGCCTCGAAATTGGCCTGCGGGTCCTGTCCACGCAACTGCATCACGCCAACGGAAAGCGTCACTTCCGCATACACCACGTGCTGCACGTGCAGCGCCTCGGCAAAGTCGCGCACAACCACCGCGTAGTCCGCCGGCTCGCGCAAAAACGACGTCACCCACTTAAACGTTTCGATAAACTCCGCAAAATCCCTAAACGCGTAACGCCTCCGCACCTCTTCTTCGCGCACCTCAGCGCCGTGACGCCCGGCAAGCTTCGCCACCGTCGCTGGTTGCAGCGAGCCTTCGAGATGCACGTGCAGCTCGGCCTTCGGCAGGGAAGCGATGCGAATGGGAAGCACGCTCAACGAATTGCACCTTTCGGAATAATCAGCTGGCGAAGTAAAAATCAGCGCGCCCAAGATCAATGAGCCAAGATCAGTGCGGCAGTTGCGGCTTGCCCGCATTGATCCACGCGGTCAACCAGTACGAACCCGTGTCCGTGGCTGCGTTCGAGAGCTGCCGGATCAGAATGGCCGCCGACAAATTATAAAAGCGATCGTAATACTCGTCCGTGTACGTCGAGAGGCCGATGTGCGCGTTGCGGTCGGCCAGCTCTACGTTTTCAATCCAGGCGTGCGAGGCCAGGCACGCTTCAAACGCATGATCCGTCGGATCGCCAATGAACGAAGCGTCGTTCGGCCGCATGGGAAAAAACGAAGAAAAGCGGTCCACCAGCGTCGAGCCAAAGCGTTCGTCGATCCCCAGTTGCCCGCTCAGTTTGCCGTCAAAATTGTCCGTGGTGTGAAAGGGATCGTCAGTTTCGGAAACATACAGCGCCAGCAGTGCGGCATCCACTTTCGCTTCGTCCCAACGCCCGAGCCGCATCGCTTCGGTTAATTTCTGGCTGTACACACCCACTTGCCACGGCAGCAGCCCATTGCCGTCGAGCTTCCACTTGCCGATCTTGGCCACCGCCGCTTTGTAATTGCGCGGCAGGGTTTCAAACGGGAAGCGCCCATATTTATCGAGGTATAGGTAATGATTGCGGCGTTCCGCGTTGGATTTGGCCAGCGCCTCCAACGGGTCGCTCACGTGCTCCATCAGGAACGCCCGGTTGGAGTCGAAATAACCGCGCAACTCCGTGGGCAATGTATCGATGGCCTGATTGATCACCAGCTTCTGCCCGTTGCGTCCCCAGGCGCGCGCCGGGCACGGAAAAAAAGCGCACAGGGCAACCGCTATGACGAGCAGCGCAGGCAGGCCCTTCACCAGTTGGTTGGCAAACCATCGCGACATTCCGCAGTTCCTCTTATGCTCGATTTGCTGCCCGCAGCGTGCTCTTCCGGCTGCCATACAAATAATAAAGCACCAGCCCTATGATCATCCAAACGAAGAAGCGAATCCAATTCATGATCGGCAGGCCGGCCATCAACAGCAAGCACGTGAGGATGGTAATCACCGGCGCGATCGGCCCGCCGGGAGCACGAAACGCGCGATGCCGGTTCGGTTCGCGATAACGCAGAATCAAGACGCCTCCGGCCACCAGCGCAAACGCGAACAGCGTGCCGATATTGGAGAGGTCCGCCAGCGTTCCGATATCCAGAATTCCCGCGGGAATGCCCACCACGAAGCCGGCCGTCCACGTGGAAAACGCTGGCGTTTGATAGCGCGGATGCACGCGCGAAAAAATCTTCGGAAACAGTCCATCGCGGGACATGGCGAACCACACGCGTGCCTGCCCGAGTTGGAAAACCAGCAGGGAAGAGATCATGCCCATCAGCGCGCCAATCAGCACCACCAGGCGCACTCCGGAAAAGTGCAATTTCTTCAGTGTATTTACCACCGGCGCGGCATCGTCCACTAGCGTATCCCAACGCACCAAGCCGGTAAGCACCACCACCACGGCGATATACAGAATCGTGCACACCACCAGCGTGGCGATGATCCCGATCGGCAAATCACGCTGCGGCTCCGTACATTCCTCCGCAGCCGTAGAAACCGAGTCGAACCCGATGTACGTAAAGAAAACAATCGAGCCACCGGTGAGAATTCCCGGCCAGCCATTGGGCGCAAACGGATGCCAGTTTGCCGGATGAATGAACCGCGCGGCGAAGCTCACGAACACCAGGATGGCCACAATCTTTAGCAGCACCATGATGTTGTTCGTGCGCGCGGACTCGCGAATCCCGCGCACCAGCACCATGGTAAGCAGCATCACGATGATGAACGCCGGCCAATTGAAGCCAAAATGCCAGCCCGCGCCGTAGATGTCGTTGCCCTGCAGATCCTGCAGGCCGGAAGGAAGATACGCCGGCGAAATCCAGCGCGGATTCGGATGCCAGCCAAACCAATCAAACAGATTCACGATGTGCTGCGAAAAGCCCACGCTGACCGCCATGTTGCTAACGGCGTATTCCAGGATTAAATCCCAGCCGATGATCCACGCGATCAGTTCGCCCATGGTCGCGTAGGTATACGTATACGCGCTGCCGGCAATCGGAATCATGGCCGCAAGTTCGGCGTAACATACCGACGCAAACCCGCACACCACCGCCACCAGCACAAACGAAAGCGCAATCGCCGGACCCGCTCCCGGCCGCCCAAACGATGGCGAACGATGAATCAAATACTCCAGCAGCGGAGCATTCAAAATCGAAGACGCGGTGAATTTCTGCCCGGCAATCGCCGTCCCAATAATCGTAAAAATTCCCGAGCCAATCACCGCGCCAATGCCCAGCGACGTGAGGCTCACCCAGCCCAACGACTTTTTTAAAGGGACTTCAGCGTTTTCGCAATCCGACAACAGTTGGTCGATGCTCTTGCGGCGGAAGAGGTCTGATCCCACTCATGCGCTCCGATCACAGCCGGACAACGGGCTCAACCGCCTTTGTCCGCCGCGTCTTACGGGATAATTTAAGAGCCTCACTCTATCCTGACCCGCAAATCCACGCAACCAACCCGTTGGTGGCGGGTCAGCTTCCGATTACCGCGCTAATTAGAAATAAGGTTCATTGGCCGGCGGGAGTCTCCCCAAGCGAACCTCCTCGGAGGCGCGGGCCAGAATGCTAATGTTTTCCTATCTTCAAGGTTTCTCCTAGGCCTGCCGCAAGAAATCGCGCCCGCCCCGTTCTAACCCTGAAGCGCCAGGAGGCATTGTCATGGAAGACCGTCTGCGGTCCATTCTCGCTCGAATTCGTGAAGCTTTTTCGCCCCGTGCTCGAAAGACGCTGGCGGCCTGCGTGGCCGCCGGAGTCCTTCTCCTATTCTTGTCGGCACGAAAGCAGAATCTCGCGCCCGAACACCAGAATGCTACTTCCGCACCGCTGCGTCTGCCCGCGAGCAGCGAATTCCTTCCAGCGCACGGGCCTTCCCCGATTGACAACACAAAAGAATTCAACGCAACGATGCCCGCTGGAGTGCCATCCAAACTCTATTCGCCGGCACCGTTTGATGCCGCGAGCGCGTACCGCGAGCCGCAGGTCGCCTATTCCGCGGAGTTAACTGTGGCGACGCGGGAGTTCGCGCATTCGCGCGCCAGCCTGGAAGAAATTCTTGAGCGCCACCATGGCTACGTGGCTAAACTGCGCATGGTCGGGGAGCCGACCGGGAGCACCCTTTCCGCGGCGCTACGCGTCCCTTCGTCAGAATATGGCTCCGCTCTCGCCGAGCTGAAAGGGGTCGGCGTAGTGGAGCATGAGGAAGAAGCTGCCGACGAAATCACGCAGCAATACAGCGAACTCGATGCGCGCCTGGTGAACGCGCAGAACGAAGAACAGCGCATCCAGCGAATTTTGCAGAATAAGGACGACAAATTCAGCGATTTTGGCTCTCTCGAACGTCAGGTGGCGGCGCTGCGCGGCGAAATTGAGCGCATCGAAGCGCAGCGCTCTGCGTCCAGCAGCCGCGTTTCTTTCGCCAACGTGTTCATCTCCCTGCGGGAGGAACGCGCCTCGGCTACCGAGACCATGGGAGCGAAACTTCGCACCGCCTCGGTCGGCGGTTTGAACGACGCTCTCGACAGCTTCTCCTCCATCTTATTGTTTATGGCGAGCCACGGCCCGCTCCTCGTTTTGTGGGCGGTGCTGATTTATTTCCCGAGCCGCTACTTCTGGCGCCGCCGTTCACAGTTGGCCTTCAGCGCGCCCCAGGTCCCCAAGAGTTCCTAGGCTACGGGGAAACCTAACGTGGACCGCCATCGACTTTAGTCGAGGGCGTTTGAACCGGTAAGTAATAATCCACAAGCAGTTTTCTCCCTGCCGGACTGAATAGCCGGTAATGTGCCATTCCCGACTTTTGTAACCAGCACTTCAGTGTTGTGCCTAGCACCCCAAATCCGTACTTCATGCTCCGCGCGAAATTGATCGAGGAAGCTTCCGCGAAATACTTCGTTGGACAGGAAAGTTCACCAATGCGGTAATCAAAGCAAATACACTGAGCGAGTATTTGATTGTCAAAAACAAAGTCGTCTGAGTTTTCTAAAATGGGCAGGGTGAGCAAAACATCTCTCGAGAACGCCCTGAAGCCGGTATGATACTCGGACAACTTGGCCCCGGTGAACGCATTCTGAAACGCGGTAAGGAGGCGATTCGCTACGTATTTGTAGAGTGGCATACCGCCTTTCATTGCTCCGCCTCCGAGGATTCGAGATCCAAGAACTACGTCATAGACGCCGAACGCAATCATGCTGGCCATCGCGGTCACCAGCAGCGGGGTGTACTGGTAGTCCGGGTGCACCATCACCACGATGTCCGCGCCGGCGGCCAAGGCTTCTCGATAGCAGGTCTGTTGGTTTCGACCATAGCCATAGTTTTTGTCGTGAACGAAGATGTGCAAGCCCAGCTTTTGGGCAATTTGCACCGTCTCATCGGTACTCTTGTCGTCGACCAGAATGGTGGCGTCCACAATTTCTGGAAGTTCGCCAACAGTTCTCTCCAGCGTTTTCGACGCGTTGAAGGCTGGCATCACGACCACGACGCGCTTCCCTTGAATCACTTAGCGCTCCCAATATTTGACGATCTCTGCCCATGATCGCAGAACGCCTTTTGCGCGTGCCGTATCATTCGAGCGGAATCAGCCCTAAACATCACAGGGTACTTCACCGTTTGCTGTGCTCTCCCAAGAATTCACGATCCGCGGCACACGGGCGTAAGTACCTTTCTGGGCACCTGACGAGGGCATTTCACTTTTCAGACCGCTGATCCCCGCCGTAGACTCGGCTTCTACACTGGGCGATTTGTCCCTTTCCCATGCGGTCTCCGATCTGCTGTGGCTACGGGGCGGCCGTTTACACGCGAGGAAGCTTGAGGCATGTTTTTTTCTTCTCGTAGGTCCATGATAATTTTGGGGCTCCTTCTCGCCGGGGCCACCGTGGCACTTTATAGCCCCGCTATACATCACGGGTTTCTGAACTATGATGATGACCGCTACGTCACCGACAACCCTCAGGTGCAGGCCGGTCTGCGATGGACCACAATCTCTTGGGCATTTACCACCTCGGAACAGGCCAATTGGCACCCCCTGACTTGGATCTCGCACGCGCTGGACTGCCAACTCTTCCATCTCAATCCCGCGGGGCATCACTTTACCAGCATCCTGCTACACACCTGCAACGTCCTGCTCCTATTCTTTGTCCTCCAGTGGTTCACCGCATCCACGCGTCGCAGCTTCTTTGTAGCTGCGCTCTTTGCTCTGCATCCGCTCAACGTGGAGTCTGTGGCCTGGGTGGCGGAGCGCAAGAGTGTGCTCAGTATGCTGTTCTTTCTACTAGCGCTCACCTGTTACGGGTGGTACGCAAAGAAACCAGGAATCGGACGCTATCTGGGTGTTGCCGGACTGTTCGTAGCGGGTCTGATGTGCAAACCGATGGTCATCACCTTGCCGTTCTTATTGCTGCTGCTGGATTATTGGCCGCTCGGTAGAATGCGGCTAACCCACGAGGGCAAATCCGAAACACCCGTTTCCGGAAGCCAAGTTGCTTTTTCACCGGTCACCGAATCATTTGCGCGGCTTTGCCTCGAGAAGATTCCACTGCTCCTGCTCGCGGTGGCCAGTTCGATCATCACCATGGTGGTTCAAAGAGCCGGCGGAGCAGTTATCTCGCTCAACCAAGCTTCGCTTCTTTTGCGACTGGAGAATGCCCTTCTCTCCTATGGGATTTACATCAAGAAGATGATTTGGCCGTCCCGGTTGGCCGCTCTCTACCCCTACCCGCACGCTCTGCCGCTATGGCAAGGTGCTTGCGCCTTACTTTTTCTGATTGGCATCACTTTGGCGGTTCTGAAACTCCGCAACTACCCTTACTTGGCCGTGGGATGGTTCTGGTTCCTGGGGACGATGGTACCCATGGTGGGACTCGTGCAGGTGGGGAACCAAGCGATGGCGGACCGCTATGCCTACCTCCCGTTCGTCGGACTCTTTCTGATGATTGTGTGGGGTGCGGCGGATTGGGCAAAAGCACAGCGTGTCGCACCGCGCTATCTTGCCGCCACCGGGTTTCTCGTGCTCGCTGCCTTATTCTGGGCGGCCCGCGTTCAACTGGGTTATTGGCAAGACGATTTCAAATTGTGGGCCCACACGCTCGCCGTCACCTCTCAAAATTGTGTGGCAGAAAACAACTTTGGACTGGCCTTGATGCGTCAGGGTAAACGCGACGACGCGGTGTTCCATTTCCGTAGGGCCGCGGCAATTGCGCCTACAGACCCCACCAGCGCATTCAACCTGGGGGTGTACGCGCAGGAGCAGGGAGAGATCCCGCAAGCCTTGGCGCAGTACGCCACCGCTCTGCAGTGGACCCCCGACAGGCAAATTCGCGTTTCGGCGTACGCCAACATGGGTCAAATCTATTTTAGGCAGCGCGATTACCGGCATGCGAAGCTAGCCTTCGATTCCGTCCTGAAGCTTAACCCATCGTTCCCCGCGGTCCTGCGGTATCTCGGTTTGATTGCTCAAAAGAACGGTGCGTGGGCGGAAGCCGTGCAAAACTTTTCCCAATTGGTCGCGCTCGAACCCAGTGATATCAATTATTTCCTGCTGGCCCAGGCTTTCCATCAGGCGGGACGGGACCGGGACGCTCTTTGGGCCTATCAGCAAGCCGTGCGACTCTCGAAGGACATCAATCAGACCCGCGAGGCTGTGGGTCAGCTCGAGGCGCTCTAAGCCCACGGCAACGACATTCGCGCCCGAACCCAGCTACAGCGACCGGTAAAGTCACCGCGCCACCGCCAGGTGCCGCCGAGGCGTTGAACAAATACCTCGAACTCGCTCCCGACGGCGACCACGCCGCCGAAGTCCGCAAAATGTTGAACTACCTTGCCGCATTGGGAAGAGCAACAGCTGGTGATACCAAGAAGAATTGAGCTTGCCTCAGGCGCAGCGCGCTCGACAGCACCGACCTCCGCGGCTTGCGCAATAATTTGAGAGCGCACTGCTCACCGCGTTTTTCAGGACTCAAGAATTACTTCCTGGTTCCCGTGACTCGGGCGTGATCGCGGAAGAAAAGCTACCGCCCCCTATTTGCTTTGCCGTTTCCTTTGCGCAAACCCAATCCTTCCGTCATTGGCGATCCGCCAATCGGGCGATTGGCTCATTTGCTCGAGCACGCTGGTGGGTGTGTGTGGATTGATTGACAACCCTACAGCAGCACCTGGTTTCGTCGAAAGACATTCCAGGACTTCTACGGATGTATCTGCGTCCCGGGCGACCGCCGCCATTTCGTAGTCATCCGTGAGCGTGCAGCCTTTCTCCAGATAATCCATCTTCTGTTTCAACGGCAGCTTTTCACTGCGTAGTGCGGCGGCGCGCTGTGCAGGACTCCCACTGCGGAGCATTTTCATGAGTAACTCCGGGCTGGCATTTGGATTCTTCGCAACCGTGAGATAAATCTGCTGAGCAGTTACCTTCTCGGAAGACCCCGCTTCCTCTTTCTTTATCGTGTGCTGGTAAAGAATCTCCAGCGCCTCCACCGGGCAGTCTGGTTTCTGCGCCAATGCGATCATGATTTTCGGGTTCTTATAGTGTTCGCTGGCCTCCGTTAACTCAGCGGGTGTAAATTGGCTCGCACTGAGAATATGTGACTCGAGATCCTGTTCTTCGGTGTCGGTCATTGGTTCGGTAAATGCCATTAAGCCGCGCTCCCTGATTGCCTCCAGGATGGCCGCATTTTGCGCGTGTCGTTGCTGCTGCAGCTCCGCCTGCTTCGCAGCCTGTTCGCGTTCCTGCTCGGCCCGGTGATGCCGCCCCTGCAGAAAAGGTGACCAGATAAATAAACCGAAGAACAATATGGCTGCCAAAATGAAGTTCGGCAGCAATGCCATTCCGTTGCCCCAAACAGTCCAGGAGAACAATGCCGATGCCGCAACGATGGATAGGGCCCAAAGTACGAACCCGGCCTCAAACGAATGTATTGTGGCCAGATCTAAGGACTCCGGGATGAACAGTAGCCCTACTGGAACGAAAGCTGCGATCGCGAATGCGATTGCGAAATTACGTCCGTTCGTCGCCTTGAGCCGCTTGATCCGGAATGCTGCCCACGGCATGAAAAAGTTCGCGAACACGGACCAAACATGCGGGTCGAAACCGAACCACAACCCTTTCACAGGTACGAAGAACAAAATCAGCGCGGTGTATGCGGCTTCCCACCCAAACATAGTCTTCTCCTGGCCCCAGTCTTGATAGCGGGCTGCAGGTAAAAGGAAAGAAATCGCCCAAAGCACTAAGCAGATCCAGAAGAGATATGCGGAAGACTTGTTCTCAGGCCTCAGTGACGGAGCGATACCGCCGTCAGACGGCTGATTGCGTGTGGGCTGCATTGGAACTCCCGCCCGCGCCTATGTAACTCTAGGTGAGTCGGCAGAAAACATCAGTATAAGGGCAGTCATGCATCAGCGAACAAGCTACACGTCTCATGGTGGCCAATGTAGAAACGCTGACTCGCCTCGCTCTGCCGTTGGGTGGCTCTTCGCACTGGGAGATAAACAGATGAGTGCGGCGATCCAGTCCATGCACGACGATCCCGCACATCCTTGGACATTGCCGGAGCAGGGTTGGCCTAGGGTGCCGGCGTCAAGCACTAGGCGTAGCAGCGGCTACGGATTCAGCCTCCGTTCCCAGATGTATTGTCGGCAAATCGGACAGTCCACCACAACCAACCCGGATACTCGCTGTTGGACGCCACGGTTTACCCGTTTAGATAGCGCGCTTGCGGAAGAGGTCTGATCCCACTCGTGCGCTCCGAGCACAACCGGACAACTCGCTCAACCGCCTTTGTCCGCCGCGGTTTACGGGATAATGTAAGAGCCTCACTCGATCCTGACCTGCAAATCCACGCAACCAACCATTGGTGGTAGGACAGATAGTGAGCCCTATTCGGAGATGACGTGGTCCGCCCATTCGACCAGAGAAACGAAAACGGCAGGATTGCCGAACTTTGCGTTCCAAGTTGCAAGATCGTTTTCCGAGACCCCACGGGCCCGGGAGCAAGCTCCTCAAGCAAAGACCGGAATGTGTTTGGCGACGACCTTTTCGCGCAACTCGCTGAGCGGCGGCCAACCAATGGGAATCACCGCGTCCGAGGTAGCTTTGCGCATAAGATAGTTTGCGTCAGCAGTTAAGAATATCTGGACCTCGTGGCCGGCATCCGCCAACGCCAGTGCATGGGCGAACACGAACGACGCTCTGGTTGGGTCGTCGGTCCCCCAAGAACTTCTCATCAAAATCCTCAAAGTCTTTTTCGCTTCCTGTGCCTTCGTTCCTATTGCCAGAAATGGGAGACCCAGCAACTGCGACAAGAATCTGCGTCTGGCCATGCCGTTTTCTCCTGTGATTTGGGATGCGCCCTGGCGGAAGATTCCCCCGACAATACTCCGCGCTTCTAGCAGTGTCAAAGGTCCACTGCGCAAATCATCCCCGCTTCTGCGGCGGGCCGTTGCGGAAATGTCAGGTTATGAGGCGCGGCGCTCTTTACCCGTTTAGATAGCGCGCTGGCGTTGTTCCCAACTGTTTGTGAAACATGGCGATGAACGCGCTGGTGCTGCTGTATCCGGCGTCGAGCGCGGCCGCCGTTACCTTTTCTCCGGCGGCGAGCAACTGCATTCCGTGTAATAGACGCAACTGTTGCCGCCATTTGGCAAACGTCATTCGCGTTTCCTCAAGAAAGAGCCGCTGGATGGTTCTCTTGCTGGCGCCGCAATCCCGGCAGAGCTTCTCGAGCGTCCGCTGATCGCCCGGATTCATCAGCAACGTGTGCATGACGCGTTTGGCCCGCGAGTCCCGCGGATGCGGCAGTTGCAAGGGCACGGAAGCCACCGCCTGCAGCTGGTCGAGAAGCACCTCAATGATTCGCCGTTCGGCGGCTACTTTCTTGTGCAATCTCGCAAACGTACAAGCATGCAGGATCAGTTCCTTCAGCAACGCCGAGACATTCATCACCAGGCACCGTGCCGGAAGGTGGCGAGAAAGCTTGGGCAGAAAATACAGCGTCCGCATGGCCACTCGACCGGACATGCTGACGGTATGCAGCGTCTCCGCGGGAATCCACAAGGCGCGCAGCGGCGGCACCACCCACACGCCCTGCAGCGTGCGCAGGGTCATCACCCCCGTCGAAGCGAACAGCAATTGGTCTTCCGGATGCGAATGCTGAGGGATCACGTGGCCGTGCGGCAGGTCCGCCGACACACTGGCGATTTCCGCGAGCGGAGCACCACGCTGGTCGAAAAGGATGCTGTGACACTTAGGCGACATTCCTTGTCACAATAGCGAGAGAAGTTAGAAGCCACAAGTGCTATTTCTGCTCTGCAACGATTCACTGCGGAGGGGAAGAATGCTAGCTTCGTCAAAAATGGTCGGTTTCGTGCCCACCAAGGATTACGATCAGGCGCGCGCTTTCTACGAGGGCAAGCTGGGATTCAAGTTTGTCTACCAAGATCAGTTCGCTTTGGTGCTATCGGCCGGCGAAAACAAAATTCGCATCACCAAAATCCCAACTTTCACCCCGCTGCAAGGCACCATCCTCGGCTGGGAGGTCGGCGACATCGTAGCCGTGGCCTCCTGGCTCCGCGATCGCGGAGCACCTCCCGAAAAATACCCCTTCGTCCAGGACCAGGACCTCGGCATCTGGAGCGCCCCCTCAGGCGCCAAGGTCGCCTGGTTCAAAGATCCCGACGGCAACATCCTTTCCATCAGCCAACATCCATAGAGTCGTGTCTTTGTAGTGGCGCAGCATGCTGCGCGCTTTCCACGTTAGGGCGCGAACCCTCATCCTATGCGGGTTGTAACTGCGCGTATTTTTCGATGAATTTTTTTGTGCCGCGGCCGGGGAAGCTTACGGAGACGCGGCGGTCGTCGTCATCGTCGCCTTCGACGCCGACTACGGTGCCTACACCGAATTCGGGATGCCGGACTTTGCGGCCGAGCATGGGATTGTCGCTGGCGCCGCGCCTGGCCGCGGGCCGGCCGAAGCTGCTTGGCGCGGCGGGGCGGCGCGGGGCCGGCGCCGCGGGCGTGGGTTTGCCGCGCACACGGCGCAGGAATTCGTCGGCGGAATAGGAGTATTCCGGATCGGGTTCGTAGCGGCGCTTCTCGCCAATTTCGGCGAGGGAGCCGCGCACGGTATCGACCAGTTCGCGGGGAATCTCTGCGAGAAATCGCGATGCTAAACCTTGGCGCATTTGCTGTTCGTTGCCGAAAATGCGGCGATAGACGGCGCGCGTTAGCGTGAGCGATTTACGCGCGCGCGTCATGCCCACGTACACCAGGCGGCGTTCTTCCTCGATGCCTTTTTCTTCGTTGATGGCGCGATTGTGCGGACAGATGCCTTCTTCCATGCCGGTCAGGAAAACGTGATCGAATTCGAGGCCCTTGGTGCTGTGCAGGGTAATCAGCGTGACGCCGGGTTTGCCCTCGAAGGAATCGGTGTCGCTGACCAGCGCAGCGGCGTCCAGAAAATCGGTGAAGGATTCGCCGGCGTCCATGCTTTCCGCGACGGCGCGTGTTAATTCTTCAAGATTCTCAAGGCGGGCAACATCTTCCGGAGAATTGCGATCCTTCAGCATGGCCATGTAGCCGGTCTCATCGAGCACGGTGCGGAGAAAATCCGGCGGCTCTTGCGTGGCTTGCGCTTCGCGCAGCTCGCCGATTAATTCCTGGAAGGCGCGCAGCGGGGTGACGGCGCGGCCGGCGATGGCGCCGGAGACAAATTTCTCGATCGCGATCCAGAGGGAGCTGCCGTCGGCGCGGGCCAGATCGCGGACCGCGTCTACGGTGGTCTTGCCGATGCCGCGCGGCGGAACGTTCAGCACACGTAAGAGCGCGATGTCGTCTTCGGGATGGATCGCCAGACGGACATAGGCGAGAGCATCCTTCACTTCGGCGCGTTCGTAGAAGCTGAAACCGCCGACCAGTTTGTAGCGCAGTCCGCGGCGGCGGAAGACCTCTTCAAAGGCGCGCGATTGGAAGTTGGTGCGGTATTCGACGGCGCAGGTCAGGTCTGGGTCGTCGTTCTGGATCTTCTCCAGTTCGCCGGCGACAAATTCGGCTTCGGCTTGCGCATCGCGCGCTTCAAAGTATTTTACGTTGCTGCCTGAGCCGTTTTCGGCGCTGAGGACTTTGCCGAGGCGCTCGGGATTGTTGGCCACCACGGCGCCTGCGGCATCGAGAATGTTTTGCGTGGAGCGATAGTTGCGCTCGAGCTTTACAACGCGGGCAGAAGGGAAGTCCCGCGAGAAGCTGAGAAGAA
>Ga0209447_10000267_pt1 | contig 13853 bp, 10 predicted proteins | sample BogFormECP04_OM3_FD_188243 | JGI IMG/M metagenome (GOLD analysis project Ga0209447, IMG submission 188243) | Bog forest soil microbial communities from Calvert Island, British Columbia, Canada - ECP04_OM3 (SPAdes) (version 2) | ecosystem: Environmental > Aquatic > Freshwater > Wetlands > Bog ... | reverse complement strand
ATGGCGCTCAATGGCCTCAAGGCCAGGAATTGCACGATACAGATGAAACAGGCCACGGTGCTCGCAAGGCCGGTGAGGCGCAGCGCTCCGAGGCGCTTGACCTCCTCGCCGCTGTAGCAAAGATAGAGCGCATAGCTCACGGCACTGCCGAACACGAGGGTTGCGCCCAGGGGCGTGTTCGCGCCCTCCAGGGTCGCCTCTCTACCGAACACGCACAGCACGCCGGCGTAGCTGACGGCCAGGGCGATGACCTGCTGCCGGGTCACCTTGCGCCCGAACAGAAAGACTCCGAGCCCGAGCACCAGCGTGGGGTTCAGGTAGAGAATGAGCCGCTCCAGACTTGCGCTGATGTAGCGCAGTCCCGCGAAGTCGAGAAAACTCGCCAGGTAGTAGCCGCAGAATCCGAGACCCAGTATGGCCCGGACGTCCCTTCGGTTAAGCGGCGGCTTCCCTCGTCCCGCCCACGCAGCGAGGATCAGGAACATGGGCAGAGCGAACAGCATGCGGTACATGATCAGCGTGACCGCGTCGACCCCGTATCGGTACGCCAATTTGACGATAATGGCCTTGCCGGAGAAGGCGATCGCGCCGAGAGCGGCCAGCAGCAAGCCGCGGCGCCGCGCCGCGAGCACTGAATCGAAGGCGGGGGTCGATGCGGTCACGGCCCCGATTCTACGGATTCGGCAGCGGTGTTTTATGGCTTTCTGCTAGCCTTCGCGCAGCCGGAACAGTTTGCTTTGCGTACGGTCGATGTCGGAGTCGGCGGGATTCAGGCGCCCGGCGTCGCGGCGCACGAAATTTTCGATGTCGGCGGCCGGGACCGCGGCGCTGCGGAAGAATCCTTGGTATTGATCGCAGCCCATGCGCTTCAATATGCTCAATTGTTCCTCGGATTCGACCCCCTCGGCAATTACTTTCAAGCGCAGCCCATGCGCCAAAGAAATGATCGCGCGCACGATCGAAGCATCGCCGGCGTTGGAAGCGACATCGCTGATGAAGCTGCGGTCGATTTTCAGCTTATCGATCGGGAACCGCTGCAGATAGCTCATGCTTGAGTATCCGGTACCGAAATCATCGATGGCGACGACCACGCCGAGCTCGCTCAACTCCTCGAGCAGGGCAACGGAAGTCTCCGCGTTGCTCATCAAGGTGGCCTCGGTCAGCTCGATTTCCAGATAGGTCGCGTCAAGCGAATGCTCCTTGAGGGCCGCGTGCACCTTTTTTACGAAATTGGCCTGACGAAATTGCAGCGGCGATACATTGACCGCGACGCGCAGAAACGGCATCTGGCGCTGCTGCCATTGCCGCGCCTGCCGGCAGGCTTCGCGTACGACCCAATCGCCTATCTCCAGGATCAACCCGCTTTCCTCGGCGATGGGAATGAATTCTCCCGGCAGGATGAATCCGCGCTTCGGATGCAGCCAGCGGATCAACGCCTCGACGCTGCGCATTTCGCCGGTCGCGATGTCTATTTTCGGCTGGTAGTGCAGCGTCAGCTGCCCTCGAGCGAGCGCGCCGCGCAGCTCCGCTTCGATCTCGAGGCGTTCACGCGAGAAGCCCATCACGCTGGAATCGAAAAATCGAAACGTCTTGCGGCCATTGCGCTTGGCGAAGTACATGGCCTCGTCGGCGCGGGCCAGAAGCTCCTCGGCAGCCGTGCCGTCGTTCGGATAGCGCGCAATGCCGATGCTGGGGCTGACGTGCAGTTCGAGTCCGGTCAGCTGGTAGGGCTGCGACAGTGCTGACATCCAGCGCCCGATGAGTGCCTCGATTTCCTGCACCGAACCGACGTCGCGCAACAGCGCCAGGAACTCATCGCCTCCGGCGCGGGCAATGCTGTCGGTGATGCGGGTAATCGAGATCAGGCGCTCGGAAACATGCTTCAGCAGAGTATCCCCTGCGCCGTGGCCCAAGGAGTCGTTGATGATCTTGAAGCGGTCCAGATCGAATACGCACACGGCGAATGGCCGCCGCTCGAGCACCGCGCGCTCCAGGTGCTCGACGAACAACACTCTATTCGCCATTCCGGTCAAGGCATCGTGGGTCGCCTGGCGCTTCAATTCGAGATTGACATGCGCCAGGGATTTATCGCGCTCCTTGAGCATGTGGATCGAGTCGCGCAACTGTTGCCGGCGGTCATGCAGACGCAGCCGCAATTCCCGGCCGAAAACCCCCAGCAACACGCACCGACCCAACGTCGCGACAAAGCAAAGCCAGACCAGACCTCGCTCGGCAGGCGTGGCCTGCGGGATCAGGATTCGCGCATTGATCGCCGACATCACCACCGCCGCCGCAATGGCGGCGCCGACCCAGGCAATTGCGGACTGACGTTTGGACAGTCCCAGGCAGCCGACGCCAAAAACGATGAACAGCACGGTGAAAAAATAGAACGCCACCTGGGGTGCGAGCGCAGCGAACAACACCTGGATGGAACTGGAGAAGATCACCTGGGCCAGCAGCAATGCACCCTCGGGGCGGCGGCTCTTTGCCACCCAGCTGCGCAGCACCCAGAACACCAAGCTGTCGAGCAGGCCGATGGCCGTATACAGCAGTGGAATGGTGGGGCTGATCGTGCCAGTGACCGCGAAACCCGCGAGCAAAACACCGTCGATGACATAGCTTAGGGCGACGGCCAGTACCATCCACTTCCCAAGGCTGCCTTCCGGCACTGGTTTCGAGGGTTCCATGAATGAGGACGCCACGGCGACTGTTGCGTTGCGGAAGTGACGATAATCTGCCGACAACGCGACAATTACCGCGACTTGGTTCAACAAAATCGCGATTTAGCGGGGTCGAAACTGCGGATTTTCGATGAAATCAGGGTCGGTCAGGCTGTCCAGAAACGCCACCAGGTCGGCGCGCTCCGTCAGGCTAAGCGCGAATGGCCGAATCCGCGAATCCTGAAGCTGACTTTTATGGCCGCCGCGCATGTAGTGATCCAGGACGTCCTGCAAGCTCGATAGGCTGCCGTCGTGCATATACGGCGCTGTCACCGCCACGTTGCGCAGCGTCGGTACGCGAAATTTGCCCGAATCCTCAGGCCTATGAGTCCTCTCCATCAGGCCTCGATCGTGCAGAGGATTGCCGCCGCGTCCGTCGATATCGTACAAGCCGGTATTGGCGAAAAGTGCCCGGCCCCGCTCGTGACCCTCGGAGATCAAGGGTCCCGAGAAGTTGATTCCAAAGTGACATTGGGCGCAGCCGACTCGGGCTGAGAAAAACAGCGCCATGCCGCGCCTGGCCGAGTCGGACATCGCCGTGCGGTCGTCGTCGAAAACATAGCGGTCGAAGGCCGAGCGGCCTGATATCAAGGTGCGCTCGAAAGCCGCGATCGCCTTGATGATGTTGTCCATGGATAGCGCCGGGACATCGGACGGAAAGGCGGCGGCGAATTGCCCGGCATAGCCGCTGCCCTGCGAAATGCTCCGCACGGCGCTGACGCCGCCATTCTGCAGCCCCATTTCCACCGGGTGCTCATTGAACAGCGGCTGGCGCATTTGTTTTTCGAGCGAGCGAAGGTAAGGGTCCGCCCAGGTAAATGCCGGGTTGTAGGCGACGTTGGCGAGGCTCAAGGCCGCGCGCCGCGTGGATTCGCCGGTCGCCCCTTGCGCGCGCGCTCTACTGTCCGTAAATGCGAGCTCGGGACGATGGCAGCTGGCGCATGAGTACTGTCCCGTTGCGGACAGCCGAGTGTCGAAGAATAAACGGCGCCCCAGTTCCACCTTGGCAACGGACATGGGATTGTCGGCCGGCACGGCGGGTCGCGGAAAACCCGGCGGTAGGTGCCAATCAAACTCCGCCGCTGCAGTATCGCCCGCGTAAGCGGCATCGATCGGCGCGCACGCCGCAAGAAAAATCAGCAAATAGCGAATTTACCGGTCCCTACCTCCAGATCGGCGGGGCACCGCTCGCAAGCGAAGCGGTTTGCGCCGCGACCGTTTCGCGCTCGTCCATCCATTTGGCGAATGCCTCGACATCCGTCGGAGACAAACCCTGTGCGTCCTTGCGTCGAGCCTCGGCCCATTGATGCATCGCCGTCATCAGTTCATTGGCGAGCGGCCTGGAATCGCGGAACAAGGTCATGTAAGCGTCCTTCGCATCGTCGATCCTGTTCAATCCCAGATACGCTTCGCCACGGTACTCGATCGCATCCGCATAGGTGGGACTGAGCTCCAGTGCCTTGGCATACGAACTCAATGCGTCCTCATAGTGGCCGAGATGCCGATTGGCAAATCCAAGATAATTCCACGCCTCATACATTTTTGGATCCAGGCCGACGACATCGATCAACTTTGTGATCGCTTCTTGGTAGGACTTCTGGGCCTTGTCGTGAGCTTTGGCGCTTTTTTCCGGCGTTGCGGCCTTGGCAGCGTCGGCATCATAGTCTTTCGCATTCTTGATGATGCGCACAGCGGAGTGGTAGGCGATTTTTGCGGCTTCCTCGCGATTACGCATGGCACCCTCGGAGGTGACCATGCCGCTGCCGCCGGGGCCGGACGAACCGCCGCTCCCGTGCGCAAAACCGATTCCAACAGGAGCCACTACCAGAGTGCTCGCGAAAATGAAGCCGCCGAGGAACGTGCGCATGGGAAACTCCCTTTCGATGGTTCAACCACCACAGCCCTTGAGTACCCGCGCGCTGATTTTAGGTTCAATTGCCGATTCGATTCAAGCTCTGATCCCTACTGCGGCCCCATGGGCGATGCGGCGGGATGCGGCAGTGCCGCCACCTGCTTGGCCGTCACGTCCGTCTTGTAGTGGTTATCGAAATGGCTGCGCACGTAATTGACGACATCGGCGACCTGCGCATCGCTGAAATGCGCCGCGCCGAACATCACTTGATCGGCGGGCAGACCGAATGGCGGCATGCCGTTGCGACCATTCAGCACCGTCAGCGCGACGTATTCCCAGGACACCAGTTTCTTGTCGGCCGCGAGTTTGGGATAAAAGCCGGCACCGACGGCACCCAGGCCGCCCGCCATGTGGCACCCGGAGCAGACGTGATCGTAGATATCTGCGCCGCTCATCGCACCGACGACCGCATGGGATGTGGACTTCGGGTCATCGGCATGGGCAGCACCGCCGGCCATTGCCGCGATCACGGCCAGCATGGCCAATTTGGCCGCCACCCATGGGTGCGCCTTCTCGGCGTCGAGGCGCTTCATGACTTTGCTCCCTGCGCCACTACGCGCTGATGCAGCCGCTGGATCGCATCGAGCGACGAGGTGACCGCGCCCTCCTGCCATCCACCCAGGTAGGAAGCATGCTCGCCCGCGAGCACGATCCGCCCGTCGATTTTGCACAGGTCATAGTAATGTTTGTCGCGCGTGTCGGAACTCCACATGCCAAAGCAGCCCATGGTGTAGGGCACCCGATGCCATGCGACGGCGACGCCGTTGTCGAACTCCTTGGGGTACTGAGGGTGAATCTCGCTGCCATAGTCCAGGACTTTTTGTACGCGTTCCTGCGGCGTCATCGCAGTGAACTCCATGGCGTTCAAACCCCAGATATAGGCGCCGAGCAGCACCCCTTTGCCCCCGCCTTGAAATCCGGTATTCGGATAGCCGATATTGGCGATCGGCAGGTCGGTGTAGGTGATCCCGCCGTAAATTTGTTCGTCTTCCTCCCAGAAGCGACGCTTGAACTGCAATCCCGCCTTGACTGCGGCGGCGTAGGGGACCGCCGCAACCGCCGAGGCGAGCGCCGTCCCCACATTCATCGGGATCTGCGCCAGCACGGGCAGCGGAATGGTGCACACACACCAATCCGCATGCGCGGATTGAGCGGCACCGGGGCTGCGGCTGTCGAGGAATTTCGCGGTCACGCCATGCTCGTCCTGATGGATGTCGATGACCTTGCAGTTGTAGCGGATCAGGCTCGAAAGCTCGCGGCCGAACGCTTCACCGATGCGCCCCATCCCGCCGACGGGTTGAAACAGGGCGGTCTGCATATCGAAAATATCGCCGTTCGGAATTCCCCGCCACAGCCCGGACTTCAGAATATCGCTCAAGCCCAGCGGCTTTGACGGGACCGGCTTCGCGCCCAACCCGCCTCCCGGGTTTTTCTGGTAGCCGCGCCGCTCGCTGGACGCATCGCTCGAGACGTAGGCGTAGTCCTTATCGAGCGCGCCCCATTCACGCAGCGACTCGAGGAGTTTCTCCTGGTCTTCCTTGCTCACCGAACTGTTCAGCGAATTCTGCCGGGTGGCTTTGGCCAACAACTCCGCCACATGCCCCTGGTAATCGGCCTTGACCTCGCGGTAGCGCTGCGGTTTGCCGCCAAATGCGTCGGCGCTATGCAGGTACGCGTTGTAATTCACCTGGCAAAAAGGCTCCAGAGGCACGCGCAGAACCTTGGCGTAATGCATCATCCCGAAATGGTGATAGGGGATTCGCCACGGGCCTGGGTTGATGTACAAGTCCTTGTCGAATTCGCACTGCTGCGAAAGGCCGCCAAGCTCCGTGTAGCGGTCGCCGCCGCGAATGGTCCAGTTTCGTCCGCCGGCCCTGTCGTTGTATTCGAGCACCTGGACCGCGTAGCCGGCATTGCGCAGCTCATAGGCCGCCGTCATGCCCGCCATGCCGGCGCCGAGAATCAACACGGAGGCGCCTTTGGGCGCTCCCTGTAGATTGATTGGCCCCTGATAAGGCGACTCAGCCGCTAAGCCAAGGCTGCTCATCGCCTGGTACATCGCGCCGGCGCCGGCGGTGGACCCGATCATTTGCAGCAGCCGGCGGCGACTCAACGAATACGAACCATCCTCATTTTCCATTGTTTCCCCGTGGGTTTCGCCTCTTCCGCGATCCATAGTACATGAGGCTGGGCATGAGGGCTCAGCGGCGCGCAGTTCAAAAAAACGCGCAGCGACTTAAGATCGGGTAGGTGACATTGCGTAATCTAGTGAAACTTGTCGCAACGTTTTTGTTGAACTGCTGCGCACGCTGGAAGTCTTATACAATGCCAAGAAGCCGACTGTGTAACGGGTGATGTTATGCAAAACCTCATGAAAATTCGCTCAATCGTACTTAGCCTCTGCGGCGTTGCCGCGCTAGCAATCACCGCTCCAGCCTTTGCGCAGCACAGCGGCGGCGGCGGCGGCGGTCATGGCGGCGCAGTGGCGGGCCACGGCTCTTATGGTGGCGGATACCGCGGTGGTTATTACGGCGGATACCGCGGTGGTTATTACGGTGGTTACCGAGGCGGCTATTACGGTGGGCGCTACGGATACGGTTGGGGATATCGAGGCGGGTATTGGGGCGGCGGCTACTGGTGGGGTCCGTGGGGTTGGGGATGGGGCGGCCTCGGGCTGGGCCTATACTTCGCGACCTTACCCTACTACTACTCGACCTATTGGTACGGCGGCGTTCCCTACTACTATGCGGGCAACACGTACTACTTGTATGACGGCACAGTGGGCCAATACCGGACCGTAGCACCGCCTCTGGGTCCGCCCGATCAGTCCGGAGCGGGGGCGCAGGGACCATCCGAGCTTATTTCCTATCCCAAGAACGGCCAGAGCCCTGACCAGCAGGCGACGGATAAGTACGAGTGCTATAAGTGGGCCGTGTCACAGCTCGGATATGATCCGACCACGGCAGGGGGCGGTACGGTGCGTCGCGACCTGACTGATTACAACCGCGCGCAAACAGCCTGTCTGGAAGCCCGCGGTTATAGCGTCAAGTAGTCCGCCAGCGCGTCCAGGCGCTTAAGGCTGCCGGGCGACAGTCCCCGAGCCTGCGCGCAACTTTTTTCGACATGAACCTCGCCTCATGTCAAACTATGCGGTTTTTGACCCCGGGCTCGCCTAAGCCCCTCTAAACTTACGGAATTTCGTTATGGCCCGCACAACACCCCTTTCCGATATCCGCAATATCGGCATCATCGCCCACGTCGACGCCGGCAAGACGACGACGACCGAGCGCATCCTGTATTACACGGGCCGTAAGCACACCATCATCGACATTCACGATACCAAGGATCTGAAGACCTCGACGACGACTGACTATCTGGAGCAGGAACAGAAGCGCGGCATCACGATTCAAAGCGCAGCGGTCTCCGCGTTCTGGCGCGGCAAAAAGATCAACCTCATCGACACTCCGGGACACGTTGATTTCACCATCGAAGTCAACCGCTCACTGCGCGTGCTCGACGGCGCCGTCGTGGTGTTCGACGGCGTGGCGGGTGTGGAGCCGCAATCGGAAACCAATTGGCGATTGGCCGACAACTACGGCGTGCCGCGCCTTTGTTACGTCAACAAGATGGATCGCAGCGGCGCCAACTTTTTGCGCTGCGTGGACATGATCAAGAAGCGCCTCGGCGCACGGCCGCTGCCGGTGCAGATTCCCATCGGCTCCGAGGATAATTTCAAAGGCATGGTTGATCTTATTGAAATGAAGGCTTTGGTGTGGGATTCGGACGACAAGGATGCCGAGTGGAAGAGCCTCGAGGTCACTGCCGATCTCGCGGACAAACTTCACATTACGACGCCCAGCGATCGCAAGCTGCTGGACAGCGTCGCGCAATTTCGCACCGAGTTGGTAGACACCTGCCTCGAGCAGAATGACGAGGCGATGGAAGCGTTTCTGACGCACGGTACGGTTCCCTCAGGCGATATCCTGCGCCAGGCGCTGCGCAAGGGCACCTTGAATTCCGCCTTCACGCCCGTGCTATGCGGCTCGTCCTACAAGAACAAGGGCGTGCAGCAGGTGCTCGACGCCGTCGTGGATTATCTGCCGGCGCCAACCGACGTGCCGTCGATCAAGACGGTCGATGCCGACGGCGAGCCCATCGGCGAGCGCAAATGCTCGGACGACGAGCCGTTTGCCGCGCTGGCCTTCAAGGTGATCAACGACATTTACGGCGCGCTTACTTTCATCCGCGTCTACTCCGGTGTGTTGACCAAGGGCGCGTCGATATTGAATTCGACCCGCGGCAAGCGCGAAAAGATCGGCCGCATGGTCGAGATGTTCGCCAAAGAAGCCAATCCGGTGGAGGAAGCGCGCGCCGGCGATATTATCGCGCTGGTTTCGCTGGCGGACACAGAAACCGGCGATACGCTATGCGACTCGGAGAACCCGGTGGTGCTCGAACGTATGCGCTTTCCGGAACCGGTCATCAGTGTCTCGGTCAAGTCGAAGAACAAATCCGAACAGGAAAAATTCGGCGCCGCGCTCGGCAAGATGGTGCGCGCCGATCCTTCGCTGCATCTGGAAACGGATCGCGAAACAGGTCAAACGATTCTGCGCGGCATGGGTGAATTGCATCTGGAGGTGACTCTCGATCGCATGCGCACCGAGTTCGGTGTCGAAGGCACCATGGGTGAACCCCAGGTCGCGTACCGCGAGACCATCACCAAGAAGATTCAGGAAAATTACATTCACAAGAAGCAGACCGGCGGATCCGGCCAGTTCGCCGAAGTGTGGATCATCTTTGAGCCGCTGCCGCGCAGCACCGGATTCGAATTCGTCGACGAAACGGTCGGCGGATCGGTACCGAAGGAGTTCGTGCCGTCGGTCGAAAAGGGCCTGAAAGTACAAAAAGAGGACGGCGTGCTCGCTCACTACCCGACCGTGGATTTCCGCGCGACATTGATCGACGGCAGCTTCCACGATGTCGATTCCAATGCGATGACGTTCGAAATTGCCGCCAAGGCTGCGTTCCGCGAGGGCATTCGCAAGGCGGCGCCGATTCTGCTCGAACCCGTCATGAAAGTTGAGACGGTGACGCCCGGCGACTATTTGGGCGATGTGATCGGCGACATCAATCGCCGCCGTGGCTCGATTCAGGATCAATTGGAGCGCGGCACCAATATCGCGGTGGTGGCCATCGTGCCGCTGTCGGAAATGTTCGGCTACATCGGGCAGTTGCGCGGCATGACCAGCGGCCGCGCCTCCTACACCATGGAGTTCTCGCACTATGAGCCGGTGCCGCGCAATGTCGCCGATGAGGTGATTGCCGAGGTAGCCAAGACCAAGGCGGCGGCAACGGCGTAAGGCAATGGGAGCGGACGCGGTAGACTGAGCGCCGTGACCGAGCCGAACAAAGAGAACGATTTCCCGGAGGATCAGCGCACCGAACGGCTGAACACCAAGGCCGCCGGAATCATCGGCTTGGCCGTGATGTGCAGCCGCGTGCTCGGTCTTGCGCGCGAGTTGATATTCGCCGCCCTGTTTGGCGGCGGGCTGGCGCTGGATGCCTTCACGGTCGCCTTCCGCATCCCCAACCTGCTGCGCGATTTATTCGCCGAAGGCGCGCTGTCCACGGCATTCGTCACGACCTTCAGTAAAACCATCGCGCGCGGCGGCGACGCTGCGGCGTGGCGACTGGCGAACAAGGTTGCGACGCTGACGGCCTTGAGCCTGGGCTTGATTTGCATCGCAGGCATGGTTTTCTCCAATTCGCTGGTGGCGATATTGGCGCCGGGATTCGACCCGGACAAGGCGGCACTCACCGCGCATCTCACGCGCATCATGTTTCCCTTCATCCTGCTGGTGTCGCTCGCCGCCCTGGTGATGGGCATGCTGAACGCCAAGAATGTCTTTGGCATGCCAGCGATGGCATCCAGCTTTTTCAATATCGGGTCCATCATCGGCGGCGTGACCCTCGGGTATTGGATCGATCCGCATTTCGGCTTGCGCGCCTTGATCGGCCTGGCGTTCGCAACCGTGATCGGCGGCGCACTGCAGCTCATCGTGCAATTGCCGTCGCTGGCGCGCCTTGGCTACCGGCTCCGTCCGGACTTGTCGTGGCGCGATCCCGGGGTCAAGGCGATCCTGCTGCTGATGGGGCCTGCGGTCATTGCCGCCAGCACCACGCAATTCAACGTCCTGGTCAATTCGGTGTTCGCCTCGAGTCTCGAAAACGGCGCCATTTTTTGGCTGGCCGCCGCCTTTCGCTTGATGCAGCTGCCGCTGGGGCTTTTCGGCGTTGCCTTGGGAACCGTGACCTTGCCGCTGCTGTCGCGGCTGGTAGTGGCGAATCGCCTGGACGTGTTTCGCACTGAGCTCAGCAAAGCCATGCGGCTTGCGTTCTTGCTCACCATTCCCGCGACGATTGGCCTCATGATGCTCGCCGAGCCGATTATTTCGCTGCTGTATCAACATGGGAAATTCAATGCCTATCAAACGGCGCAGACCGCCGGTGCCTTGCGCTATTACGCAATTGGTCTTGCCGGGTATGCGGCGCTCAAGGTCCTGGTCAATGCGTTCTACGCCCTCGACCGGCGCAAGACACCGATGCTGGTGAGTTTTCTGGCGGTCGCGCTGAATCTGCTGCTCAACTGGATCTTTACGGTGCGGTTGGCGTGGGGGCACCGTGGACTCGCATTTTCGACCGGATGCGTGGCGACCGTCAATTTCCTGATCCTGTATGCCCTCATGCAGCACCAACTCAAGGGCCTCGAATCGCGGCGACTGCTGCAATTGCTGGGAAAAATTGCGGTGGCGTCGATCGTGCTGGTTGCGGTGTGTGCCGCCTCGTCGCATTGGCTGCTCGCCGAGTGGCAGACGCAGGCTTTTACGGTAAAGCTCGCCGGGCTGTTTGGGACCATCGCCGCCGCGGCCTTGGGTTTTGCCGGCGGCGGCCTGTTGTTGCACATTGAAGAGCTCAAGGAGCTGCGCGTCGCGCTGCAGCGCCGGCTCGCAAGAACCAAGCGCTGATCGCCTAACTACTCGCCGCGATCAGATCGCTAATATGTAAAATCCCCCGCAGCATCGTCCGCTTGCGCCGCGCTACCTTAGCAGAGGCAAGGTTAGGATGGGCTATGATAGCGGCGAACTTAAGATTAACCGGAGGGTGCCGTGAAGTTACACCTACCAAATTCAGTGTGGCCGATGTTGTTGACTTGCGCGCTGATTCCGGCGATCGGTCAAGCGGTGCCGGTGTCGAGCCTCGAGGTTCGAATCGTCAACGGCGCCAAGGAACTCAGCACCGGCAGCGAGTTGGAGCTGCGAATTTACGAAGCGGGCAAGGGCGTCAGACGCCTGCCACTCGCGCATGGCGAGGCATGGCTGCCGGAGTCGACGCATCTTATCCCGGTGAAGCTGAATGAGGCGCTCGATCCGCGCAATGTGGTGCGCTTCGCGATCTATTATCGCGCCGGCAGTCCGTTGGCGCCCGCGTGGGAAGTTGCCGCTGCCGACGTGGAGCTGCCCACGTCTCAGGGATCGCCGCTACGGTTGCTCGATGCCACCTTGTCCGGAGTTATTGCGCGGCAAGGAGAACTGGCGTCAGTGGAACGCGAAGCCTCCGCGATGACCTGCTCGAGCGATGCGGATTGCGATGATGGGCGGGCCTGCAACGGCCGCGAGCGCTGCGCGCCGCGCACGCCGGGCGCCGATGCGCGCGGCTGCGTGAAAGGCATCCCGGTCGTCTGCCCCGTCAACCAGGTGTGCGGCGAGGGCGTGGGGTGCTACGGCCCGAATGCACTGAAGACGATCAAACCGGCTGTCGATACTTCGAGGCCTTGAGAGGAGGCTGATCGGTCCAAGCGGCGGCGGTTGCACGGGCTATTGGCCTCGACGCGATCCAAAGCAGGCGTCAAAATGGGTGCGACGGACGCGCCATAACAAAGCTGAAGGATCCGGGATTGTCCGATCGCTCCACTGATGAACTGATTGCCAAATGGCGCGCTGGGGATGCCACCGCCTTGCAGGCATTGTTGCCATTGATATACCAAGAACTGCGGCGGGTGGCCAGCAATCACTTGCGTGCCGAGCGGGCAAATCACACGCTGCAAACCACTGCCTTGATCCATGAAGCCTACCTGCGGCTGGTTGTGGGCGAGGGCGCGGAGATCCGCGATCACTGCCACTTTGTCGCCCTGGCTTCCCGTTTGATGCGCCAAGTCCTCGTCGATCACGCGCGCGGCCGCTTGGCCGAGAAGCGGCACGGCGGAATCAAGGTGACGATGAGCGAAGCGCTGCAACTGACGCCGCAACCGGAAGTCGACCTGCTTGCCGTTGACGATGCGCTGAATCGTCTTTCGCAACTCGATCCACAGCAGGCGCGAGTGGTCGAGCTGCGCTTCTTCGGCGGGCTGTCGATTGTCGAAACTTCGGAAGCCTTGAGCGTCTCGCCGGCAACCGTCAAGCGTGACTGGACGACGGCGCGCGCGTGGCTGCGGCGCGAGCTGCTGCGCGCGGAGACCATGTGAACCCGGAACGCTGGCAGCAGATCAAAATCGCGCTGCATCGCGCGTTGCAGCTTGATGGCGCATCGAGGCGGGCATACATCAATGAGATCGCCGCGAATGATTCCGAACTACGCCAGGAATTGGAATCATTGATAGCCGCGCATGATGGGACCAGCGATACGTTTTTGAACATTCCCGCCGCCGCGATGGAGCGCATCGCCGAGATCGATGGCCCGGATCCCTGGGTGGGCAAGCGCATTGGCGCCTACCAGCTCATCGAGCAAGTGGGCTCGGGGGGTATGGGCGAGGTGTATCGTGCGATCCGCGTTGATGACGAGTACCAAAAACAAGTTGCGATCAAGCTGATCAGGATTGGCCAGGACTCGGCGTTCGTCGTTCAGCGCTTCAGAAATGAACGTCAAATCCTTGCAAGTTTCGAGCATCCGAATATCGCCCGCTTGCTCGATGGCGGCACCACTGCCGAGGGGTTGCCATATTTCGCGATGGAGTTCATCGAGGGTGAACCCATTGACGTCTACTGCGATCGAACGCGACTGGATATATCCGCGCGCCTGCGCTTATTCCTGCAAGTGTGCGGCGCGGTGCAATATGCGCATCAGCGGCTGATCATACACCGCGACTTGAAGCCCAATAACATTCTGGTGGGCGCGGACGGCGTGCCGAAACTTCTCGACTTTGGGATCGCCAAGATATTGGAGCG
>Ga0209447_10000266_pt1 | contig 13862 bp, 7 predicted proteins | sample BogFormECP04_OM3_FD_188243 | JGI IMG/M metagenome (GOLD analysis project Ga0209447, IMG submission 188243) | Bog forest soil microbial communities from Calvert Island, British Columbia, Canada - ECP04_OM3 (SPAdes) (version 2) | ecosystem: Environmental > Aquatic > Freshwater > Wetlands > Bog ... | reverse complement strand
CGGATGCAGATGGACGCGCACGAACGCGCACAAATGCAGCTGCACCTACGCCTGCGGCACAGCATACGGTGTGCGTCCGCTACTGTAAAGAGGGCTGTGGCAGCGCGAGTGCTTCGATGTCCGGTACCCGCGTTTGCCAGGCATCTGGATTCGCCCGGGGCCAAGACATCTAGTGAGATCACCGTCTCAGAAGTCGAGGTGCAATTGAAACGCGATCATGCGGGGAGTGCTGTCGCCGCCAAGACCCACGCCGAGCAGTCCCGTGGGCGGCGAGGTGGTGTAGGTAAGCGCGCCAAACCCGGTTAGCGTCGCGGGCTTCCCCGGAATCCCGGCGAGCACCATGCTTGGTAGCCCAAAATTCGGATGGTTGAATAAGTTGAAGAATTGTGCGTCGAACCGTAACTTTACATGCTCGGTCAGCGCGAACGATTTCGTCAGATAGAAATCGCTCCATATGAAATCGGGACCGCGCAAGGCATTGCGTCCCAGATTTCCGAATTGGCAATTCAGCGGAGTGTCGCCTCCCAGGCATGCGCCGGTGCTGGGATCCACGGTCGAAACAAACGCATTCGGATTCAGCCATTGAAGCGTGCCGGGTTGCGTGACACCGGCAATCGGGCCGTGCGCATAAATCGACACGCCGGGAACGGCGCTCGCGAACTGCGGGCCGCTACCGTTCACGATGCCGTCTCCATTCGCCGAATACGGCGTGCTCAGGACCGAGAATGGAATCCCGCTGTGCCAAAACACCGTGCCGGAAATTTGCCAGCCATCGAGCGCGTATCCCAACGCGCGGTCGCGCACCTTGAGTGGTAATTGGTACACGTACTGCGCGTTCAGGTTGTTGCGGATGTCGTAATCGCACGGGCCGTAGTCTCGCGCCAAATCTCCCGGCAGCGGTGCAAGAATTCCTCCCGCTGAAAATTGCAGAAACCCGCCGTTTGAGACCGTGTCCATGCAACGGCTCCAGGTGTAGTTCACTTGTCCGCTGAACGCTTTTCCGATGCGCTTCATCGCCGTCAATTGCAAGCCGTGGTAGTGGCTGTTGGCCCCCGTCGAAAACTGCGTCACTGCTCCGAATCGCCGGTCTGCAGATTGCTGATATGGGAACGACGCGAAGCAGCCATCGCATACGGTCTGATAACCATTGACCTGCGTTAGGTACGGTTGATTGACGGCGCGCGTGCCGACATATTGTGCTCGCACGCTTCCGTTAGCTCCAAATTCGTGCTCAAGGCCAAGGCTCCATTCCAGGAAATAGGGCGCATGAAGTTCACCTGACGGCACCGCCGCGATAGCGACGGGAGGCAGACAGGTTGTCGGATTCGCTGTCAACGCGGCGCAGGAGAGCTGGCCTTGCGAAAACCCCAAACTAAAGGTCTGGTTCGCCGCCACCGTCGCATCCACCGCGCTCCCCTGAACATCCGGCGCAATTGCTGTGCCGCCGACAGTCCCCAGCAACCCGCCCTGAAAAGTTTTTACGTACGGCGGATTGACGCCAACCACATCGGCGATGCTTCCCGGCAAAATGTCACTAAAAATCCCGAAGCCAGCGCGGAGCACGGATTTAGGGTCGAATTGCCACGCAATCGCCGTGCGCGGCTGCAAAATCGCGAGCGGGGTTGCTGAAAACACGTTGCCGAGACCTGTTTGAATCGCCGTCTTGAGCGGCTGATTCACATCATGCGAGACGGAAGCAAACGAACCTCGCAGGCGCGCAATCTGGTCGTGAGGATTGAGCGGGTTGGAATTAAAAGTATCGCGCAGGCCAAAAGTCCAGGTCAGGTTCTGGGAGACTTTCCAGGTGTCCTGCGCGTACAGATCGAGATTCAGAAAATTGAACGGCTCATTCGGCGATTGCGGAAATGTCTTGGTGGCCGTGGACGCTACGCCATAAATGTATTGCGGCAAAGTCGTATAAACGACCGTAGGCACGCTGCCCTCGCCGAAATCGTAATCGTTCAGCCGCAGAATTCGCGTGTTGGTGCCGAAGCGCAGCTCGTGCGCCCCATGGCTCCAGGCCAGATTGTCGTTGATGAAAAAGCGAGAAGCCCGCCGACCCTGAATCCAGGTGTTGTCTAGGCCACCGACCGTGGTAAACGGCGCATTCGCTCCACTACCTTGCAGCACGATCGGAAATACCGCCAGCGTCTCCTGAAAATTTCTGGGACCGAACAGGCTTTCGTACCAGGAAAAGGCTGGGTTAAAATAATTCACCAGGTTCTGCGAAAAAACGTGCGTATAGCCCGCCGCAAATGAATAAAGTGGCTGAGCAGAAATCGAATCGAACAGTGAATTTATCGGATCGGTGTAAGCGGCCTGCACACCTGTATCCGCCTGAAATCGAAACCACGTCGTATTGTTTTGATTGATGTTGTAATCCACGCGCGCGGTCTGCACTTGTTCGTGGTCATCGCTGGAATGCGAAATGCTCTGGCGATTCGCGCAGCCATTTCCATCATTGGCGACGGTCGGTGTCGCCCCGCCCGCGTCGAACGGACACCCCAGCACGGCGAGAGGTGTTCCACTCGTGTTTCCATACAGCGAAAACATCTTCTGGTAGAACGGCACCGATTGCGGCGAAGGCTGGTAAACCGAGCCGGTAACGGAATCCACTCCGCCCAAAGGCAGTTGCTGCAGAACGTAACTTTGAAACGCCGTGGTCGGCACGGTTGTGGCCGTGACAATGGGCAGCGCAATCCGTACCCATTCGGAGTCGAAAAAGAAAAATAGTTTGTCGTGGACGATTGGACCGCCGAGGCTGCCGCCGACGTGATTCACAGTCGAGCGCGGCTTATGGTTTCCGGCCGTAGCCTTCGTGAAATAGTCAGCGGCGTTGAAGCGCGAGCCATTCCACAGTTCGTAGAGGTTTCCGTGAAATTGATTCGAGCCTGATTTCGTAACGTAGTTTACCTGGGACGCACCGTAGCGCCCTTGGTCCACGGCGTAGGAGAGCGTATTCACCGTCACTTCTGAAATTGAATTCAACCCCAGCACCAGATTGGTCGAAAGCCCGCTATTCAGATTAGTGAGTGGATCGTTGGTTTCCAGACCGTCCACGATGTAGCCGTTGGAAAGAGCCGGCAGGCCGTTGAACTCCACGTTGCCATAGCCGTTTGAGCTGCCCACAAAATCGTTGCCGCTGCCCGCTGTATTGACCAACGCCCCGGCCGAAAACTGCAGCGGATACGTCAAATCGCCGCCCGGATTCGGAAGATTTTCCAGCGCTGGTGCATCCAGATTCGTGGAGGTGTTCGGATTCCCGGGATTGATGAGCGGAGGCACGGCGCTCACTTCCACGGACTGTTTGGCCCCCGCAACCTTGAGTACGAAATTAACTATTTGTTTCTGGCCCAGGCCTGCGGACACCACATCGTTCCGCTGCGGCTCGAATCCAGCTGCTTCCACGTTGATTGAGTAAGTGCCTGGTTTTAACTGTGGGAAATTGAACCTGCCCTCATCGTCTGTGTGGCCACTACGTCGTGCGTCGCTCTCGCGATTTGTGATAGTGACTATAGCGTCGGGAATGCCCACTCCGGTTGCATCAGTGACTTGGCCCACGATTGCACTCGTCGTTTCTCCTTGCGCGCAAGTCTTCGCGGAAAACAAAAAGAGGCAACAGATTGTGAAGGTCACTATGTAAATCACAATTCGCACCAATAAGCCCGTCGTGAATTCGACCCTCCGGGGTCGTGGCACTGCCGAGGGTTCTAGCGGCCTTGCCGTCCATCTCCGATTCGTGGGCCGCGCGGAATGATATTAACCGCAGTTAAGTACAAATGTACACTCCAATGAATAGGAGTATAGCCGATACTCTGAGGCACGCACTCCGGGCTTCGGAGATCGGCGACAGCAACAAGGTGAGCTTTGTCGCTGTCCGATCGCGACGATTTAGCAAGGACGGTGCTTACATCTTTGGCGCAACGCTTCTGCGGTTATCCGATATTCGACGAGCGTAGGACGACGGAAGGCCGTCGACGGAATTTAATCAACTGCTGGCAAGTAATGTTGCCGGGCTCGGCCGGCTAATGCCTCGATCCAGGGCTAGCCACGGGCTCGCTCTTCGTTGACTTGCCTTCGCGCGCATCCTAATATGTGCGCCACTCATGCCTGAGCCTCAGTCGCCGATTGGCCGCACGATTTCTCACTACCGCGTCCTGGAAAAATTGGGCGGCGGGGGCATGGGCGTCGTTTATAAAGCGGAAGATACCGAACTTGGCCGCTTCGTTGCTCTGAAATTCCTGCCTGAAGATGTGGCGCGGGATCCGCAAGTGCTGGAACGTTTCCGCCGCGAAGCGCGCGCTGCTTCCGCGCTGAACCATCCCAACATCTGCACCATCTACGAAATCGGCCAGCAGGATGGACATCCCTTCATCGCCATGGAATTTCTGGAAGGCGTCACGCTGAAGCACCGCATTTCCGGCCGTCCTCTGGAAATGGAGCTGCTGCTCGATCTGGGTATTGAAATTGCCGACGCGCTGGACGCGGCGCACACGAAGGGCATCGTCCATCGCGACATCAAGCCGGCGAATTTATTCATCACCGACCGCGGCCACGCCAAGATTTTGGATTTTGGCTTGGCCAAACAAATTCTGGCCACGTCCGATGCCACGCGCGGGACGAACCCCTCAGAGCTCACGCTCGATAGCCCTGCGGTGAAGGAAGTGGATCTCACCAGCGCGGGAACCGCGGTGGGCACGGTGGCGTATATGTCACCGGAGCAGGCGCGTGGCGAAACCCTCGACGTGCGCAGCGATCTTTTCAGTTTTGGCGCGGTGCTGTATGAAATGGCCACTGGCGCGGTTCCGTTTCGCGGCGCGACGACGGCGGTGGTCTTCAACGCCATCCTGGAGAAAGCGCCGGCGCCCGCCGCGCGTTTGAATCCGGACATTCCGCCGCGCCTCGAAGAAGCGATTTCCAAGGCGCTCGAAAAAGATCGCCGCATGCGTTATCAACACGCCGCGGAACTGCGGACGGATCTAGCGCGTTTGAAGCGCGACACCGGGTCCAGCCGCATTTCCGGCGTGGTGCCGTCCGCGCAGCCCGTCACACAGCAGAACTCGGGAGCGTTCGGCGAGCCGGCGGCGCAAGCCGTTCCTTCAAGCGGCCACGCGATTGCCGCGATGACTCCGTCCGGCGGAACAAGCGCAGCGCCCATCACGACAGCGCAACCAGCGGCGGGATCGGCGACATCAGCCACAGCAGCGGCATCAGCATCATCTGCCGGTTTCGCAGCAGCAGCGCCGGCGCAAACGTCAAACGTTCCGCCGCGCAGCCGCTGGCCGCTCATCGCCGCCGCGGCGGCGATCGTCATCATTATCGCCGCGGGCGGATATTACTTCACCCATCGCGGGCCAAAACTCACCGGCCAAGGATCCATCGTCCTCGCGGATTTCACGAATACCACGGGTGATGCCGTCTTCGACGGCGCGCTGCGCCAAGGCCTCGCCGCGCAACTCGCGCAATCTCCTTTCCTGCACATTCTCTCCGACCGCCAAATGCAGCAGACCATGCAATACATGGGCCAGCCGGCCACCGCGCGCGTGACGAACGAGCTAGCGCGGCAAATCTGCCAGCGCACGCAAAGCGCCGCGGTGCTCGAAGGCTCCATCGCGCAAATCGGTAACACCTACAACTTGATTCTGAACGCGCTCAACTGCGCATCCGGCGAAACGCTGGCGACCGCAGCAGCCGAAGCTCCGGACAAAGATCACGTTCTTGGCGCGCTCGGCAACGCGGCCGAGGATCTGCGAGGAAAGCTGGGCGAATCGCTCGCCTCCATTCAGAAATTCAACACGCCCATCGAAGAGGCGACTACGTCGTCGCTAGAAGCGCTGAAAGCCTACAGCCTGGGAACGCAAGCGCGCGCGACCCAGGGCGAGGAACCCGCCGCGCCTTTCTTCAAGCAAGCGGTGGCACTCGATCCGAATTTCGCCATCGCCATCGCCACGCTAGGCCAAGTGGAAACGAACTTGGGCGACCGCGGCGTCGGCGCCGAGTACACGAAGAAGGCTTACAGTCTGCGGGATCGCGCCAGCGAGGCGGAAAAGTTCTACATTGACTCGCACTATTACGACAACGTGACCGGGGACACCGAGCAAAGCATTCAGGTTTATCAGCTCTGGTCGCAAACTTACCCGCGCGATTCGATTCCTTTCAACAATCTCGGCGTCGCCTATGGCCAGCTGGGCCAGTGGGAGAAGTCTCTGCCCGCCGCTCGTCAGGCGCATCAGCTCAATCCCGACGAGAGTATTGCCTACGTTGCCCTCACCGCCTCCTATCTTGGCCTGGGGCGATTCGATGAAGCCAAGGCCACGATCGATCAAGGAATAGCGCAAAAGTTGGACGTTCCGAACTTTCACCGTTTGCTTTATTCCCTGGCTTTCGTGCAAAACAATCCGCCGGCCATGGAGCGCGAACTCTCGATTCTTGCGTCCAAAGGCCCGGAAGCCACGGCGCTTTCGTACGGGCTGGCAGCCGGAACGGAGGCATACGGCGGGCGCATGGAGAAAGCGCGTGGACTCTTTGAGCGCTCCCGAGCCGCTTTCGAAGCAAATCACACGAACGAAGCCGCGGCAGAGGCGCTCGCCTTGTTGGCAATGTCCGAGGCCGCGGTGGGTGACGCTGCAGGCGCGCGCAAGGATGCGGCGGCTGCACTGGCGATCAATTCCTCAGTGCATGTGAAAATGAACGTCGCGAACGCGTTCGCGCGCGCTGGCGACGCCGACCGCGCTGAATCACTTGCTGCGGAGATTGCGAAGGAACGTCCTTCGGACACGCTGGCGAATGGGTATGAGCTTCCCACCATCCGCGCGACCCTGGCAATCAATACCAACAATCCTGCAAAAGCCGTCGAACTCCTCCAACCTGTAATTCCGTACGATCTTAGCTCGGGCCGTGCGATGGGCAGCACATACACCCGCGGGAACGCGTACCTGGCACTGCATAAAGGCAGCGAAGCCGCAGCGGAGTTTCAGAAGATCGTGGATCATCCCGGCGTGGTGCTGAATGCAATGACAGGCGCCCTGGCGAAGCTGGGCCTCGCCCGCGCCTACGCCCTCGAAGGCGATGCGGCGAAGGCCCGCGTCGCCTATCAGGATTTCTTCGCGCTATGGAAAGACGCCGACCCCGGCGTCCCCATCCTCGTCGCCGCCAAATCCGAATACGCGAAGCTGCAATAGTCCCACCGATTCGTTGCGCTTACGCCGCCTTCCGGGATGGGGCGAGGTCAAAGCGATCGAGGTTCATCACTTTGCTCCAGACTCCCACGAAATCCTGGACGAATTTCGTGTGCGCGTCCGAGCTTGCGTACACTTCGGACAGCGCGCGGAGTTGTGCGTTCGAGCCGAAGATCAGATCGGCTCGCGTGGCCGTCCAGCGGACTTCGCCGGTCTTGCGATCGCGTCCTTCGAACGTGCTGTTCGCATCCGAGGTCGCCTTCCACGCCGTGCGCATATCGAGCAGGTTGATGAAGAAGTCGTTGGTCAACGCCTCCGGCTTCTTGGTGAAGACACCAAACTTGGTTTGCCCAAAGTTGGTGTTCAGCACGCGCATGCCGCCGATTAGCACGGTGAGTTCCGGAGCGGTGAGCGTGAGGAGCTGCGCCTTATCGAGCAGTTCCACTTCGGCTGTTGCGCCAGCGTCTCCGTTGCGGTAAGACCGGAAGCCGTCGGCGGCCGGTTCGAGCACCGCGAAAGACTGCACGTCGGTCTGCTGCTGCGAAGCGTCCGTGCGCCCTGGGGCGAAGGGAACGGTCACTGCGACCCCCGCATTCTTCGCGGCTTGCTCAACGCCAGCGCAACCCGCCAGGACGATCAAGTCGGCAAGCGAGATCTTCTTCCCGCCAGATTGCGAGCCGTTGAAGTCAGCCTGAATTTTTTCGAGCGCTTTCAGCACCTTCTGCAGCTGTTCGGGCTGATTGACCTTCCAGTCTTTCTGAGGAGTGAGGCGAATGCGCGCGCCGTTTGCACCACCACGCTTGTCTGACCCGCGGTAAGTGGACGCCGACGCCCAGGCGGTCGAGACCAGTTGCGACACCGTGAGCCCCGAGGCGACAATTTTCGCCTTCAGCGACGCGACATCTTTGTCGTCCACCGCTGCATGATTGGCTGCCGGGATGGGATCCTGCCACAGCAATTCTTCCTTCGGAATTTCCGGACCAAGGTAGCGCGCACGCGGTCCCATGTCGCGATGCGTCAGCTTGAACCAGGCCCGCGCGAACGCATCGGCCAACAAAGCTGGATTCTCGTAGAAGCGCCGCGAGATTTTTTCGTACACGGGATCGAGCCGCAAAGAGAGATCGGTGGTCAGCATCGCCGGCGCGTGATGCTTGGAGGGATTATGGGCATCCGGAATCGTACCCGCGCCTGCATTGCCTTTCGGCTTCCACTGGTGCGCGCCGCCCGGGCTCTTGGTAAGTTCCCACTCGTACTTGAACAAGTTTTCGAAGAAATCGTTACTCCATTTCGTCGGCGTGGTAGTCCACGTCACTTCCAAGCCGCTGGTAATTGCGTCTCCTGCGATACCTGTGGCGTAGGCGCTCGACCAGCCCATGCCTTGCTCCTCGATCGGCGAACCTTCCGGCTCTTTACCCAGCTGGGTGCCAGCTCCGGCTCCGTGCGTTTTCCCGAAGGTGTGACCGCCCGCGATCAAAGCCACCGTTTCTTCGTCGTTCATTGCCATGCGCGCGAAAGTCTCGCGGATATCCTTCGCTGCCGCCAGCGGATCCGGCTTGCCCTCGGGGCCCTCCGGGTTCACATAAATCAGGCCCATCGTGGTAGCGCCCAAGGGGTTCGCCAGATCGCGATTACCCGAATAACGTTTGTCCGTCCCCATCCAGTTTGTTTCCGGTCCCCAGTTCACGTCCATGTCCGGTTCCCACACGTCCGGTCGTCCGCCGGCAAACCCGAAAGTCTTGAAGCCCATCGTTTCCAGCGCGACGTTGCCCGCGAGGATCATCAGATCGGCCCAGGAAATTTTCTTGCCGTACTTCTGTTTGATCGGCCACAGCAGCCGGCGCGCTCGATCCAGGTTGACGTTGTCCGGCCAGCTGTTGAGTGGCGCGAAACGCTGCTGACCTCGGCCGCCGCCTCCACGACCGTCACCAATGCGGTACGTTCCGGCGCTGTGCCACGCCATGCGAATAAACAGCGGTCCGTAGTGGCCGAAGTCCGCAGGCCACCAGTCCTGCGAATCGGTCATCAACGCCGCAAGATCCTTCTTCAGGCCCTTGTAGTCCAGGCTCTTGAACTCTTCCGCGTAATTAAAATTTTTGTCCATCGGATCGGACAGCGTCGAGTGCTGTGCGAGCAGATTCAGATTCAGCTGGTTCGGCCACCAGTCACGGTTTGCGGGGTTTGCGCTGCTGCTGTGATTAAACGGGCACTTCGCTTCGGAAGCCATGCGTATTCTCCTTCAGACTTTTAAATTCAGCCGAGCAAGTTTCGTCAAAATCCATGCTGCGGTTTCGGCGGAAGTAAATTAACATCCAAATGGGAGATAGTTCCAATACCAATTTCCCATTTTAGGTATAGGCATACCCTATGGAATTTCACCAGCTGCGATATGTTTGCGCCATCGCGGACACCGGCAATTTCAGCCGCGCCGCCGAGCGCTGCCAGGTTGCCCAGCCTTCGCTCTCCCAACAGGTGCTAAAACTCGAGGAAGAGCTGGGCGCCAGGCTCTTCGACCGCCTCGGCCGCAGCATACGCCTCACCGAAGCGGGCCGCGCTTTCATTCCTCGCGCCCGCGCGATTTTGGAACAGATGGAGGCGGCGCGATCCAGTGCGGCCGATCAGAATACAGACCTTCGCGGCAGTGTCGCCGTGGGCGTCATTCCCACTGTCGCGCCCTATCTGATCCCGGGTTATGCGGCCCGTTTCGCCAAGAGTTACCCCGACGCGAAACTGCGCATCGTTGAAGAAACCACTTCCGTCCTGGTCGAAGGCTTGCGCGACCTGTCGCTCGATGTGGCGATTCTTGCGCTGCCGCTGCGCCACAAGGAACTGGAGTTGTTCCCCATCCGCACCGAGCCGCTCTTCGCGGCATTGAGCGCCGACCATCCACGCGCCTCCGCGAAATCGCTGGCCCTCAAAGACCTTCGTGGAGAATCGTTCGTCATGTTGCGCGACGGCCACTGTTTCCGGGATCTCAGTCTTGACACCTGCACACGCGCCCGCATTACGCCCCACATTGTGTTTGAAAGCGGACAATTCAGCAGTCTGCTGGGAATGGTTGCGGCCGGTGTCGGCGTCTCGCTCGTCCCGGAAATGGCGATTGACCGCAACATCGCCTGCCGCTACGTGCGCCTCAATGATGTTCAGGCTACTCGGACCATCGTCACCGCTGTGCTGCGTGGCCGCAGTTTCAACCCCGTTCAGCAAGCTTTTGTATCCGGTATTAGAGGCAAAGCTACACCAGGCGCCAACGGAAAATTATCTCACGCGAGTGACCCGGCTCAAGGTTAATGAACCACATGCCTCATAAACGCCGCAGCTCAACCGGTACCGTGAATTTTCCAAGTCTTCGTCACGCGAATATTCAGGAGTGGACAGTGTGTCGAAGGCAGTTCATAACTCACCCGCCCTGGACGTATTGCCTGATTTTCACTCTACAATGATCCGGTCCGACCACTCGACGAGCGAGACAAACGTCGCCGGATTGCCAAATTTTGCTCCCCATTGATTCAAATCTGTTTCCGTGACCCCACGGGCCCGGGAACAGGCTCCTCAAGCAAAGATCGGAATGCGTCTCGCCACAACCTTGTCGAGCGTTTCGCTCAGCGGCGGCCAGCCAACCGGCAGAATCGCGTTTACCATGGACTTTCGCATCAGAGAAGTGGCCTCTGCGAGCAGGAAGATTTGTACCTCGTGACCCGCTTCTGCGAGCACCAGTCCGTGCGCGAACGGAAACGCCGCCCTGGTTGGATCATCGGGACCCCACGCGCTCTTCATCATAATTTTAAGCGATTTTTTTGACTCTTCGACCTTCAGACCCAACGCCAGAAAAGGCAAGCCGGCCAGCTGGGTCAGGAACGTGCGTCGCGCCATATTTCTAATCTCCTGAGTTGGGATTCCCCCCGGGGGACGAATGCGGGAAGTCTACACCTCTTTTTCTTCCCGGGGGCTGGCCGCGCTGCCGCGAAGCGCCAAAGCTATCGAGGCCAAGCAGGCGGTGGCGCACCCTTCCACGTCACACAAACAAACGCAGTGGAATTTGAGGTTGAGGGGACGGGTGGGCACCCGCGCATTTCTCTCCGTTCGATTTTCCAAATCCTCTCACTTCACGCGGCCTGCAATGAACAATTCTGACAACTCCTGCGTGTCGGAGTATGCGTAGGCTTTCCCGTCGGGCGTATACAGAACATTTGCGATGGACGTTACTCCCGCCGAATCGGCTGGGCCCAATTTTCCGACGACCTCGCGTTTTCCGCTGGCCACGTTCAAGCGGCAGACTGTCGCCGATGTCTTTTCGTCGTGAGACACGTACGCTTCCTTGCCATCTTTGGCCCAAGTGATCTACACATCATCCGGTATCAATCCCGCCATGTCTTGTGGCTCGCCACCGGCCAAAGGATACAGCTTTCCCTTTCCGGTGGTATCCCGCGCAAACAGAAATTTCCCAGGTTTCAGCCTATCTCGGGGTATCAGGTCTAGCGAGGAAGGGGTGCGGTGACGCCACTTCACAAATTGTTCCTAAGCCGGGGTGGCCCGGTAGTCACCAGCCACTGGCCTTCTTTCCACACTTTCCAATTTCTTAATCGCCAATTCCCGGAATTAAAACCTCTTCCAAGTTGGTCAAGACAAAGAACCGGCATCTGCTCTAATCGTCAAGAAACACAGGTTGCGTTTGTCGCTGCGGGCGCACATGTCGCTTGCGAATCGCGGCGCGACCGAAGTTAGCGGTCAATCGCGTTCATGGCGGGTGTTGCATAGCGTTCGCCTGCGATTTCAGTTTGCGGGACGGCGGTTTCCAGCTCCGCTACTTCGGCTGGAGTCAGCTGGATGTCCGCGGCGGCTGCGTTCTCTTCCAGATATTTCCGGCGCTTGGTTCCGGGGATCGGCACCAGGTCTGCACCCTTCGCCAGCACCCATGCCAGCGCCAGCTGCCCGGCCTTTACGCCCCTGCGCTCGGCGATAGCGCGCACGCGGGCCACTAGCACCTGATTCTTCGCGAAGTTTTCGTCGGCAAACCGCGGCATGCGCGTCGCGCGCGAATCCGTCTCGATCAAGTCGCTTTTCTTGGTGATCGTGCCGGTAAGGAACCCGCGGCCCAGCGGGCTGTACGGCACGAAGCCGATTCCCAGTTCGCGCACCGTCGGTAAAAGGTGCGCTTCCACGTGCCGCTCCCACAGCGAATATTCGGTCTGCAGCGCGGTGATCGGATGCACTTTGTGCGCGCGGCGAATCGTCGCGGGCGACGCTTCCGACAGTCCCAGATACTTCACCTTGCCCGCCTTCACGAGCTCCGCCATCGCGCCTACTGTTTCTTCGATCGGAGTTTGCGGGTCCACGCGATGCTGGTAGTACAAATCAATATGGTCCACGCCCAGCCGCTGCAGCGAAGCGTCGCAAGCCTGGCGCACATATTCCGGCTTGCCGCTGAGGGACCAGCGATTCGGCTCCGCCTTGGTGCGGATGTTGGCAAACTTCGTGGCGAGAAAAACTTCATCGCGCCGCCCGCGGATGGTCTTGCCGATCAGCTCCTCGTTGTCGCCGATTCCGTAGGTGTCCGCCGTATCCAAGAAGGTGACGCCCAGATCCAGCGCGCGCAGAATCGTTGCGGCGGATTCTTCATCGTTCCGCTCGCCGTAGAAATCGCTCATGCCCATGCAGCCGAGCCCCATGCGGGAGACGACCGCGCCCTGCGAACCAAGTTTCACTTGTTTCATAGTCATAAACCTTCAGATGAGATTCCCGGGCCCCTGGTTTCGTTTTTCTTGCGGAGGCAACTCTCGCCCGTCCAATTTGCCTCTCTAAATATTACGTGATGGGATAGCGGCGGGCGACGACCGTCAATCGGGCTGCTATATTACGGGTTGCAGGCGCCTTTCTTCAGTCGGATGGAATCCGCAGCGATCGCCCGGTCTGCGGGCCAATTCACGGAACGCGTTTTGATTTTCGGGTTCGCCGCGGCGAGTTCACCCAAGGAGCAGAGTTACTCATCGCGGAGGAGGGATCATTTCACTGTGATTGACTTTCAATTCAACTACCCATTGCTCGGCACAGAGGCTGCGCTCATTGCAACGGCGCTGCAAAAACACAGCGCGGAACCGATTGCGCAGCAGCTTGAAACGACCTTTGCCGGGACCGCGAAACATCGCGAGGTTGCAGCGTTATACTTGTCGCGGAACGATTTCACCGTTCCCGCCAGCCGCGTCTTCTTGTGCGCGGGTGGTCATGCTGGAATCGCTATCGCGCTCGCAAGCGTTTCTCTCGAGGGCGGCGCGATCGCGGTGGACGAACTCACGTATCCGCATTTTCGTGCGATGGCTGCGGAGCGCCACATCAAACTAATCGCCTGCGCCGGTGACGACGACGGAATGCTGCCCCAAGCGCTAGCCGAAGCGGCCAAGCTGCACGGTGTGAAGGCGGTGTACCTGATGCCGACAGTTCACAATCCTCTCGGCACGGTCATCTCGCCAGCCAGAAGGCTCGCTCTTGCTGAAATCATTCGGCGGCACGGCCTGGTTCTCATCGAAGACGATGCTTACCGTTTTTTGGAGCCGGACGGACCTGCTCCGATCTCTTTCCTGGTTCCAGAATTGAGCTTTTATATTTTCAGTTTCTCGAAGCCGTTGTCTCCGGAGCTGAGGGTTGCGTATCTGCTGATTCCGGAGCGCCTGTGCGCGGGCGCCGAGGAAT
>Ga0209447_10000264_pt1 | contig 13882 bp, 14 predicted proteins | sample BogFormECP04_OM3_FD_188243 | JGI IMG/M metagenome (GOLD analysis project Ga0209447, IMG submission 188243) | Bog forest soil microbial communities from Calvert Island, British Columbia, Canada - ECP04_OM3 (SPAdes) (version 2) | ecosystem: Environmental > Aquatic > Freshwater > Wetlands > Bog ... | reverse complement strand
GAGTACTGGGCGACGTGGGCGGCGGATTGCAGTTCGAAACCGACCGAGCCCGGTTTCTCGGCAGAGGACGGGACGTACGCAACGCCGCGGCCGTCATGGAGGCACGAGCGTTGTCCAATACGGCGGGCACGGTGCTCGACCCGGTCCTGGCGCTGCGCCGCCGCGTGCGGGTTGCGCCCGGCGAAACCGTGCAGGTGGAGTTCTGGACAGGCATCGCTGCCTCGCGCACCCAGGCGCTTGAGCTGGCCGACAAATATCGCGACCCGGGAGGTCGCGGCCGAGCGCAACTGCAGGCGAGAACCAATTCAGAGACCCAGCTGCGCGATCTCGGCGTGAATTCCGAGGATGCGAAAACCTTTCAGGATATTGCCAGCCGGCTGCTGTACGCCGATGCCTCGCTGCGCGCCGCCGGCCAAATTCTCGACAACAACAGGCTGGGACAATCGGCGTTATGGGCCCACGGCATCTCCGGCGATCTGCCCATTGTATTGGTCAGCATCAGGGATCCGGCCGGCTCCGGTATCGTCGCGCAATTGCTGCAGGCGCTCGAGTTCTGGCAGATGAAGTGCTTGTCGGCGGACCTGGTCATTCTCAATGACAGTCCGCCGCCCGCGTTGCCGGCGGTGCAAACGGCGCTGGATAGCGCGATCAGCGCGTTTCAACAGAAAGCGCGCAATGCAAATCGGGTCGGACGCGGCACGGCCATCGCGCTGCGCGCCGACGCGCTGCCGCGCATAGACATCGATCTGCTCAAGACGGCTGCACGCGCGATCTTCGCCGCCGGCTCGGAATCTTTGCGCGATCAGCTCAGCAAGCGGCAACCGGCCGCGGTCGCGCAGCCGCGCCTGCAAGCGCCGGCGCGCCTCACGCGCAGCCCCGCGCCGCAGGCCGCGGCGGAGTCGCAGTCTCAGCTGGAATTCTTCAACGGTCTCGGCGGATTTGATGCGGCGTCGCGCGAGTATGTCGTTGTTCTAGACCGGAATCGGTGGACACCTACCCCCTGGGTCAATGTCATCGCCAATCCGCTATTCGGTTTCCTGGTGTCCGCCGACGGATCGGGCAGCACCTGGTCGCTGAACGCGCAGCAGAACCAGATCACGCCATGGTGCAACGATCCTGTGAGCAATACGCCCGCGGATGCGATCTACATTCGCGACCAGGAATCCCAGGAACTGTGGAGCGCCATGCCGCTGCCCATTCGCGAACCCGCCTCGGTGTATACGCTTCGACATGGTTTCGGCTATACGCGCTCGCAACATACAGCGCACGGCATTTCCGTGGAAATGCTGCAATTCGTGCCGCTCGAAGATCCGGTCAAGATTTCACGCCTGAAGATCATCAACAGCGGCGGCGCGGCGCGCCAGCTGTCGGTCACTTATTACGTGGACTGGGTGCTGGGCAATCAGAACAACCGTGCGGCCCCGTTCATCATTACCGAGGTCGAACCGCAGACGCGCGCGCTCCTGGCGCGCAATCCCTGGACCACGGATTTCCAGCCGCAAGTCGCCTTCATGGACCTGGGCGGCAGACAGCAATCCTATACGGCGGATCGCGCGGAATTCCTCGGCCGCTTAGGGTCACTGGCCGACCCTCAGGCGCTGCGCAAGCCCGGCCCCTTGGGCCAGCGGGTGGGCGGGGGTCTCGACCCCTGCGGAGCGATGCAGACCGCGATTACCTTGAACCCGGGCGAAAGCATCGAGCTTACGCTGTTACTCGGCATGGAGAATTCGGCGGCCGCCGCCGCGGCGCTCATCGAGCGCTATCGAAAAGCGGATCTGGATGCGGTGCATGCGGGCGTCGCTGATTTTTGGCACAAGACTCTGGGCGCGGTCCAGGTGCGGACGCCTGATCCGTCCATGGATCTGCTCCTGAATGGTTGGCTCCTATACCAAACGCTCAGCAGCCGCGTTTGGGGGCGCACTGCGTTTTACCAGTCGAGCGGCGCCTATGGTTTTCGCGACCAACTGCAGGATGTCATGGCGCTGTGCGTTGGCGCGCCGACGGTTGCGCGCGAACACATCCTGCGGGCGGCCGCCCGTCAGTTCACAGCAGGCGACGTGCAGCATTGGTGGCTGCCAACCTCGGGCGCGGGCGTCAAGACCAAGGTGTCGGATGATCGCATCTGGCTCGCCTTCGTGGTGGCCCACTATTTGGAAGTCACGGCGGATTTCACCGTGCTCGACGAAGCCGTGTCTTTTTTGGCCGGCGGTCCCCTGGAATCAGGCAGTTTGGAGAATTATTCCGTTCCCGGGCAGGCCGATTCCGCGCCGCTGTTCGATCACTGCGTGCGTGCGCTCGATTCCAGCCTGAGCGTGGGCGTGCATGGCCTGCCGCTTTTCGGCACCGGCGATTGGAACGACGGCATGAATCGGGTCGGGGTTGCAGGCCGCGGTGAAAGCGTATGGCTGGGTTGGTTCCTGCACGCGACACTGCTGCGCTTTGCACCCATCGCCGAAAAACGCGGCGCATCCAACAAGGCGGCGGAGTGGCGCAAGCATGCTGTTGATCTCAGCCAGGCCATCGAGCGCGAAGCCTGGGACGGCGATTGGTATCGGCGCGGCTATTACGACGACGGCACGCCCTTGGGTTCGGCATCCAGCGATGAATGCCGCATCGATTCCATCGCGCAGTCATGGGCGGTCATCAGCGGCGGCGCGGAACGCGGCCGCGCGATCCGCGCCATGGCGGAGGTCGATGCGCAGCTGGTCAGCCGCAGCTACAACCTCGTGAAACTGTTCACTCCGCCGTTTGATCATACCGTGCACGACCCGGGCTACATAAAAGCCTACCCGCCGGGCCTGCGCGAGAACGGCGGTCAGTACACCCACGCCGCCGTCTGGTCGGTGCTGGCGTTTGCGATGCTCGGCGACGGCGACCGGGCGCTCGAACTCTTCTCGATGTTGAATCCAATCAATCATGCGGACACGCGCGCCGCAGTTGACCGCTACAAGGTGGAGCCGTATGTGATCTGCGCCGATGTTTATTCGGTGCCGCCGCACGCCGGCCGCGGCGGCTGGACCTGGTATACGGGCTCGGCGGGCTGGATGTACCGCGCGGGAACTGAGTGGATTCTAGGCATCAACGTGCGCGGTCAAATACTGCGGGTCGACCCCTGCATTCCGCGCGCTTGGGCAGGCTTTGACTTCACCTACCGGCATGGGTCATCGCGCTATTCGGTTGCCGTGAAAAATCCCCGCGGCGTGAGTCGCGGCATCGCGCACGCAGCCCTGGACGGCCGGGCATTGGCGGGCGCAGCACTTGAAATCAATCTGGTCGATGACGGCCGCGACCATCATTGCGAGGTCACCCTGGGCTAGGGCTAGGGGGCGGGAGTCCGCTCTTCAGGCGCTGATTTGAGAGCACTCAGCCCACGGGCGATGAGCGTCTTCGCCACCGCGCTGACCGGCAGTATCCGCAATAAACGCAGTGCCAGCGCGGGGCGCGCAATCAGCAGGCCGGCCAGCAGTGCACCCACGGCTCCCAGTCCGCGGCTGCTCAGGAGCATTTGCATGGTGCGGCTGCGCGGAAAGTCGCTGCGGCCCGGCGCGCCCGCCTGCCCGTTGCCGGCGGACTGCGCGCGCGGCGGATCGAGCAAGCGGCTCACCTCCTCGCGCGACTGGGCAAGTTTCCTGCGAATCTCGTTGCGAGCGCTTAGGTCGGGGTCGGCCACGTTCATTCCTCGTCCGACAAGATGCGCTCGAGAATGACGCGGTCTTCCTGCCATTCACGACGCACATCTGCGAGCAGCGGCGAGCGCGCGCGCGCCAGCCTCGAAAGATAAAGGGCGGCCGCAATGGCCAGCACCAGAAACCCGCCGCCCATCCACGCAATGGCCGCCACCCGGTAGGGCTTGTCCCAGGTGTATGCCACGACGCCAAGACACGCCAATATCACCGCAAAAAGCGCGCAAATTGCGACCACGCCGATTGCCACCAACTGTGCAGTAAGCTCGCGCTGCGCCCTTGCCAGGTCCAGCTCGGCGAGCTCGATGTAAGCGCCGACGTGACGCATCAGCGCGGGAGCAGCCTTCGGCAGTGACCATAGAGCCCGCATCGTCGCTACGAACGACGCGTCGCCAGGATACCCACCACAGCTCCGACCAGGGCCGCGATGCCGATCGCTTGCCACGGACTTTCGCGAACATAATCGTCGGCGGTGCCGGCAATATCCTGCGCTTGCCGCTTTAAGCTGCCGGCGCCGTCGGCAAGACTCTGCTTCGCGGCATCGACCGCGCGTTGCACCTTGCCGCGCATTCGCACCACGTCTGCGTCCTTCAAGTCCGCGATCCGCGTCATGAGATCCTCGACATCGGCGATCAAATTCTTGATCTCGCCTGATGCGGCCGCTTTGATGTCGCTGACGCCGTCGCTCAAGTCGTTCTTCACACGGCGGCCGGTGGCACGGGCCTGGTCTGCCGCATTCTCCAAATTCGCGTCCATATCAATCTCCTGAACTGGAAAAGGTCCGCCACTATCACGCACCGCGGCAGCTCGCGCCATCGGCTTAGCCAGTGGCCTCCCTGTAGGAAATGCCTCACATGGTAGACTTTAGGCCAGTAGCGCGGGCAATAACATGAAAATTTTTGGTGAGGAACTGGGCCGATTTGGCCGGTGGTATATCGCCTTGCCGCCGCTGCTGCTGATCGGGTTCCTTACGGGCCTGTTCTTTGTCGCGGTCGCCGGCCAGACGCGGCTCAATCTGGCCAACCAGCGCCTGCAAGTGGCGGATGCACGGCAATTGGCGCTGACCGAGTTCGTGCGTCTCGTGGCCGCTGCGGAATCGGCACAGCGCGGGTATTTGCTGACCGGCGAGGCTCCATATCTTCAACCCTACACGGATGCGGTCACGAAAGTCGGAGCCGCACTCGATCGCTTACAAGAGTCCTATAAGGCCGACAACGGCGGCAACGAGATTCGTGACCTGCGGATTTTAACCGGCAAGAAGCTGGCGGAGCTCGAGGATACGGTCGCGCTATACAAGAAGCGAGGCGTCGCGCCGGCCTTGAATGTGGTGCGCACGGATGTGGGTAGGCGCACCATGGATGAAATCACGGCGATCGTCGGCACAATGCTGCGCAAGGAAGCTGGCGAGATGTCGGCGGCCACGGCCCATTGGGAGGACGACTTTCGACTGTCGCGCTGGGTGTCGGCCGCCGGAGCAATTTTCAACATTGGCCTCGTGCTGCTGGCAATCCGGCTGGTCTACAACGACATGCGCCGCCGCGCCCGCCAAGCGATCGACCTGCGCGATCAGAAGCTGGAACTGGAGCAGCAGGTCGACTCGCGGACGCGCGAACTGGCGGCGCTCTCCACGCATTTGCAGGGTGTATCCGAGCAGGAAAAGGCTGCTTTGTCGCGTGAGTTGCACGATGAATTAGGCGGCCTGTTGGTGGCTGCGCGCATGGATCTCTCCTGGTTGCAGCAGCGGCTCCCGACGACGGATCCCGGCATCGAGCAGCGTTTCAAGCGCATTCACGATTCGTTGAGCGCCGGCGTCGATTTGAAGCGCCGCGTAGTCGAAGAACTGCGCCCCACACTGCTCGACAACATGGGCTTGTTCGCGGCGCTGCGTTGGCAATTCAAGGAAACTTGCCGCCGCACCGGTCTGCGCTGCACGGAAACGATTCCCGAGACCGAGATTAGATTCAGCCCCGACGCCGCCATCGGCGTTTTCCGCATTGCCCAGGAAGCGCTGACCAACATTCTCAAGCACGCGGAGGCGAAGTCCGCGGATCTGCACATCGAAATCCGCGACACTACCTTCGAGTTGCGCATTTCGGACGACGGCAAGGGCATTGCCGCCCACCGCCGGAAAACCAGCACTTCTCACGGTCTGGTCTCGATGCGTCATCGCATTGCCGAACTGGGGGGCACGTGGCAGATTTTGAGCCCCGGCAGCGGCGGCACCATCGTGACCGCCGTCATTCCGTTGCACAGGATGCTGCTGCCTCAACCGCAGGAAGTGGACCAGAGCGCGTTCACCTCCGGCTCCGGCCAAACCTAGTGCTTCGAAAGATGTGCCTCGCAGATTTCGTGAAGCACTTCCGGAAGCCGGCCATAGTCGCGTGCTTTATCCAGGAAGTGACTGGCGCCCAGCGCGATCGCGGCGTTCTTGTACTCGGGCAGGTCGTAGTTCGTGAGCACGATGATGCGCGGCTTCTTCTGCGCGCTGGCCAGTGCGCGCATCACCCCGAAACCGGTGCCCTGCTTAAGGTGCAGATCCAGGATGATCACATCGACCGGCAGGCTTTTGAACGCCGCCAGCGCTCCGGCCTCGGAATCCGCCGTGCCGACCAATTCTATGTCCGCGATCTGCCGCAACGCTTCGGTCAATCGCTCGGTCAAAACTTTGGAGTCCTCGACCAGTAACACCCTCAACGACTGCGTCATTATCATCGCGCCCCTGACGGCGAATTCGCGTTGCATTCTGTGGGTCGGAGCAATGTCATGGCGGTGCTTATTGTATGAGACCGTTGCGCAAAGCATAGGAGGTTATGTCGGCGTTCGCCGAGAAACTCATTTTCTCCAAGATGCGGCTCCTGTACGTACTCACGGTTTTCACGCTGAGGCTGAGCTCATTGGCGATATCGGAGACACCCCGGCCCGCCGCTATCTTACAAAAAATCTGAAATTCACGGGTGGAGAGCCGCGCATGCAGCGGCTTGTCGGGGTCGCCGTCGAGATCTGCCACCAGGATTTCTGCGAGCGCTGCGCTGACGTAGCGCCGGCCGGACAGCACCGTGCGCACTGCCTTCATCATTTCCTCGGGATCACTGTCCTTGGATAGATAGCCGCTGGCGCCGGCCCGCAGCACATTGACGGCGTATTGCTGCTCGGGCAGTCCGCTCATGACAAGAACCTTGACATTCGGGTAGCCGGTTTGAATGTGCCTCAAGATATCCAGCCCGCTGCGGTCCGGCATATGAATGTCGAGAAGCACCAGGTCCCATTCTTGTTTACGAAGCTGATCCAGAGTTTCATTGCCGCTGGCGGCTTCACCTACGGCGTCAATATTGGTATCCGCCTCGAGAAACTGCTTGAAGCCCGCTCGAACCACCGCATGATCGTCTGCGATCAGTACACTTGTCACCTTTGTTCTCCGAAGTCCGAAGCTAGGAATTCACGCACTCTTGGCTTTGCGAGTAGCCGTTGAGCTTGTTATACAAGGTCTTGAGACTGCAGCCCAGTGCATCGGCAGCCCGGCGCTTGTTACCCTTGAAGTAATCAAGAGTGGCTTCGATTAATGAACGCTCCATATCGTGGATCCGCGATCCGACGCGGATATCCAAGCGCTCGCGCTCGGCGCCGCCATTTTGCACCAGCGGCTTCAGCTCCAGCGTGGAGTCGGCGAGAATGAATGCGCGCTCGATGCAGTTCCTCAACTCGCGGACATTTCCCGGCCATGAATGCTGCCTCAGCATTGCACACGCCGGCGCCGACAGACGCTTTTGGGTCTTGGCGTGGCGGTTGAGCTCCGCGAGGAAATGCATGGCGAGCAGCTCCGCATCGTCGGCGCGGTCGCGCAGCGGCGGCATCTCGATGGGAAAAACCGCCAGCCGGTACAGAAGGTCCTCGCGAAACTGGCCGCTCTGCACCACCTGCAATGGGCAGCGATTGGTCGCGGCGATGAAGCGCACGTCGCACGAGGACTCGGTGCTCGCTCCGGCCCGATAAAACCGGCCGGTCTCGAGCACGCGCAGCAGCCGCACCTGCAAATCCTTCGGCAACTCGGTTATTTCGTCGAGCAACAGCGTCCCGCCTTGTGCTCGCTCGAATGCACCGGCGCGCGCCGCTGCCTCGGGGGCTTCCTCGGTGCCGAACAATTCAGCTTCGATGAGGCTCGCCGGTATGGCACCGCAGTTGATCGAAATGAAAGCCTTGCCGCGCCGCGCGCTGAATTCGTGAATCGATCGTGCGGCCAACCCCTTGCCGGTACCGCTTTCGCCCGTCAACAGGACGCCGGCTTCGGTTGGGCCGACGCGCTCGATCAGGCGAAGCACCTCCTGCATGGCAGCCGAAGCTCCCTGCAGCGGGCCGTTCTCCGGCAGACTGCGGCTGACACCATTCATTTCTACCTCCTAAGGTTGCGTCGAGCGCGCGCTTGACCTCTTGGGGCGTCGGGCTGTGCGCCACCTTAGGCTTTGGCGTCCATAAGCGACGCACCCCCAGGCCCGACGCCCCTGTAATTCCTGCAAACAGGCTGCTAGTTTGTAACCTGCGGAGATGCGGTCGCTAGGGCTGAAGGCTGAACCTCGAATCGGAATTTGCGCTATCGCGTGTCAGTGTTTGTCTGACATTTCACAGCGGAAAACGCTATGCGCCGCGGGCGGCAGCCCCGCAGCGCCAGCAGGTGGTGAATTGCGCCTCGAGCTCCTCGCCGCATTGCCAGCAAGTCCAGGGAGCGCCCGCGGGTGCAGCGGCGGCATTCGCGAGGGCGCGCAAAGCGCTCGCTTCGAACGCCTCATCGACCCACAACTGCGGCCAGGTTTCCAGCATGGGCAGATCGCCCAGGGCGCCGGCCAGGTATTGGTTGCGCAGTTCGCATTCGATCCCGGCGCTGATCAGCACATTGCGTGCATGCGCAACCTGCAGCAGCGAAGCTGCGCGGTACACGAGCTTCATGAACCTCCTAGCGCAGGGATCGCAAAAACGCGCCCACGTCCTCGCCTCTCTCCAACGCTTCGACCAAGGCCGAGCCAACCACCACGCCGTCCACGTGCGGTGCAAAGCGCGCCACTTGTTGGCGAGAGCGAATGCCGAATCCCGCGCATACCGGAACGGAAGAACAGCGCTTGACGCGATCCATGTAGTCGAGCACATCACGGGGCACTTCGGCGGACTTGCCGGTGGTGCCGGTCATCGTCACGGCGTATACGAAACCCTTGGCACCCTGGCACAGCAGCTTTAGGCGCTCGGGCGGCGTTACCGGCGTAACCATTTGCACCAGCGCCAGGCCTGCGGTCGCCAAAGCCAGGCTGACATCGCCGCTTTCCTCGAACGGCAAATCCGGAACGATGAAACCGGCCACGCCGGCTGCCCTTGAGTCGCGGGCGAGGGCCTCCATTCCGTAGGCCAGCAAGGGATTCAAGTAGCTCATCAGCAGCATGGGCGCGCTATGGCGCGGCTCTATCGCCCGCAGCTGCTCGAGTATCCACGGCAGGGTCACCCCATTCTCAAGCGCGGTAAAACTCGCGCGCTGAACGGTGGCGCCATCCGCCATCGGATCGCTGAAGGGGACGCCGATTTCAACCACATCGCAAACGCCGGCAACCGCGGCGAGGTCTTCCTGGAACTTAAGCAGCGTCGGAAACCCGGCGGTGAGATAGCCCACCAATGCCGGCTGACCTTGCGACGCCCGGCTTGTGATCGCGGCGGTTATGCGCTCGCTGGGTTCCACGATCAGGCCATATCCTTCAACAAGGTGTTCTGCAGGATCGGCATATCCTTGTCGCCCCGGCCCGAACAGCCGATCAGGATTTGCGCCCCCGGATTCTTGCCCGCATAGCGCCGCGCGCCGGCGAATGCGTGCGCGGTTTCAATGGCCAGAAGAATTCCCTCATACCTGGCGCATTCCGCCAATGCATCCAACGACTCGTCGTCGGTCGCCGACTCGTAGCTCACTCGCTTGGTGGTCATCAAGTACGCGTGTTCCGGACCGACCCCTGAATAGTCCAGGCCCGCGGACACCGAATGCGTCTCGCGCACCTGGCCAAAGGCATCTTGCAGGATCAAAGTGTAGCTGCCGTGCAGTACGCCCGGCGTCCCGAAAGTCAGTGAAGCAGCATTGTCGCCCAAGCCGTTGCCGCGGCCGCCCGCTTCCACGCCGAGCAGCTGCACCGCGCCGTCGCTTAAGAAAGGATGAAACAACCCGATCGCATTCGAGCCGCCGCCGACGCAGGCCACCGCGACATCGGGCAGTTGCCCCGCCTGTTCCAACATCTGTGCGCGTGCCTCGCGGCCGATCACGGCCTGCAATTCGCGCACAAGATATGGATAAGGATGCGGCCCCACCGCCGAACCCAGCGAATAATACGTGCCGTCCGGATCCGACACCCAATCGCGCATCGCTTCGTCGATCGCCGCGCGCAGAGTTCTATCGCCGCCGGTAACCGGCACCACCGTGGCGCCGAGCAGCTGCATGCGTCCCACATTTGGTGCTTGACGTTCGACGTCCACCGCGCCCATGTACACCGTGCATGGCACGCCCAGCCGCGCCGCGGCGGCGGCGCTGGCGACGCCGTGCTGTCCGGCGCCGGTCTCGGCGATGATGCGCTTGGCCCCCAAGCGCTTGGCGAGCAGCGTCTGTCCCACTGCGTTATTGATTTTATGGGCGCCGGTGTGCGCCAGGTCCTCGCGCTTCAGCCACACATGCGCTCCCCAGCGCTTGCTTAAAGCAGGCGCGTACGACAGCGCCGTGGGGCGGCCCACCCAGGTTTTGAGCTCAAGATTGAACTCGGCTTGAAAATCCGCGCTATGCAAATGCCGCTCGACTCCGGTCTGCAGGCGATCCAGCGCGGCCACCAGGGTTTCCGGGACGTAACGCCCGCCGAAGGCGCCGTAACGGCCTTTGGCGTCGGGAAATATCGCTGACGCGGGGTTTTCGCGCAGTTGTGAATTCATGTTTCGTCCTCCAGTTTCGCTGCGGCGGCGCGCACCGCACGCACGAACTCGTGAATCTTCGCCGGATCCTTGACGCCCGGCTCCGACTCGACGCCGCTGCTGACATCGACGCCGAACGGGCGAACGGCTTGAATGGCCTCGGCCACGTTTTGCGGGGACAGACCGCCCGCGAGAATCAGCTCGGTCTGGCGCGCGAGCTCGGCCGCCCGGCCCCAGTCGGCCAGCTCACCGATACCGCTGGACGGGCCCTCGAACAGCATGCGCCCCGGCAGGGGATTGGGAGTTTTGCGGCCGAATCGCACCACCGGCAATACCTTGATGTGCGCGGGAATCTTGAGCTCGCGCAAATCCTCGACGTCGGTTTGAAAATAATCCGGCTTGAGGATTCTGCAAATCTCATCGACTTTCATTTGCAGCGGATGCTGAGCGACCGCTATGCGCAGTATTCCCGGCGGCGCCAGTGCGGCCAACTGCGCAGCCTGGCCCGGCGTCACTTGCCTCGGGCTCGGTGCAAATACGAATCCGATGGCGTCGACGTTGGCATCCGCCGCGGCGCTGACCGCATCCGCGCCGGTGATACCGCATATTTTGATCCACATGGAGCCGAGTGTAGCCATTTAGGATTCCGCTGTCCGCGCCGCGGCCAATATATCGCGGAGCTGCGCTTCCGGATCCTCGCGGGTCATCAGCGCAGTTCCGATCAACGCCAGGCGATAGCCCAATCGCCGCACGCGTACGGCATCGGCGGCCGATGCGACGCCGCTTTCGGCCACCGCGGGCCAACCTGCCGGCAGCAACGGCGCAAGAGCTTCAAATCGCTGCGGCACGACATCGAGCGACGCTAAGTCGCGGCTATTGATGCCGATCAGGGCAACATCCTCAGTGGCTCCGCCACCGCGCGCGCGCAACGACAACACATCCCGCGCCGTCGCCAAGTCCTCCTCGTCGAAGGCTTCCAGCAGCACGAACATGCGATGCGCGGCGGCGGCATCGAGCAGTTCCGAAATCTGGCTCATCGACAGCATTCGGAGTATCAGCAGCACGCCGCCCGCCCCCGCGGCCCTCGCTTCCAACACCTGGTACGGATCGAGCAAAAAATCCTTGCGCATCGCCGGTATTCCCAGCGGCTTCAGCACCCTTGAGGCGTCGTGCAAATGCCGCAGGGATCCGTCGAAGCGCGATGGCTCGGTCAACACCGACACGGCGGCGGCGCCGCCATGCGCGTACGCCGCCACGCGCTTCAACCAATCTTCGCTCGGCGCACCCAAGACTCCGGCCGCCGGGGATCTCAGCTTGAGTTCCGCGATCACGTCGAACCCTCGCCCCGACAGGCGCAGCGCGGCGCTGTGCGGCGCGTCCCGGGCGCGGCGCTCCAATGCAGCAAGCGATTCCCGCATCACAGCCTGTCTCACGCGCTGCGCGCTCGAGCGCGCCATTTCGTCCAGGAAGCCGCTCATGCCCGGCCCTGCGTGCCGCTGCGGTTTGCCGCAAAGTCCTGCAGCTGCTTGAGCCACGATCGAGCTGCGCCGCTGTCGATGGACGCGCGCGCCGCGTCGATACCGGCTGCAATGGATTGCGCTCGGCCGGCGATATTGAGCGCGATGCCACACTGCAGTACCAGCGCGTCGCGATGCGGGCCGCGATCGCGGCCTTCGAACACATCGAGCATGGCCGTGAAATTGGTCCTGGCGTCGCCGCCGAGGAGTTCGCTCGAGCGGCAGCGCGCGATGCCGAAATCCTCAGGATCAACTTCCAATTGCCTGATCTCTGTGCCGGCGACATCGAATGCCAGGAATGGGCCGATCGGCGTGGCTTCGTCCCAGCCCGCGGCGCCATGCACCACCCACGCTCGGCGCACCTGCATCCCGGCCAAGGTTCCGGCCATCAATTCCGCGGTTGCCGCGTCATAGGCGCCAATCAGCAAAAAACATGGCGCTCCCGGATTTGTCAGCGGTCCCAGCATGTTGAACACCGTGCGTATGCCGAGAGCCGCGCGAATCGGCGCCAGCGCCTTCATTGCCGGGTGAAAGTAGGGCGCGAACAAAAACGTGAAGCCGGTGGCTGCGAAGCAGCCGGCGGCCGCGACTTCATCCAGCGGCAGGGTTATCCCCAGTGCCTCAATCAGATCCGCGCTGCCGCAGCGGCTCGAGATGCCGCGGTTGCCGTGCTTGATCACCGGCAAGCCGCAGGCAGCGGTGAGCAGTGCCGCGCCGGTCGACAGATTCAAGCTGCCGGATGCGTCGCCGCCCGTGCCGACGATGTCGATGGCGTCCATCTTGAGATTCTCAGGCAGCGCTGGTTTACGCGACAGCCTGTGCATGGCGCCGGCAAAGCCGCGCAGTTCTTCCGCCGAGACGCCCTTGGCGCGCAAAGCCGCGAGCAGCGCACCCGCCATTGCCGGCGCAAGATCCGGCGCGGTCAACATCGCCAACAGATCGGCGGCTTCGGTGTAGCTCATGTCGCGGCCATCGAGCAGCTGCTCCAGCGTGTGGCGCGGCGTGTTCATGCTAGTTCTTAAGGAAATTGCCCATGAGAATCGGACCATCGGGCGTCAGTACGCTTTCGGGATGGAATTGCACGCCCTCGATCGGCAGGGACCTGTGGCGCACGCCCATGATCTCGCCTTGCGGCGTGCGCGCGGTTACCTCGAGCACCGCGGGGATGCTATCCGGCTCCGCAATCAACGAGTGATAACGACCCGCCTCGAAATCCTGGGCCATGCCCGCGTACAGTCCCTTGCCATCATGCGCGATCGTAGAGACCTTGCCGTGCATCAAACGCGCCGCGCGCACCACCTTGCCGCCGAACACTTCGACCAGGGATTGATGACCGAGGCAGACGCCGAAAATCGGAATGCGCCCTGCGAATGCTTGAATCATGCGCATCGAGACTCCGGCGTTGCGCGGTGTGCCCGGGCCCGGCGATATGACCAGGTGCGAAGGATTCGATAGCAGCGCTTCATCGACCGCGATCGCATCGTTGCGATGTACGATCACTTCGGCCCCAAGAATCAAAAATGCCTGCACCAGGTTGTAGGTGAACGAGTCGTAGTTGTCGATCAGCAATACCTTCGCCCGCATTTTTACAGCCCCTCCGCGGCGAGCTCGAGCGAGCGCCGCAGCACCGCTCCCTTGGTCATCAACTCATCGTATTCGGCTTTGGGAGAACTGTCGGCGACGATGCCGCCCCCTGCCTGGTAGCTGTAGGTATCGCCGCGAAACACCAGCGTGCGAATCGTGATCGCCTGATCCATGTCGCCGCGG
>Ga0209447_10000261_pt1 | contig 13981 bp, 16 predicted proteins | sample BogFormECP04_OM3_FD_188243 | JGI IMG/M metagenome (GOLD analysis project Ga0209447, IMG submission 188243) | Bog forest soil microbial communities from Calvert Island, British Columbia, Canada - ECP04_OM3 (SPAdes) (version 2) | ecosystem: Environmental > Aquatic > Freshwater > Wetlands > Bog ... | reverse complement strand
GAAGACGGCCTGACCGAACTAGGCTGGAAGCTCGGCGACACGATCGAGCTCGGCTATCGCTGGCCGGGCGCGGAGGTCGGCTCCGTGCGCGCCGCCGCGAGCGATTCGTCTCGCTGATTGCGATCATCTCGCTGGCGGGCGTCACGCTCGGCTCGTTCGCCTTGTCGGTAGCATTGTCGGTGATGAGCGGATTCGAGATCGATCTGCGCGCGCGGCTGCTCGCGTTCACCCCGCAGATAACCATCGAGCGCAGCGACGGCGCAGTGTGGAATCCTGCCGACCTGCAACAGAAGCTCGCGGCGATTCCACAGGTTTCAGCGGTGGCGCCGTTCGTCACTTCGCAAGTGATGGCGGTGTCGAGCACGGATACCGGAGCGCCGGGCCTCGTGTCGGGCGGGATTCTCCGCGGCGTCCAGCCGCACGACAATCCTGTTCTCACGGAACTGAAGAAGACGCTCGAAAGCGGCACCCTCGCCGACCTCGAGACGACGCATCCGGTGACGGTCGTCGACAAGGGCATCAAGCGGCAGGTCGAGCTGCCCGGCGCGATCATCGGCAAGTCGCTCGCGTTCGAGTTGGGCGTGCGGCCGGGCGACCCGGTCATTCTAATTTCGCCCGCGAGCCTGGGCGCAGGAATCGGGCCGCCGCGCCTCAAGCGATTCATCGTGACCGGATTCTTTCATTCAGGCATGTTCGATTACGATTCGACGCTGATCTTCGTCGCGCTGAAGGACGGCCGCGCGCTGCTGGCCGACGACGCGTCGCTCGAGAGCGGACTCGAGGTGCGGCTGGTCAATATGTTCGACGCGCCGGCGATGCGCACCAAAATCGCGGCGCTGGCGGGCCCCGGCTTCGAAGTGTCCGACTGGACGACGGCCAACGCGCCGCTGTTCTCCGCGCTCAAGCTCGAGAAGTTCACCTACTTCATGGTGCTGCTGCTGATAGTGCTGGTGGCTGCCTTCAACATTATCGCGACGCTGGTGATGGTCGTAATGGAACGGCGCAAGGAGATTGCAATCTTGCGCGCGATGGGCGCGGTGGCGGCCTCGGTCGCGGCGATCTTTCTTATCCAGGGCGCGGTGCTGGGCGTGGTCGGCACGGTGGTTGGCGATGGCACCGGCTTCGTGATTTCCTACCTGATAGGCAAGTATAACTTGATTCATCTGCCGGCCGACATGTTTATGGTGAGCAACGTGCCGGTGCAGCTCAATCCATGGAACTTCATCGCAGTGGCAGTAGCGACGATCGCGCTATGCCTGCTGGCGGCGATCTACCCGGCACTGCAGGCGACCCGTCTCTCGATCGCCGAGATACTACGATATGAGTGAAGCGCGCACGGCGACTGTTGCGAAACCTAAAACGGCGAAGGGGCGTCTAATCGAGGTGCGCGGCCTCGACAAGACATTTTACGATGCCGATCGCGAGATTCGCGTGCTGCGTCATCTCGATCTGAACGTCGAGGCCGGCGAGGAGATAGCGGTGGTCGGTCAATCGGGCACCGGCAAATCCACCCTGCTGCACATTATCGGCAGCCTCGAAGAGCCGACCGCGGGCAAGGTTTTTTTCGAGGGCGAGGATTTGTTTGCGCTCGATCAGAAATCGCTGGCGGAGTTCCGCAACCTGAAGCTCGGTTTCGTCTTCCAGTTCCATTACCTGCTGGCCGACTTCACTGCGCTGGAAAACGTGATGATGCCGGCGCTGATCGATCGCATCGACGACGCCGAGGCGAGCAAGCGCGCGGCCGAGATGCTCGAAATCGTCGGCCTGGGCGACAAGCTCCAGCGCCGGCCGGCTGAATTGTCGGGCGGCGAGCAGCAACGCGTCGCGGTCGCGCGCGCGGTCGTGCTGCGTCCCAAACTGCTGTTGGCCGACGAGCCGACGGGCAACCTCGATCCGCAAACGGCGGCCGGAGTGCATGAGCTGTTTCACAAACTGAATCGGGAACTCGGCATCACGCTGGTGATAGCGACGCATAACGAGCAGTTAACGCGCAGCGTCGGCCGCGCATTGCGTTTGAGCGAAGGAAAGCTGATCGACGAACGCCGCTGACGCGGCGGTCATGACAAGCAACGGTCTGGTAGCGCGGGTCCTGTTGGTAGAAATTGGGCCGCGCGCAAGGATTCGGTTTACATGGATGGAACGATTGGCTAGTTTGGTCGCGGTTTTTGGTGCGTCTGAGTGACATCCGGAAAGTTCAACGCGCGCACTCCGCGCGCGCCGTCATTTTGCGGGCTGCGCTGTCCGCATGGTGCACTATTGCGTGCGCGCGGCGCGCTGATGCTCGCGATGCTGGCGGCGTTCTCGATGCTCGCCCCAGCGACTGCGCACGCGCAAGGAACGCCGCAGCCGATAATCTCCAAGATTGAGATCATCGGCAATCAACGCGTCGAGCAAGACGCGATTAGCATTCATATCACCCAGAAGATCGGCGAGCCGCTCGATCCCAACGCGGTAACTGCGGACATCAAGGCTATCGACCTCTTGGGCTTTTTCGAGTCGGTGAGCGCGCACGTGGAGCAGCAGGGCAGCCAGAGCGTGCTGGTTTACCGGGTCAAGGAGCGTCCGCAGATTACCGACGTCAAGCTGTACGGGATGAAGGCCGTCCGCTCGAACGACGACAAGATAGTCGCTGCGATGAGGGTCCAGCCCGGCACCATCCTCAATCCGGTCGCGGTCAAGGAGACCATCAACAACATCGAGCAGGTGTACGCGGACAAGGGCTACACCGACGCCAAGGTGACCTTCAAGCCGATTCCGCAGCCCGACAACACGGCGTTCGGCGAATTCGACGTTAGTGAAGGGACCAAGGTCGAGATCACGAAGATCCAGTTCATCGGCAATCACGCGTTTTCGGCGACGGTGCTCGAAAACAACATGGAGACCAGGACCTACAGCCGGCTGCTGAGCTGGCTCACGCAATGGGGCTCGCTCGATCCGAAGAAACTGCAGGCGGACATCGACCGGCTGACCGCATTTTACTACGACAACGGCTACCTCAACGTGCAGATTGCGCCGCCGCAGATCCTGCGCAACGGCAACAACATCACGATCATCGTGACTATCGACGAGGGCACGCCCTACCGCGTCGGCCACATCGACATCACGGGCAATTTGAAATTTCCGCGCCACGAGCTGCGCCGGCTGCTGACGTTGAAGTCCGGGCAACTGTTCCGCGGCTCCAGCCTCCAGCGGCAGGTGCTGGCGCTGTCGGATTTCTACTCGAACCGCGGCTACGCTTACGTCAACGTCGATCCGCGAACGCAGTTGGTGCCGACCGTTAAGCGCGTCAATGTCATATTCGTGATCAATCCGGGCCATGAAGTGCTGATCGACCGCATCAATATCAGCGGCAACACGAAGACGGCCGACAAGGTCATCCGCCGGGAAATCCAGGTGCAGGAACAGGAGCCCTACAGCGCCGAAGAGATTCGCGATTCGAAGGTGCGGCTGGACCGGCTCGGTTTCTTCAGCAGCACGCGCATCACCACCTCGCCGGCCACGCAGCCCGACAAGATCAACCTGGACGTGGACGTGACCGAGGCCAACACCGCGTCGTTCCAGGTGGCGGGCGGCTTCGACAGCTACCAGTCGCTGTTCGGCAACTTCACGCTCGGCAATACCAACCTCTTCGGCGGCGGCGAATCGCTAATCGCCAATGCGCAGATCGGCTTCCTGTTCCAGAACTACAGCATCAGTTACACGGAGCCGTGGTTCCTGGACATCCCGCTGAGCGTCGGCCTGCAGTTGTTCGACAACAAGACTTATCTGATCAGCTTCAACCAATCGTCCGCGGGCTTCACCTTGACCACGACCTATCCGCTGACCGAGCTCGGCTTCAAGAAGCTCGGGCCATTCTCATTGAAAGACGTCACCGCCGGACTGGGCTACTCGTTCCAGAGCATCGGAATCACGGGCCTCAATCAATTTACGACGTTCCAGATCGCGCGCTACCGGGGCTACACGCAGACTTCCGAAATCACGCCGACGATACGACGCTTCACAGTGGATAACCCGACCGACCCGCGCACCGGCACCGTCGAGACGCTCAGCCTGCAGTTCGGCGGGCTCGGCGGCACCAACTCGTTCATCAAGGGCGTCGCGCATTTCAGGTATTTCTATCCGTTCCTGAAGAGCCAGACGCTGGGCACGTTCGTGGTGTCGCAAGGCGTCACCTTCGGCATCGGGAGTAACCTCGAAAGCGGCACCGGCGGCGAGTTGCCATTGTACGAGCGATTTTTTCCGGGCGGCGTCGGCGGACCGGGCGACGTGCGCGGCTATCAACTCTATTCGCTGGGTCCACAGGTGACGCTGTTCAGCCAGAACGGCACGCCGCAGAGCGTGCAGAATATCGGCGGCAGCAAGGAATTGCTGCTGAGCAACGAAGTTACGTTCCCGATATTGTCGGGACTGGGAATCCGCGGCGTGATATTCAGCGACGCGGGGCAGTCGTTCCTGCTCAAGGACGATATCCATATCGATGATCTACAGGCGTCGGCCGGAATTGGCGTGCGCTGGAAGTCGCCATTCGGGCCACTGGCGGTGGATATCGCTTTCCCGATTAACCCGCGGCCGGCCGATCAGCATACCGTGTTCGAGGTCGGCGCCGGCTCGCCACTGTAGATTCTTCGCGGTAGCGGCCGAGATAGACGCCAAAAAACTGGATTTGATGCCCGGCGAAGTACTATTGTGTATAGTTCCCGTGCACAAGTTGGAGACGCGTTCCAGCGTTCGAGTAGATCGTCAACAGGAGGCTTTCCGGGCTGTATGAGGCAACGGTTGTTCATCGGTGCGATGTTCGGTGCGTTATTGGCGGTGATCTCTGCGACGACTCCAGCGCGCGCCGAACTGAAGTTCGCGTACGTCGACGTGCAGCGAGCGCTCAACGAGTGCGACGCCGGAAAGCGGGCCAAGGCCGACTTCCAGGGCCGCGTCACTTCGCTCGAGGGGCGCCTCCAGCGGCAACAAAACGAGGTCCAGTCGCTCAAGGATGAGATGGAAAAGAAGGGCATGCTGATGAACGCCGATCAGCGCCAGGCCCTGCAGGACCAGTACATGGACAAGCTCAAGAACTTCGAGCGCGACTACAAGGACTCGAAGGACGAGCTGCAGGCCAAGGATCAGGAAATCACCGCGAAGATCGTGCATGACCTCGCGCAAGTCATCCGCACGCTGGGCGAACGCGACAACTACACTTTGGTTTTCGAGAAGGGCTCGATTCTGTGGGGCGCGCCCGGCATCGACATCACCGATCAGGTGATCCGCAGCTACAACGCGATGCACGTGACGATCGGCACAGTCGGCGAAGGCGCAGGCGGCGGAGCAGTCAGGGCCGCCAGCGACGATCCGGGTGCGTCGCAGCCGTCGGACTTCGGATCGGATGCGGCCAAGAAATCGACCATCTCGAAGTAGGCTGCGCGCGCAGTAATTTCCGGTGCCTGAAAATACGAAAGTCTCGGATCTCGAGCGCGTGCTGGGGCTGCTGCCCCATCGCTATCCGTTCCTGCTCGTCGATCGAATCGTCGAGCTGGTTAAGGGCCGCGTCGTAACGATCAAGAACGTCACCTTCAACGAACCGTACTTCGCCGGTCATTTTCCGGGGCATCCCGTGATGCCGGGAGTGCTGATCGTCGAAGCGCTGGCGCAGTCGGGCGCAATCCTCGCGCTGAACGAAGTCGGCGGAGACCCGACACGCCTGTTCATGCTGACCGGACTGGACAAAGTGCGCTTTCGGCGCCGCGTAATCCCCGGCGATCAGCTTCGCATGGAAGTAAAAATTCTGAAATTTCATCGACCACTGTGGCGGATGCAGGCGGTGGCGCGCGTCGGCGACGAGCTGGCGGCCGAGGCGGAATTGTCCGCGATGGAAGTCGAGGAGCAAGTTCGATAGCAGGCCGAATCCATCCCTCCGCGGTCATCGATACGCGGGCGGCGCTCGATACGAGCGTCGAGGTGGGACCCGGCGCGGTGATCGGACCTGGCGTGAAAATAGGCGCGGGTACGGTGATCGGCGCGAGCGTCGTCATCGAGTCGCTCACCACCGTCGGTCAGCGCAATCGAATTTTTCCGTTCGCGGCAGTCGGTTGCGCGACTCCTGATTTGAAATTTCACGGCGAGCCCGCGACGCTCGAGATTGGCGACGACAACACCATTCGCGAGTTCACCTCGATTCATCGCGGCACCGAAGCCGGCGGCATGCGTACGCTGATCGGCAATCACGTGCTGGTGATGCCCTACGTGCACATCGCGCACGATTGCGTCATCGGCGACAATTGCATCCTGGTGAACTCGACCCAGCTCGGCGGGCATTGCGTGCTCGAAGAATTCGTCAGCCTCGAGGGCATGAGCGGCGTGCACCAGTTCTGCCGCATCGGTGCGCACGCGTTCGTCGCGGCCGGCGCCAAGGTCGCGCAGGATGTGCCGCCGTTCGCGATGGTCGCGGGCGATCGCGCGCGGCTGGCCGGAATCAACGAGATCGGACTCCAGCGCCGTGGCTTCAGCGCCGAAAAGATCCTGGCCATCAAGGCCGCCACCCGCACGCTGTTCTTCTCGAAGCTGCTGCGCGAGGACGCGATCGCCAAAACGCTCAAGGACTACGGCGATCATGCCGAGGTGCGCCGGCTGGTCGATTTCATCGTCAACTCGAAGCGCGGAGTCGTTGGCCGCGAGCGTGAATAAGCTCGGGCTCATCGCGGGCAACGGCGTCTTCCCGCTCGAAGTGGCACGCGCGGCGCGCGCGCGCGGAACTGAAATCGTCGCCGTCGCACATCTGAATGAAAGCGATCGGGCGCTCGACTCGGTGGCCGGCGAAGTCACCTGGATCAAAGTCGGCGAGCTGCAGAAGATAATCGACGTATTCAAAAACGCCGGCGTGTCGGAAGCCGCGATGGCCGGCGGCATCTCACGCGCGCGGCTGAAAGACTCCTTCGCGCCCGACGCGCGCGCGCTGAAGATGCTCGCGGGAATCGCGCGCTTCAGCGACGACTCGGTGCTCCGGGGCGTCGCGCATGAAGTCGAAGCCGAAGGAATCAAGATGATCGATCCGGTGCCGATGATCGAGCATTGGCTCGCGCGCGCCGGCCTAAGCGCCGGTCCCGAGCCGACTCCCGCGCAAGCGCGCGATCTCGATCTCGCATTCGCGGTCGCGCGCCGCCTCGGCAGCTACGACATCGGGCAAACGGTCGCCGTCCGCGACGGCATGGTGGCCGCAGTCGAAGCGCTCGAAGGGACCGACGCCGCATTGCGTCGTGCGGCCGCGCTGGTCGGCGCAGGCCTGGTCGTCGCGAAAGCGGCGAAGCCGGGACAGGACCTGCGGTTCGATCGGCCCGCGATCGGCCCAGCTACCGTGGAATTGCTCGCCGAGCTCAAGGCGGCGATGATCGGCGTCGAAGCGGGCGTCGCGCTGATGCTCGAACCCGATCGCACGCTCGAGCTCGCGCGCGCGAAAAACGTGACAATCTACGGCTACGCGAAAACCAATGGCTGAGCTGCGCGCCGCGGTTATCGGCGCGGGCCGGCTGGGCACCCTGCACGCGCGCAAGTACGCGGCGATCGCGGGGATCAAACTCGCGTACATCGTCGATATCGACGCCGAGCGGGCCGCGACACTGGCACAGGAAGTCGGCGCGTCGCCGCTCGCCGATTACCGTACACTCGTGGGCAAGGTCGATCTCGTCACCGTCGCGTCGCCCGGCGTGACGCATCATGAGGTCGCGTCGGCGATGCTGACGGCGGGCATCGACGTGCTGCTCGAAAAGCCAATGGCCGAGACGCTCGCGCAGGCGCGTGAACTGGCGCGGCTGGCGTCTGCCAGCGGCCGCGTCTTTCAGATTGGCCATCTCGAGCGCTTCAATCCGGCGGTCGTGCATTTGCATTCCATCGTGAAAAATCCGCGCTTCGTCGAATGCCATCGGCTCGCGCCGTTCACCGAGCGCGGCACCGACGTCGACGTCGTGCTCGATCTGATGGTGCACGACCTCGACGTGATCCTGTCGGTGGCGCCGTCGGAAGTCGCGTCGCTCGAAGCGCTCGGCGTCGCGATTTTGACCGATCGAATCGATCTCGCCAACGCGCGCATCCGCTTCCAGAGCGGCCTAATCGCCAATCTCGTCACGAGCCGGGTGGCGGCGCGGCGCGAGCGCAAGATTCGCTTTTTCCAGCCCGACGCGTACATCTCGGTCGATTACGAAGCGCGCAGCATCCAGCTCTATCGCAAAACTCCACCGGCGCGAGGCGCTCAGTTCCCGACAATTTCAGCCGAACAGATAGAATTCGGCGAAGGCGATCCGCTGGCCGACGAGGTCAACGCGTTTGTCGCCGCCGTACGCAACCGGTCCACGCCCGCCGTCAGCGCCGACGACGGACTTCGCGTAATGGAACTGTCCGAGCGCATCAAGGCGGTGATGCTGACGGATTCGGCCGCTCCTTGACGTTCGCAATCCGCTGCGACAGCATTGACTCATAATGCGTTTCGGCAGGCTCAGGATTCTTGGCGGTTTGATACTGGCCGCCGGCGCTGCGTTTCTCGTCTTCACGGCGAGTTCCGAATGCACGATGGTGACCGGCACCGACAAGTTGGCGATCAACCTGCCCCGGCTGAGTTCCGCCAGCGCGCAACTTTTCTGTTACAAAGATGCCGCCGGCGAACGGCTGCGCTTCGTGCTCGCGCGCGGCAACGACGGCAAAGTACGTTCAGTATTCGACGCCTGCCGCCAGTGTTTCTCGTACCATCGCGGCTACCGGATTTCCGGCGGCGAACTGATTTGCCGCGTGTGCGGGAATCACTACCCAATCGACCGAATGACCGAAGGCAAGGCGTCGTGCGTGCCCGTCAGCCTGCCACACGAAGACGACGGCGGAATCGTGCACATCAAAACCGCGGATCTCAGAGCCGGACACGCGCTCTTCTGACTATTCGGGTAGCTATAGCTAGATGAGTTCCAAATACCATGTTCGCGTTCTCGCGATAGTCATTTGCGTTGCGATGCTGGCGCTGTCGGCGTGCGGCAATCGCGAAGCGCTGGGCGACTATCCGGCAGTGAACGGGAACAATTGCCTGCCCGATGTGACTCTGACCGATCAGCATGGAGCGTCAGTCTCGCTCGCCTCACTGAAAGGCAAACCGGTGCTGATCGATTTTATCTACACCTCGTGCGCATCGACCTGCCCGATGCTGACGGCAAAGATGGCGGCGGTTGCGCATCAGCTTGGCCCGGCTCTGGGAGCCGACGTGACGATCGTATCGATCACGCTCGATCCGGAGCATGACACTCCCGCCGAGCTCGCAAAGTACGCGAAGAGCCGCGGCGCAGACGATAAGGGATGGATTTTCCTGACTGGGCCGCCGGCGAAAATCGACCAAGTGCTCGCGTTGTTCAACCTGCGCCGCACGCACGAGAGTGATGGATCGATCACGCATTCGATCGAGGCGTTCCTGCTCGGCCCCGACGGCCACCAGGTTCGCCAATACAGCGCACTCGACGTGAGCCCCGACGATGTCGTCGCCGACGTTGCTCGGGCAGGCGGCAAAAGCTGAGCGCTCACGGATGGCAACCGCAATGACGATCGATCGCTGTTCGATCCGGCAACTCGCCGCGGCGATGGCGCTCGTCATGGCGATTGCGAGCCTGCCCTCGATCGGCGTCATCGTAATTTCCGATCGCTCAGGCCCAAGCATCTCGCTCGACGTCTGCCATCCGCTGTCATCGCTCGCCGTCTCGACCGGCACCGTGCTGATCGCGCGTCCGGCTCGGCCCGAATTGGGCGAGCGAATTTCTTCGGCTGAAACATTTGCCCAGTTCGTTCCCATTCTGAAAAGCAAGTTCGCCGAGTCTCCCGATCCGCCGCCGCCCAAGCTGTTCTCCTAGCAAGGGACTTTCACATTTTCTCAACTGGATGATTGCTCGCGGCCTCGACGGCCGGCGAGTGCGTGATGCGGCTCTGGCGCGGCCGCGGTGGATGTTATGAGGAGAAAAATATTTTTCGCGATACTGTTCGCATTCGCGATGCGCGCGAGCGCGGCCTACGCACACGGTGTCGTTGGCGACTACGTGTTCCTGGAACCGCTGATAACGGAAGACCCTACGCCCGCGAATGAACTCGACATACTTGAGCCGTCGTGGGTTAAGAGCAGTGACGCCAACGACTATTCGATCGGGTTCTCCGGCGAGAAAGTTCTTTGGATCGACGACAACGACATGCCTCGAGTCAGTCTCGCCGGCGGCACGGCGTGGCATCACGTATCGCCGTACCAGGGTTCGAGCCATGAAGGCGTTGACAATCCGGAACTGGCCCTGAAGTTCGCCTTCTATTATTCACTGGAGCATGAGTTTCTCACCGCGGCTTCGCTGGTAGCGGATCTGCCGGTCGGCAACAAAGATATTCGCGATCAGAGCCACACCAGCCTCGGTCCGGAGTTCCTCTGGGAGAAAGGGATGGGCGACCTGCCGAACTGGCCGGCGCTCAAATATCTGCGGCCGCTCGGATTTCAAGGTGACGTCGGTTATTTGCCGGCCTTGGGCGGCCAGACGAGTCACGATCTCTTTGCCGACGCGGTGGTTGAATACTCGATGTCCTACCTCAGCAACAACGTGCAGGACATCGGGCTCAAGTGGCCCTTTCGCAACCTCTTCGTGTTCAGTGAATTCAACTACGATCAACTTATCAGAGGACCCTCGGGCCAGACCTTCCCCACGATCATGGCGACACCAGGCATCGCGTACGTCAGCTATCACTACGAACTGAGCATCGGCACTCAGTTCGCGCTGAACAACGCGACGGTGCCCGCGAATCACGCCACGATAATCGGATTGCTCGACATCTTTTACGATTCGTTTTTTCCGAAGTGGGGCAACTGGACTATCAATCGAGGATTCGGCGAATGAAGACATTGAGAACGTGGATGTCGATTGCGGCACTACTGGGTATGACGCTGAGTATTCCGACGCCAGCCTCGGCGCATTCGTTTCCGGAAAAGGAAACTCCTGCTGCTGGACAGAAACTCGCTTCGCCGCCGTCAGAGGTCGTGATCGACTTCGACGCTCCGATTGAGAAGCTGTTTGCCAAGCTGGAAGTCGTGGGTCCCGACGGACAGAACCTGGCCGTGGGATCGCCGCAGGTGAGCGACGACGGCATCCGGCTATCGGTAAAGGTCGGAGCGCTCAAGCCCGGCGACTACCTGGTCAAATGGGCGGTCGTCTGTATCGATACCCATCACACCAACGGTTCGTACCCCTTCACGGTCGCAAGCGGAGGGTCGTGAGTCCTCAGCCAATATTTGCGTGGCCGCTGGTGGGGTCGCAGGTACTGATATTCGGGACGACCGCTTTCGCCCTGGCAGCAGCCCCGCGCGACATCGCCGCCGACGCTCAATGGAACCGAAGCATGGCATCGCTATGGCGCGCGCTCGCGCTGATCGTGCTGGTCATGTCGCCGCTAAGACTCTTGTCGATCGCGGCGGGAATGGCAGAGTCGACCTTGAGAGACGCGGTGCCACTGCTACCCGAAGTGATGCGCGAGACATTCGCCGGGCGCGTCTGGACGTGGCGACTCGCAACCGCGCTGTTGTTGGCGTTGGTGACGTGGATTCCCGCGCCCGGCCGTCTCGCGACGACGCTGATATTCGCAATCTCGGCCGCTCTGCTCGCGATGCAAAGCATCACTAGCCACGCGGTGGACAAGGGCGCGTTCGCGATCACCGTTCACTTCGCCCATCAGGCCGCGGCGGGCTTGTGGATCGGCGCCTTGGTCTCGCTGCTGATCGGTGCGACCTGGGGACGCGCGGGCGCGAACTGGCTGCGGTCGGCGACGTTGCGAGTATCGACCATCGCAGGATGGTCAGTCGCCGCGCTTATCGTGACCGGCCTCATCAGAGCCTGGGAAACGCTCGGCTTGCACCTGGACCTGCTCGTGAACTCGCTCTACGGCCGCACTCTTCTGTGGAAGGTCGGCACGGCAGGCACGGTAATTCTGATCGGCGGCTACAACAGGTACCGGCTGGTCGGGTCGATCGGCGAATCGTCGGCGCGCGCGACTCTGGTCCGCAACGTCGCCGTGGAATGCGTTCTGCTGGCTGTAGTTCTCGGATGGTCGGTGGTGCTGGCCAATACTCCGCCACCGCATTGATTGAGTAACGTGCGTTTAGTCATTAACGGACCTATAATTACTAAGAGATAAAAATATATGAGTACTCACTCAAATCTCAGATCTCTCGCGATTGCGGTAGCAACAAGCTTGAGCCTGATCACGGCCGCGGGGTGCCATCGCGGCGCGCCGGACAGTGCGGCGTCGGCGAGCGTCCTCACCGATACCAAGCTCGTCGATCAGAATGGCAACACCGTCGTACTCTCGTCGCTCAAGGGCAAACCGCTGGTGGTCGACTTCATTTACACGTCGTGTCCGGGCCCATGCCTGATGGAGACGGCAAAGTTCGCCAACGTCGCGCTGCGGCTGGGCAACGACCTCGGCACGAAAGTGACGCTCGTTTCGATCAGCGTCGATCCCGAGCATGACGGTCCCAAGCAGTTGCTCGACTACTCGCGCCAACAGGGCGCCGATGAGAAGGGTTGGTATTTCCTGACCGGCGGTCCCGGCGACGTGGACCAGGCGCTCGCAGGCTTCAAGTTGAGCCGGCAGATCGAGCCCGATGGTTCCGTCGGCCACCTGGTGAATATGATGTTGATTGGACCGGACGGACGGCTGGTGCGCGAATACAACGGCCAAATCGTTAAAGCCCAGGACATCGTCGACGACGTCAAAAAGACTTTGCCCAACGGTTGAGAGGTGCAGCGTGAGACGAGCAATAATTTTCAGCTCCTCGTTCGCGGCGATCATCGCGCTGGCGTACCTGTCGCCGATGTTCGGCAGTTCGTCGGCGCGCAATGGCAATCCGCGCGGAGCCATGTGCATAGCGGGTCATTGCTGCTGCACAGGACGGGCGGAGGCAGAGACCCTCGCGGCAAACGGAGCAAACGGAACGCAGGGTCCTCAGCAGGGCCCCGGGACGCTCGACCCGAACCAGTTCGTCGGTCCTGTTCGGGAAGCCTACAAATACGCGGGGCAGAATCCGGCGCTGCTGGCGCAGCTGCACTGCTATTGCGGATGTGACAAGGCGGAAGGTCATCAGAGTCTGCTCGATTGTTATCGGGGCATGCATGCGTCCGCGTGCGAAATCTGCACGGGAGAGGTGCTGCTGGCGAAGCGGATGGCCGAGCAGGGTTCCCCGGTCGATCAGATTCGCGACGCGATCCGCAGGAATTTCGCGCAGGACAATTAGACGGTGCGGGCTATTTGCGGCGCCAGGTAATTCAATCACAATCGCTTCGATGCCTTTGAACGCCGAAGCGCCGCCGACTGTTAGTACTGACCGCCTGAAGGAACCCGCGCGCAACGCCCGCATCATGATCGTTGCCGGCGAGGCGTCGGGCGATCTTCACGGCGGCGATCTGGCGCGGGAAATTCTCGCGCGAGATCCGTCGTGCGAGCTGTTCGGAATCGCGGGCGAGAAAATGCGCGCGGCCGGCGTGCGGGCGATTGTCGACATGGAACAAATTCACGGGCTCGGACTCTCGGAGCTGACCTCGACCATCGGCCGCACAGTTGGCGCGTTTCGCGCGCTGCGCCGAATCATCCGGCGCGAGAAGCCGGCGCTGGTGATCCTGATTGACTACGCGGAGTTCAACCTGATTCTCTCCGGCACTGCTCGGCGCAACGGCGTGCCGGTCCTCTACTACATCACGCCGCAAGTGTGGGCATGGCGCCGCGGCCGCATCGACAAGCTGGTCGATCGCGCCGATCGGCTCGCAGTAGTGCTGCCGTTCGAGGCCGAACTGTTCCATCGCGCGGGCGATCGCGTTTCGTTCGTCGGGCATCCGCTGCTCGATCGAATAGCGGTCGATCATAGCCGCGACGAGACGCTGAAGCGCCATGGTTTCCCGCCGCGCTCGCGCGTCATCTCGATCCTGCCCGGCAGCCGCCGCGCCGAAGT
>Ga0209447_10000260_pt1 | contig 14023 bp, 10 predicted proteins | sample BogFormECP04_OM3_FD_188243 | JGI IMG/M metagenome (GOLD analysis project Ga0209447, IMG submission 188243) | Bog forest soil microbial communities from Calvert Island, British Columbia, Canada - ECP04_OM3 (SPAdes) (version 2) | ecosystem: Environmental > Aquatic > Freshwater > Wetlands > Bog ... | reverse complement strand
AGGCACCACGCGGCGCACCGCGGAAGATATCGCGCGCGAAGTGGATAGCGTCGGTGGAATGCTCGATGCCTTCACCTCCAAAGAAATGGTGTGCTTCAATACGCGCGTCCTCGATGAACATCTGCCCAAGGCCTTCGACGTTCTGGCGGACATGGTTCTCGACCCGAAATTCGCCGACGATGAAATTGACCGCGAGAAATCCGTCATCCTGGAAGAAATTCGCATGACCCAGGACAATCCCGAAGACCTGGTCCACGAACTCTTCACCCAAAATTTCTGGTCGCCGCACGCTTTGGGCAAACCAATTCTGGGCACGCCGGAAACCGTTTCCGCCTTCAGCCGCGATACGCTGCGCACCTGGTTCAAGCAACGCTACGCGCCAAATAATATGGTCATCACCGCCGCGGGCCATCTGACGCACACGCAGCTGGTGGACCTAGTTTCCGAGCGTTTCGCCAAAGGCACCTCCGCCGGTGAAGACGCCGCGGAAGCCACCCCGCACGCTGCGCCGCACGTCACTCTGCGCACCAAGCACGAGCTTGAGCAAGTCCACATCTGTATGGGTGTCCCGGCGCTGCCCATGACCGATCGCCGTCGCTTCGGTGTCGCCGTACTCAATAACGTTCTCGGCGGCGGCATGTCTTCGCGCCTTTTCCAGAATATTCGCGAGCGCCAGGGCCTGGCCTACGCAATTTTCAGCGAGCTCAATTCTTATCGCGATGCCGGCGCGCTTTCGGTTTACGCCGGCACTTCGCTGGACACCGCTGCGCAGCTGGTCCGTTCCGTGCTCGATGAATTCCGCCGCCTGCGCGATGAACCGCTCAACGCCGAGGAATTGCGCCGCGCGAAAGACCACCTGAAAGGCGCCACCCTGCTCGCCCTCGAAGGCAGTGGCCAGCGCATGAACAGCCTCGCGCGCTATCACATGTACTTCAAGCGCCACTTCACCGCCCAAGATCTCATCGCCCTGCTCGAAAGCGTCACCGTGGAAGACGTCCAGCAACTCGCCCGCGAATTCTTCCAGCCCGGCCGCATGGCCGCCTCCGTCGTCGGCAACCTCAACGGCTTCGAACTCACCCAAGACCAGCTCGCCATCTGATTTTTTGAAGTTCTAACCAGCAACAATTCGAGTGAACGAGGCGCGGCCTAGTTTCTCTTGCGCGACTTCGTATTGACGCCAGCCCAGCACTTTGCCATCATCCCATTGCGGTGTCGCGCGCAACCATTTGCGGTTGTTGACGCGATTCGCGGGGGAAGCGTATCTCGTTTCGCGTATCCATTCTGGCGTCGGGCAGCACGGGCAACTCCACGTTGCTCGAATCGGGGTGCACGACCCTCCTGATTGACGCCGGGCTCGGCAAAAAAGAAATGTTGCGTCGCTTTGAGACGCTCGGCCGCGCGCGCCCCGAAAAAGTGGACGGCATCCTCGTAACCCACGAGCACAGCGACCACTCCAACGGTCTTGCGCAAATGTCCCGTGAATGGAAGTGTCCCGCCTACCTCACCGCGCCAACGCATCGCGAAATTCAAAAAATGTACGGCGACGGGCCCAAAACGAAGATCGAGCGTGTGGAATACATTCGCCCGGGAATTAAATTCGTAATCGGCGACATCGAAATCACTGCCTTCACCATTCCGCACGATGCCGCCGACCCCGTCGGGTACGCCTTCTGCGCCAACGGAAAAAAAGTCGCCATCGTCACCGACCTCGGCTACATGCCTGAGCTGGTGAAGCATCACCTGCGCGAAGCTGACTTTCTGATCCTGGAATCCAATCACGATCTGGAAATGCTGAAGGTCGGCCCCTATCCTTGGTACATCAAGCAGCGCGTCATGAGCCGCACCGGGCATCTTTCCAATTCCATCGTCAGCGAATTTCTCGCCGACTCCGAAGTTTTCGATGGACGCGCGCGCCACCTCGTCCTCGCGCACGTTTCCGAGCAGAACAACACTCCCGATCTCGCCCGCATCTGCGCCGAAGAAGCCCTCAACCGCCGCCCCGGCGAATTCGCCTTTCGCGGCACGCTGCACGTCGCTTCCCAACGCATCCCCCTCGGCCCCTTCGATCTCTAGTTTTTGCAGTTCCACCGCTTAGCGGGATTCCTCGCGCTGCGTCAAACTGCTGTAGAACAAATCGTGTACCACGCGCGTTCGTCCGGTCTCCAGGTCTGCGTCGCGCACAATTTCGAGCCGCGCGTCGAATAAGTTTTCAGCGTTCATCGCGACTCCGGGCGCGACTTCGATCTGTACCAGGTCCGCGCCGCGATGCCCTGCGCTGGCAATCTGCTGCAAGGCGCTGCACTGATAACACACCCCCGCTTTATTGATCAGCGCGCAAAGGCCGTCGTAATCCTCAATCATTTTTGCGCGCCCCGCTGAAAGACGGTGGCGGAACACCGGCTCGGAAACTCCCAGGATCCCAGCCGCTTCCGCCGCCGTAAATCCCAGAACTTCCTTCAGCATCAATGCGGCCTGTTCTTCCGGCGGCAGCGTACGCGCAATGCACGAAAAACAAAACGCGATGTGCTCGCGAATTTCGAAGCTGAATCCGGGCTGCTGCATCAAAGCTGTGAGCCCCGCGACTTTCTGCGGATCAGCCACGGCTTCCTGCTCGCCGATCGATTGCGCCTCCACCCGCCAGCGCTTCTTCGCGCGCAAATGGTCCAGGCAAACATGCGTCGCAATGCCAAAGAGCCAGCTCTTGAATCGCGCTTCGCCGCGATACGTTCGTATGCCTTCCAGCACGCGCACCAGCACGTCCTGCAACAAATCTTCCGCATCCTGCCGCAACATCACCATGCGGTAGATGTAGCCGAAAAGCGGCTTGCGCCACGGCTCCACCAGCGACCCGAACGCCAGGCTGTCACCTTGCTGCGCTTTTTCCACCAGCTGCACTTCTTCCTGCAGCGCAATTTCCGGCAGCGGATGCACGGCCATTTTCCCTCCTCTTCACAAATGCTCGAGCCGCGCCAGTTTACAACGAGAAACAAAACCGGCGCGGCTCCTTGCACTGCCGCGACGAACTACGCCTGCATCAGCGGCTGCGCCAGTTGCAGCCGGTTGCCCGATGGATCGCGGAACGTCACGAGCTTCACGATGCCCGGAATTTCCTCGATTTTTCCCTCGAATTTCACGCCGGCTGTCTCCAGACGCTTGCGTTCATGCTCGATGTCCTCCACACGCAGCACGATCGTCGCTCCCGGCTCCTTTCCTGCACGCGGATTGACTGCCACGCCGATGCTCTCCTCGCCTTCCGCGCCCGCGAACTCCGCCCACTGCTGCGCTTCAAACGTTTTCTTCAGACCCAGCACGTTGCCGTAAAACTTCTTTGCGCCTTCAAAATCATTTACGCTGAACCAGGAAACCATCACTTTCATTGTTTTGCTCCTCCGATTGAATTTGCCCTGCTATGTATTAAGTCGTTCGGCTAACATATTTCCGCCAAACCCATGAAACGAGGATGCTTGCCCGCTGCGAATGCTCGGACCTGGTGCTTCGCTCACCCCCGCTAAATCGGGTATGATGTCACAGGGAATTTTCCCCGCCGTTTGCCGGAGTTCGTAGCGCCCTTCACAGAAGGGTGTGTTTCGGTATCACGGAGTTGCCGAGGGGGCTAGATTTGATCGCACGTTACACCCGTCCGGAAATGGGCCGCGTCTGGAGTGAGGAAAATCGCTTTCAGAAATGGCTGGAAGTCGAGCTGGCCGCCAGCGAAACGCTAGCCGAAGCCGGCGTGGTGCCGCGCGAGGCCGCCGCGATCTTGCGCCAGCGCGCCCGTGTGGACGTCGCGCGCATCAACGAAATCGAAGCCAAAGTTCGCCATGACGTCATCGCCTTCACCATTGCCGTGCAGGAATCAGTCGCTGATCCCGAAGCCGCGCGCTGGCTGCATCACGGCCTCACTTCCAACGACGTGGTGGACACTGCGCAAGCGCTGCTGATTCGCGAAGCGTCACATCTGATCGAGAGAAAAACCGCAGCGCTGGGCGAAGTCCTCGAGCGGCGCGCCTGGGAATTTAAGGACACGCCGGAAATCGGCCGCACCCACGGGGTTCACGCCGAGCCGATTACTTTCGGGCTGAAGATTGCCAATTGGTACGCCGAAAATCGTCGCGATCTCGCGCGCTTTCAGGTTGCCGCCCGGCAAATCGCCGTCGGCAAGATTTCCGGCGCGGTCGGCACCTGCACGCACTTGGGTCCGGAGATCGAACAGAAAATTTGCCAGCGCTTGGGTCTCGAAACTGCCCCAATCACTTCGCAAGTGATTGAACGCGATCGCCACGCGCAATATCTCACCACATTGGCCGTCGTCGCGGCATCCCTGGAACGCATCGCGCAGGAAATTCGCCATCTGCAGCGCACCGAAGTCCGCGAGGTCGAAGAACCGTTTGGCGGCGAGCAGCGCGGCAGCTCCGCCATGCCGCACAAGCGCAATCCCGTATCCAGCGAGCAAATCTGCGGCCTCGCTCGCGTGGTGCGCGCGAATTCCCTGGCGGCCCTGGAAAATGTCGCCCTCTGGCACGAACGCGATATTTCACACAGCTCCGTCGAGCGCGTGATCCTTCCCGACTCCACGATCCTGGTGGACTACATGCTTCATCGCACGACGGAAATTGTCGCCAATATGAAAGTTTTCCCCGAACGCATGTTGCGGAATCTGCATGCCACTCAGGGACTGGTATTTTCCGGGCAGCTGCTGCAGGATTTGGTCGAGCACGGCGCGCCGCGCGAGGATGCTTACAAATGGGTGCAGGCCCACGCCATGACCGCGTGGGAATCCGAAACCAGCTTTCAGGATCGCGTCGCTGCCGATGGCAACATTCGCAAGTATCTCGACCAGCAGGCTCTCGCGCACACCTTCAATCTGCATCGCCAGCTGCGCGCTGTGGACGCCATCTTCCTGCGCGTTTTCGGCGCCAAATCCGCCGTCGCGGTCTAGGCATTGTACCTGGGCTCGACTGAAAACCTCGTGCGGGGATCTGCAATCAATCGCAAGCTACGGGTAGTAAGGCCACGCCTCAGACTTGATGATTAATTGCGCGTAGGGAATCGGATCGCTGGCGGGTTTTTCGCCAGGTTTGGCGCCAACTCGCGTGAGCGCGAGCTGCGCTTCCGGAAAATCAGGTTTCGCTTGAATCGCTGAACGTAAATTCTGTAATGCACTCTGCGTATCACCCAACTCGTCGGCTGCAACCCCAAGAATAAAATATTGCTTCCACTGATATCTTTTATCGCGTATCGGTGCTTTCGAAATCTCCAGCATCGCCTGCTTGGGATTTCCCGCGCCGAGGTATGCGACAGCCAAATTGTGTTCGATCGCGGTTGCGTCGGGTTCTACCTGCAGGGCTCGTTCCAGCGGTGCAATGGCTTGGTCGGCATGGTTCTGCTCCAGCAGCCAGTCGCCGAGCAAAGCCTGAGCCAGCACATTGTCGGGCTGTATCTGCACGGCCTTGCGCATTTCCGCGATCGCCACGTCCATGTGCCCTGAAGCCGCAAGTGAAACCGCTTTGCCGTACTGTGCGCTAGGAAGGTTCCGCGCATGCACCTGTTGCAGTCCGACGATCAGCGCAATCGCGCACCCCACTGCGATCCAAATTATCTTCGTCCTGCGCGGATCCCCGCCATTCGCCTCGCCCATCGGCACGGCAGCCATTCCAGCTTCCGGGCCGCCAAAATAAACAGCGTTTCTGGCAATGCGCGGAATCAGCGCGCCGATGATTAACCCCGCCACTAGTCCGCCCACGTGCGCGGAGTTGTCAATGTGCCCACTCGCTGCCCCGATCGAAAGGTTCAGCAAAATGAAAACCGCCAGGCTCCTGAGATTTTGCCGTACCAGGCTCGCGGGAATCGCGGCCTTCTTCAGCACCAAGTAAGAAACGAACGCACCCGCAATTCCGAAAATGGCGCCGGAAGCTCCCGCCGACGCGCGCCACGGACTCCACGCCGTGCTGACGGCGCTGGCCGCGAGACCACTGAACAGATACGTAACGCTGAACGCCAGCCGCCCCATCATCGGTTCCAGAGCGACCGCCAGATTCCGCAGGCACCACATGTTCAGAGCGATATGAAAAAAACCAAAGTGGACGAACATACACGTGAATAGCCGCCACCATTGGCCGCTCAACGTCAATGGACCAAAATTCGCGCCCCAGCGGATCGCCTGCAGCACGCTCGGATCCGTCCAGGAAACGCCCGACAAACCCATCGCCACGTACACCAGCACATTTACCGCGATAAGGATGCGGGTTACCAGCGGCAAAGACTGGATGAAACCCCCGAAACCGCGCTGGGCGCGGCGGCCTGGGACGATTGTATTGGTGTCCAGGCGTGCTTTTGCCGCGCGGCATTCCCGGCACTCAGCCGCGGAGTTCGCCCCGATCGAGAATCCGCTGAATGATTTTCCGCAGCTGGGACATGTGGGCACGTTTAAAACGCTTTGCTCCTCGCCTTGCTCGGCCCGCTGAAAAACAAAGCAGCCGCTGACAAGCTAACTGACTAAAGTCGTGAGTTCAACAATACTTGATGGCCGGCATGGCGTAACCCAAAACCAGACACGCGACTCGCGAATTGACTTCAGCGGGAGGCCGGCATAAAGTCGCGTGACTTTCTCGTGCGCAACCGAACGCGGCGCGCGTTCTGGCGCTTTTTCTCAGGAAAACCAGTGATGAAGTGGACCCGCAGGTCGCAACGACAATCGTTGGTCGCCCTTGTTCTGGCAATTTTGTTCTCCTGCGCTGCCTTTCCCGACGAGTGGAAGGCGCGTCACGGGCTGGTGTTGCCGCCTGGAGCTCCTGATTTAGGCGTTCCTGCCGCGCCCGGCGACGTATTTCTGCCCGGCCCGCAGGCTTCCGATCAAACTGAAAAGTGGCGAGCAGGCATCAAGCAATGGCGCAAAGATCGCCTGGCCGAATATCATTATGACGGCGCTCTATACGATCGTCCCGAACTCGCCTGGACCCAGCACGTCGTTTCCCAGTACCAAGTGCTCGTCTGGGATCGCTCTTTCTACGATCCCGAAAAACGCGAATATACGGTGGACGTGTTTCTCGCGGACCTCGAGCGGCGCATCGGCCCCATTGACGCGGTGCTGATTTGGCCGGTCTATCCGAATCTGGGTGTGGACGATCGCAATCAGTTCGATTTGCTGCGCGATCTCCCGGGCGGAATCCCCGCGCTGCGCCAGGTGGTCGAACAGTTCCACCGCCGCGGCGTGCGTGTCATGTTTCCGATTCTGGCGTGGGATACCGGCACGCGCGACGAAGGCGCGCCGCCCTCCACAGTGTTTCCGCAGTTGCTGAAAGAAATCGGCGCCGACGGAATCAATTTCGACACGCTGGAAAGCGCGCCCAAGGATTTCCGCGCCGCGTCCGACGCGATTGGCCATTCCCTCGCGCTCGAACCACAATTCGCCATTCATGATGACTCGTTCGCCTGGAGCAACATCAGCTGGAACGATTGGGTGACCTGGGAAGACGTGGCCTACCCGTTCGTGCCCATGGTCAGCAAAGTAAAATGGCTCGAGCCGCGCCACACCGTCAACGTCACGGATCGTTTCACGCGCGACAAAACCGACAGCCTGCAACACGCGTTCTTCAACGGTGAAGGCTACGCCACGCTCGAAAATCTTTGGGGATTCTGGTACGGCATGACCCCGCGCGACGCCGAAACCGTCTTGCGCATCGCCAGAATCGAGCGCGCCTTCCCGGAAAATCTTTCCAGCGCGGATTGGGAACCGCATGTAGCGACGCTGCAAGCAGGCGTCTTCGCCAGCACTTTCCCCACGGCGAATTCCACGCTCCGGACGATCGTAAATCGCAATGAATATGACGTAACCGGTGAAGAGCTTCGCGTTCCGGCCCAACCCGGCGTTCATTATTTCGATTTGTGGCACGGAGTCGAATTGGTTCCTCGCGCAAGCGGCACTGAAGCCACGCTCGCATTTAACATTGACGCGCTAGGCTTTGGCGCTGTCCTGGCCGTTACGGAAAATTCTCCTTCTGCCGGGGGCTTCCAAGCGTTTCTAAAATACATGGCCGCGCGTTCCGCCCAGCCTCTTTCCGCCTATTCACGCCAGTGGAAGTTCGTCCCGCAGACCATGGTCCCGTCCGCGCCAAGCAAAGTCCCCGCCGCCGCTCCGCCAGGCATGTTGCGCATTCCCGAAGCGGACTACGATTTCGCGGTGCAAGGAATTGAAATCGAAGGCGGCAACGATCCCGGAGTGGACGTGCAATACCCTTGGGAAGACGCACCGCGGCGTTTTCATCGCAAGCGCATGCACATTGCCAGTTTTTATATTGATCGCACTCCCGCCACCAATCAGCAGTTCAAGGAATTTCTGGACGCGACGAAATACCATCCCGCGGACGACCACAATTTCCTGCGTGATTGGAACAACGGAACCTATCCCGAAGGTTGGGGCGCGAAGCCGGTAACCTGGGTGGCCATCGAAGATGCGCGCGCTTACGCCGCGTGGGCCGGCAAGCGCCTGCCGCACGATTGGGAATGGCAATACGCCGCGCAATCCACCGATGGCCGCACATTCCCTTGGGGAAACGATTGGGATGCGCAAGCCGTTCCGCCCGCGGATCACGGTCGCGTAATGCGCGCACCGGAAAATGTGGACGCGTATGCCCAAGGCGCCAGCCCGTACGGCGTCCTCGACCTCGAAGGCAGCATCTCACAATGGACGGATGAATTTCGCGACGCGCATACCCGCGCCGCCATCGTGCGCGGCGCCGCTTTCTACCAGCCGCGCGGCTCCGTCTGGTATTTTCCGCAAACCTACCGCCTCGACCAGCACCAGAAATATCTGCTGATGTCGCCCGGCCGCGACCGCTCCGGCACGATCGGCTTTCGCTGCGTCGTGGACGCGCAGTAACGCGCCATTCCCCTGGAGGTTCGTGGTCGCAATGCGGGAATTCTCGCAGGTATCTTTGTAGGTCGTGGCTTTAGCCACGACATAAGTTGAACGAAGCGAAAGCGGCTTTAGCCGCTGAAGTACCGATTTTGAGCTTGCCGTGCAGACGCTGGAAGCGACTGATCAGCTCGCTTATGTGTGGGGCAGACGGGACGCCGCGATCGAAATCGCGCTCTGGATATGAAGAGATTTTGTAGCGGCCGCTCTGTCCCGGGTTTTTCGGGACAGAGCGGGCATTCTGCTTCTCAAACGAAATCACGCACTACTGCACTCTCTGAATGTACCGCGCCTCGGAAGTATCCACCTTGATCTTGTCGCCGTTCCCCACAAACGGCGGAACGTTCACGATCAACCCCGTTTCCAGCTTGGCCGGCTTCATCACCGCGCTCGCCGTCGCTTTCTGGATGCTCTGCTCCGTTTCCACCACCGTCAGGTCCACCGTGTCCGGCAGCAACACGCCAATGGGCTTGTCGTCGTAATATTCGATTTTCACGGGCAAATTGGGAATCAGGTAATCCCTGGTGTCGCCCACGATATCGTTCTGCAGCGCCAGCTGTTCGTAATTCTCCGTGTTCATGAAGTGATGCGTATCCCCATCGCTGTAGAGATATTCGAACTGGATTTCGTCCACCACGACTTTTTCCAGCGTTTCTTCCGCGCGAAACCGGAAGTCCATCATGTTGCCGTTGCGCAGGTTGCGCATTTTGGTCTGCATCGAGCCGCGCTTATTCCCCGGCGTGCGGTGGTCCACGCTATACACGACGCACAGGTCGCCCTCGTGCTTGATAATCATTCCCGGGCGTAGTTGAGTTGCCTTAATCATTTCCTGCTCCTGAGTTCTGGTCTGGAATTCCCCGCCCTGGTCTCGCGTTGTCTCAACTTCTATCGCGCAGGGCTGTTGTGGGGTTTAGCTCGCCCGCCGCATACAGCATCGGGCGCCTGGCACCTGCTCAGCGTCCGCGCCGAGCACTCCTTCGGCGCGCATTTTGCCCTCCGCCGAAACGAGTATTATAGCGGCCCGCGCCACACACGGTCAAACCGCGCTACGTCGCCGCCTCAGCGTAACGGCAACCTCGATTCAATCCGGGAGAGGCGATGAAATGCGCGCAGCTAATTGAAATTGTAGCCAAGTTCCCAAAGGAACTGATGATTGCCCGTCGTGACGCCCGCGTTTCCGATCTGGTACGCGGCGTACAGCGTCAGCTTTGCATTGAGTTTTACGATGGCGCCAGGATTCACGTACCCCGCCGCCTGCTTCCCGGTGTACCACTCGGCCGCCAAAGTCACTCGGTCGCTCACGCGCTGTTCAAACGTGAACTGCCCGCCCGCGCGATTAGCGTTCGCCACGACATTGCGCGTAAAGTCGTATCCGCCAAACCCGATGCGCGTGCCGTGTGCCCACTCCTTCGCGAACGACGCGTACGAATAATTCCCCGCGTTGTACGTCCGTTGGCGCACCGGAAAAAACAGGTCATCTCCAACGTAGAAGGACCAGCCCGACGTTTCGTCCTTCCAGATTCGCCACTTCACCGTCGGAGCGATATCGAGCAGCCCCAGCGTGGGCGCGCTAAGCCCGTTGAAGTTCACCCCGACTTCGATTTGGTGTCCAATGCCAATCACTACCCGCGGCGTAAACGTTGCCAAGGCATCCACCGGACGCACAGTGCCGTCCAGTTCGCCGTAAACCTTTCCTTGATCCAGAACGTCCGCACTGGGAACGTCAAATACGGTTTCCTGGCCGTGTGCGCCACGAAATGGAATAAAGATCGCAAGAAACGCCAAGAACTTGAATAACCAGATTGCTCGTTTCAAGAACAACATGATGCAGGATAGCCTACGCATTCACCGCGGTCATTCAGTTTTGCAAATCGCGCTTCGCATCTCAGCCTTTTCGCGCCGGTTCAGGCGTAGCAACGCTGGACGGGGAACGGTCCAGGTGCGAAGAGAGCGCGCGTTCAATGGCCGCGAAAAGCTCCTTCACCTGGATGGGCTTGGAGACGTAATCATCCATGGCGGAAACCAGACAGCTTTCACGGTCGCCTCTCATGGTATTGGCGGTCAGCGCAATGATGGGGATATGTTCGTGGGTAGATTTCTCGCGCTCGCCTCGCCTTTCGGGAACTTTTCCGCATCCTCCCGGGAATTCTAGAGGGCAACTGAAGAACACTGGTTAGGGAGAATCGAACATGGGAATTTATTCAAAGGCTGCTTTTGCGGTGTTGGCTGTGGCGCTTAGTTGTTCGCCACTCCTCGCGCAGGATGGCTCAGCGGATTCAACGCCTGCGCATCAGGGCGCGCGGGACGGGTACGGGTCGCGCCGCGGTGCGATGGACTCAGGCAAGGATCATGGTGGATGGGGCCATCAGTACGGTGGCTTCGGTCGCAACGGCCGCAGAGGACGGCGGCATTTCGGCTTTGCGCGTCTGCTGAATGACCCCGCCATTCGCCAGCAAGTCGGCATCACCGACGAACAGGCCGCCACGTTTCGCAAGCAGGAGCTGGACTTCCGCAAGACGGAGATTCGCGGCCGCGCTGATCTGGACGTGCAGCGGCTTGATTTAAAGGCCTTGCTCGCCGCCGATAAGCCGGATCGCTCCGCAATCAACGCCAAGCTGCAGGAAATCAGCGCAGCGCAATTGTCCCTGCAGAAATCCTCGGTTGATTATCGCTTGAGCATGCGCGAAGCGATCACGCCTGCGCAACGCGAGAAGCTGCGCCAATTAATGCGCGATCGCTGGCAGCGCGATGGCGGCCGCGGCGCTGGTCGAGAAGGCCGGCAAGGTGGAGAACACCGAGGCCCGCGTAGTCCGGCTGCTGCACCTGATTCGCAAGCCAAACCGCAATCGAACGACTAGGCAGACCCGATCGGGCGCGCTGCACACTGTGCATGAAACGCAGACGCCACTGCGCTAGGCGTAAGCAGTGCCGTCACGCGCCAAAAATTATTTTCCCGTGTACGCCACCCGCCAGATGGTGTTCGACCCGTCATCGGTGACCAGCAGCGATCCGTCCGGCGCCACGGTGATCCCCACAGGACGGCCCCAGACGTTTCCGTTGGGCAGCACGAAACCTGTAACGAAGTCTTCATACTCGCCGCTCGCGTGGCCGGTCTGGTGCAACGGCACGCGAATCACTTCGTAGCCCGCGCGCAATGATTTGTTCCACGAGCCGTGCTGGGAAGCAAAAATATCGCCCTTATACTCCGCCGGAAATTGGTTGCCTCCGTAAAACGCGAATTCCAGCGAAGCATTGTGCGGTTGCAACAGCACATCCGGCGTGATCACCTTATCCTTCAGCTCCGGATGTTTTCCCTCGTGTCGCGGATCCTGGTGGCCGCCCACGTACCACCACGGCCAGCCGTAAAATCCGCCCTGCTGCACGTGCGTAATGTAGTCCGGCACCAGATTGTCGCCCAGACCGTCGCGCTCGTTCACTGAGCACCACAGCTCACCGGTGTCCGGACTAAACGCAATGCCACCGCCCGCGTTGCGTATGCCGTACGCGTAAACGCTCAAATCGCTGCCGTCCGGATTAAATTCCAGAATGTCGGCGCGATTTTTTTCCGCGGGAGTCGTGTCCGGATCGTCCACGTTTGAACCCGAACCCACGGCGACCAGCATTTTCTTTCCATCCGGTGTGAACTGCACGGATCGGGTCCAATGTCCTCCGCCCGCCGATACATCCACGACGTGTTGCTGCGGTCCGCGCGCCTTCACATCGCCGGTCTGATACGGAAAGCGCAAAACCGCGTTGACCGTGCCGACGTAAACCCATTGCGGATCGGGTCCCGGAGGATAAAACGCAATTCCATACGGCCGCTTCAGGCCGGTCGCGAATGTTTCTGTCTGCTGCGGCTTGCCGTCTGGCATAATTCCGCGAAATACCTTCACGTCGCCGGCATCGCTCTCTGCGAGAAAGAAGTCTCCGTTCGGCGCCGTCACAATCAGCCGAGGATTCTTGAGCCCGCTCGCAAATTGCTGCACGCTGAAGCCCGGAAGCGTTTTCGGCCAGGCATCGCTGGGACGCGCCACCAATTTCGGGCCGTTGTTGGCGGATTTCGTCGCAAAAGGCTGCGGCAAATCCTGCACTGTAATTTTGCGAACGGTGCCAGGCTTCTCGAAACGATAGTCCGTAAATGGAGCGTTCGGAGGCGGCGCCACAGGTGCGGCGCTGTTTTCCGCAGGCACGGCGCCAGCTTTTGTTGTTGGCAACGGCGGGTTTGCGCCGCCCAGCGCTTTCAGATATGTGACGACCTGCCAGCGCTGCTGCTCGCTCAAACTCGCCCATGACGGCATTCCATCATTCGGATCGCCTTGCGTAATGAACCAGAAAATTGCGCCGTCCGCCGCCGTCTGTGTCGGGCCCGTGGCCAGCGCCGGAATGTTGCCAGTGCCCCCGCCCGTCGGTCCGTGGCACGAAGCACAATGTCGCGCAAACAAATTTGCGCCAGCCCGCGCAGCGGCGCGCTTGCCCGCGTAAGGATTTTTCGCTTCCGCAGCCGTCGCTGGGGCGTTGTGGAAAGAAGCATTTTGCGCGATGACCGGCAAACACGCGCCGAGCGCCGCGAATACGAATACGGATGCGTGTCGAATCAAATCATAAGCACGACATTTCCAGCTCCTGTGTCGGACGACGTTCAAGATTCCCTCCCCAGCGATCGTGGATATGCTTTTCGCCCGCAAAATCTAGCGATTCCTTCGGTCCTTTTGACGCGCATCATTCTACAACGTCACATCCTGGAACAGAAAACTGCACCGCCAGCACGATTCGGGGGTGCGCATTGGTCGCGAATCAGTGCGCGACGCCCTGACGCCGCACTTACTCTATGTGGATCGAATCCACAAATTCCGCTGGAGAGATCGGTTTCGAGCTGAATTTCAGGTCATGCTATGCTGTTGACTATATAGACGCTTATTCTGAGAAATGCGCGAATTGTCGCTTTTTCCGTGCACTTTCTCCTCAACTGTGTTATTCTCCTTTTGCGCTTAATACCTCGGTTGTGTTGTGCGGCCTCTGGTGAGCAGTTGATCTGAGATTACCCGCCCTTCAGTTCTCTCCGTACGTCTTCAGCGTAATTTAAAACAAAGACTGGCAAGTCCAGTTTGC
>Ga0209447_10000258_pt1 | contig 14043 bp, 13 predicted proteins | sample BogFormECP04_OM3_FD_188243 | JGI IMG/M metagenome (GOLD analysis project Ga0209447, IMG submission 188243) | Bog forest soil microbial communities from Calvert Island, British Columbia, Canada - ECP04_OM3 (SPAdes) (version 2) | ecosystem: Environmental > Aquatic > Freshwater > Wetlands > Bog ... | reverse complement strand
GCCCGCGCCGGGCCCCGGCGAAGTTCTGGTGCGCGTTGCCGCCTGCGGCATATGCGGCAGTGACGTCCACGGATACGATGGATCGTCAGGGCGGCGCATCCCGCCTATCGTGATGGGCCACGAAGCTGCCGGAAGAATCGCCAAGCTGGGCGCGGGAGTGACGGAATTCGCGGAAGGCGACCGTGTCACGTTTGATTCCACGATTTATTGCGGCGATTGCGATCCCTGCCGCCGCGCGGAAGTGAATCTCTGCGATCATCGCCAGGTGCTCGGAGTTTCCTGCCCGGACTATCGCCGGGCGGGAGCCTTTGCCGAATATGTTGTCGTTCCTTCGCGCGTGCTCTATCGCTTGCCGGAGAATCTTTCTTTTGCGGAAGCGGCCATGCTGGAAGCCGTAGCGGTCGCGGTTCATGCCGTTTCCCTGGCGGAGATTACGCCGAACAGCACGGCTCTGGTAGTTGGCGCGGGGATGATCGGATTGCTGGTGTTGCAGGCGCTGCGCGCCGCGGGTTGTTCCCGTGTTTTTGTCGCGGATATAGACAGTTCGCGGCTCCAGCTCGCGCGCGAGGTCGGTGCTACTGCCGTGCTGAGTTCCGGGTCCGGTCTTGTGGCGGAACTAATGCAGCTTTCCGGAGGCGCGGGCGTGGATGTCGCCGTGGAGGCGGTGGGAAGAAATGAGACCGTAGCTGCCGCCGTGGATTGCGTTCGCAAGGGCGGGACTGTCGTGCTGGTCGGCAACATTTCGGCGGAAGTCACACTACCGCTGCAAAAAGTTGTCACCCGGCAGATCCGGCTGCAAGGTTCATGCGCATCGGCGGGTGAATATCCGCGTGCGATGGAACTTCTCGCATCGGGCGCCATCCAAGTGAAACCCCTGATCAGCGCGGTTGCGCCGCTTGGCGATGGACCACAATGGTTTGAGCGGTTGCACGCGCGCGAGCCCAACTTGATGAAAGTCGTTCTTACACCGGGAGTTTTTTCGTGAGCGAAGACCTCTTCGACCTGAGTGGCCGTGTGGCCATTGTCACTGGGACGAGCCGTGGACTGGGCCAGTGTTTCGCTCGCGCTCTGGCCATTGCCGGCGCGGACCTGGTGCTCACCAGCCGAGATCGCAGCCGCTTGTCTGCGTTCGAGGCGGAAATAAGGCAACTCGGACGCCGCGCCGTCTCTTTGGATCTGGATGTCCGCGACCACGAAAGCATCGAAAAAATGGCGGCCGCCGCCGAAAAGGAATTCGGGCATCTGGACATTCTGGTCAACAACGCAGGCTGCAACGTGCGCAAGCCCGCGCTCGATGTTACCTGGGAAGACTGGAACCTCATTCTCGATACTAATTTGCGCGGAAGTTTTTTTGTCGCGCAAGCGGTGGCGCGGCACATGATCCCGCGGGGGTATGGGCGCATCATCAACATTGGGTCCGTGACGAGCGTGGCTGGTTACGCGGGTCTCGCGCCGTATGGCGCAAGCCGCGGAGGCATCCGGCAATTGACCATGAGCCTGGCTGATGATTGGGGCCGCCACGGCGTTACGGTGAACTGCCTGGCGCCCGGATGGTTTCGCACGGAACAGAACAAGGTGCTTTACGAAAACAAGCAATGGGTTGACTATCTTTGCGACCGCATTCCGATCAAACGGCCCGGGGAGCCGCATGATTTGGACGCAGCCGTAGTTTTTCTGGCCGCGGAGTCCAGCCGTTACGTGACCGGGCAGACGTTGCTGGTTGATGGCGGCATTTCTACCGGCGCGACGCGCGCGCTCGCGACCACCGCGACGGCCAATTTGGACGAGTAGCAAGCATTTTTTGAGGAGCTGAACTCATGCTGATGCATTCCTTCGGGCGCGCATTTCTGATCGCCGCTTTCAGTTTCGCTTGTTTTTCGGTGGCCTCCGCCGTCCCGCCGGCGGATGCGCAAAAGCCGCTCCAGATTTATTTTGTAGATGTGGAGGGCGGCCAAGCCACACTTTTTGTCACCCCGTCCGGACAATCACTGCTCATCGACACCGGCTGGCCGGGATTCGAGAATCGCGACGCCGACCGCATCGTAGCCGCGGCAAAGGACGCGGGAATCAAAAAGATTGATTTTGTGCTTCTAACGCACTATCACATGGATCACGCGGGAGGGCTCCCGCAGCTCGCCGCAAAAATTCCCATCGGCGGATTAATCGATCACGGCGAGAATCGCGAGCCGGGCGATGCGCAAACGGAAGCGGACTGGCAGAATTATCTCAAGCTCGTCGCGGAGAAGCGTCTGAAGCGCATCATCGCCAAACCGGGTGATGCGCTTCCGTTGCATGGAATCAAGGCAAAAGTTATCACTTCCGATGGCGCAGTGATCAATGATTCCCTTCCGGGAGCAGGCGCGGCGAACCCCGCGTGCGCGACTGCGCCGCAGCCTCCGCCGGACTCAACCGAGAACCCGCGTTCACTGGGCACACTTTTCACTTTTGGGAAATTACGGATTCTGGATCTGGGCGACCTCACGGCCGACAAGGAAATGCTCTTGATGTGCCCGGTCAACAAGCTCGGACACATCGACATATACATCGTTTCGCATCACGGCTCGAGCTCGAGCAATAGCCCGCTCTTTCTGAACGGCATCGCTCCGCGTGTGGCCATCATGGACAACGGCGCGGCAAAAGGCGGCGCGCCGTCTTCTTGGGAAGCCATTGAGAAATCTTCGCGTCTTGAAGATTTATGGCAGTTACACTTTTCCAATGAAGGTGGCACGGCGCACAACGTAGCGGAAACATTTATCGCTAACCCCGCCGGTCCGGACGCTGGCAATTACATAAAACTCTCCGCGTGGCTCGACGGCAATTTCGAAGTGTTCAACTCGAGAACAAAAGCAACAAAGCGCTACGCCGCAGCCCACTGAGCAGATTTTCAAACCGGCTCAGGAATCGGCTTCATATTTCCCAGCAAGAATATATATCCCGCGATTCCCACGGCCAGAAATGCGCCCGCGCCCGCGAACGCCCACGAAAACGAATGCGTCGCCGCCACGATGTAGCCGGTGATAATCGGCGCCGCGATTCCCGACATCTGGTTGCACAAGTTCATGATTCCGCCAAGCGTTCCAACGCTCTCTCGCGGCGCAATCAGCGAAGGAATCGACCACCCCACTGGCGCCGCAGCAGACAATCCTCCCAGCGCCATGCTGATCCAAAAAACGGCCTCCAACGGAGTGCGTGCTCCCGGCGCTCCCAGAATTCCCAGACCTAGAGTCGTTCCACCGATCAGCACGGTTTGCCGGACGCGCACCGCATTCCACCCGCGCTGGATCAGCGAATCCACGAGCCATCCGCCGATGGCCAGATCCGTGAAGGTTGCGAACAACCAGGGAATGCTGGTGTACAAGACCGCGTGCAGCAGATCGACGTGATGCGTCGACGACAGATAGTCCGGGAGCCATGTCAGAAACAAATAAAAACTGTAGTTGTAGGAAGCAAATCCCAGGGCGAGTCCGCAGACTCTTCGCTGCCGCAACAAGTAGCCGAGCGGCGCTCCTTTGGCTGCGCGCTCGCGGTCTTCCGGTTGCGCTCCGCCTCGTTTGATGAATTCCCGCTCGTTTTCCGTTAGGAATCTGTCTTCGCTCGGGTTTCGATAGAAAAAGTAGAACAGCAGAAAATACACCGCGCTGATGATGCCCGTGGCCGCAAAATTCCATCGCCATCCGAAATAGAGCAGCGTTAAGCCCAGCAGCGGCACCCCAATCGCCGAGGAGAACTTCGCCATGGCATCGAACATCGCCGTCGCCAGGCTGCGCTCTTTCTCCGGGAACCAGTAGCCGATGGCTTTCGCATTGCCGGGAAATGTTGGCGCTTCGCCGATCCCCAGCAGAAATCTGGAAGCGAACATGCTTCCAATTCCGCCGGAAATGGCCGCGCCAAACGACGCCAGGCTCCAGATAACGGTGCTGATCAGGCCGACGCGCCGGACGCCGAACCGATCCAACCACAAACCGGAAGGAAGCTGCAGCATCGCGTACGGCCAGTTATAGGCGCTCAGCAGATAGCCGTACATAACAGTGGAAATTCCAAACGCCGCGTGCAGCGCGTCCCGCGAAACCGAAAGATTCACGCGATCGAAATAATTTACCAGCACGCCAAATCCCAGAAGCACGGCGATGCCCCACCGTCTTCGGGGAACCACGTGGGGCTGCAAATCTTCTGCTTGCGTCAGACCGTGCTCCTTTTCGTTCGGCGTCCGCCGAGAATCATCCGCATTCCCTCCCGCATGCCCCAGCAGGTTCTATTCGATGGCGCGCAGCAGCTCACCTATCTCGTCGCCAAGGTGAAGGGCTACTAGCTTGGGCCGCAGTTTCCTGGATCAGGAGTCGGCCCCGGGCCCGATGGCCACGACGAAATAGGTGGCCGGAGTGTCTCCGACATTCTTGATTCCGTGTTCTTCGTTGGAGTGCACGAGACCTACCGAGCCCGGCCCGATGCGTGTGCTGACGCCGTTGATGGTCAGCTCCACCGTTCCCTCACGGATGAGCCACATTTCGGAGTGCACGTGATGGTGCGGGGGATGCGGCGTCAGCCCCGGCGGCAGCGTCGATTCATGCACCTCCACCGATTCTCCCGTGGCGAGCTTGCCCTTCAGCACCGCGCGAATCTCGGCGTTGTTCGTTGTGCGCACCGGAAGCTTGTCGAAGGGATACATCGCCGAAGGCATGGAGCTGTCTTGCTGGGCAGAGCCCTCGGCAGGAAAGAATGCGGGAAGAAGCATTGCGGGAAGCAAAGAGCACAATTCGCGGCGCGTTACGGACATGGTTTTCTCCTCTAGCGGTTCCGTCAGATTCCGGCAGTTTGCTTGCGTGAAAGGCGACCAGCAGGCCGCGGACCTAGCAGGGCGCCGATTTCGATTTGACATTCATGCGCAGCAATTCTCTAAGCATTTCAAAGTCGATCTTGTCCGGGTTGGTAAAACGTATACAACCCTTGCCAATGCTGGAAGCGCCCAGTTTGCCGCGGAAATGCTCTACCACCGCAGCCTTCATCACATACAGGGCTATGTACTGTTTTTGGCTGGCGAAGCCGACTTCCGCGACGCCGTTGCGTTTGTAGCAGGGCATCCCATAGGCGATGCATTCCTCGTAGCCGATGAGATTCTGTCTGCACAAGCTGCGCAGCTTCTTGATTGCCGCCTGGCGTTTTGCCGGAACTTCCGCGATATACGTCTTTACGTCGGCTGCCTTGCTCTGCATGCCATCGCTCCTTGGCGCATCAGTCTAGCCGATTACGGTCTTTTGCGGCGCGGTAGATGGATTCGACGAGCGACAGGCTGCGGCGGCCTTCCATGCCGTCGCAAGCGGGGGCGCGGCCGTGTTCGATGGCTTGTAGAAAATCTTCCAAGACGGCCTGGTGGCCGCGGAAGTCGCTGACGGCGGCGGACGAGGCGCTTTGATTTTGGCCGCGCGCGGATTCCACGAGGCCCGCGATTGCGGCGGGGGCGTTGCGGAGATTTGCGGCGATGATTTGGTCCTGCTCGAGGACGACCGTGCCTTCCGTGCCAGTGATTTCGACGCGGCGGGGATAGCCCGGATATGCGGCAGTGGTTGCGTGAAAGACGCCGAGAGCGCCGCTGGCAAATTCCAGAATGGCTGCGGCGTTGTCCTCGGCCTCGATTTTGTGAAACAGCGTTGCCGTGCGGGCCTGCACGCGAACGACATCACCGAGGAGCCAGAGCAGCAGATCGACGGTGTGAACGCCTTGATTGATGAGTGCGCCGCCGCCGTCAAGTGCGAACGTGCCGCGCCAGCGCGAATTAGCGTAATACTCGGGCGGTCGATACCATTTCACGCGCGCGTCGATGAAGAGCGGCTTGCCGAGGAGACCCTGGTCGAGCCAATTCTTGAGCTGGAGAATTTGCAGTTTCGTACGGTCTTGAAAAATCACTCCAAGGTGCACGCCCGCTTGTGCTGCAGCGGCAATCAACGCGTCGGCGCGCACCGTGCTGATTTCGATTGGCTTTTCTGTAAGAACGTGCAGTCCGTGGCGTGCGGCGGCGATGCCTTGCTCGGCATGGAGGCCGGAGGGGCTGCCGAGAATCACCAGATCCATGGGGCGATGTTCTAGGAAACCCTCGAAATCTTGATAAGGTGTTCCGCCGTGCTCGCGGGAGAGGCGTGCGATTTTTTCAGCATTGGCGCCGTGAATTGCGGCAACTTCGACGCCCGGGATGGCCCGCGCCGCCCGCGCGTGCGTCTCTGTGATGTTGCCGCCGCCGATGAGGCCGACGTGAATAGTCATGGGATCCGTGGATCAGTGATACGCTGCAACAAATTCCTTGTAAGCGGCTTCTGTCTCTTCCGATGAGGCGATCGCGGAAGTAATCAGAATTCGATACCGGAACGTGACGCTCGCATGGGGAGCCAGCGAGAAATTCAGCTCTTCCTTGCCGTTGCTGAAAACTTTTTGGCCCAGCGGATTGGCGGCAAAAAGACCGTAGCCGCGCGCGTGCCAATACGTCGGAAAGCCCGGATTGGCCGGATGATCCAGGATTGTGATGGTGACACGCTCGTCGCCGATTTTGCCGCTGAGATTGCACCAGCGTCCCCGCGTGCCCCAAGCGTCATCGCCTTTTTTTCCTTCACTCGTCAGGTAGGTGCCGTTGACACCGGTATTGTCCAGCTTAGCGACGGTGGTGGGCCGGCCGCTGGCATCGGTGTAGATCTCGGCCTTGTCCGAGGGAATCTCGAGAGCGCGGATGACACGCAGTCCCAGGACGCCATCCTTGGCATCAGGAAAAGAAACTTTTTCATCGAGTGCCGTGAGGGTAGTTATACGGTCGACGCTGCGGAAGCCGGGGCCGCCGCGGAACACGAAGCGTGTGTTTTCCTTGAGCAAGACTTTTTTGTCGAAAGTGACCCAAGCGGTTTCTACTTCCAGCTCGCCTTGTTGCGCGCCGCTCTTGGCAGCGACGATCGAGCGGTGAACTATCGTTCCCATCTTGGGAGCATTCTCGGGCTTGATGGCGTCGGAATTGTTCCAGAAATCGAGGCCGTTGACGTTTTCGTAGTTGAACCAAAGGCCGGCGTGATGCGGATGATCGATGCGTTCACCGGGGCGCTGCTCCAGCGGAAAACCGCGCGTGATGATCGTGCCGTTGGCGGTGCGCAGCGGATAGAGCACCGGCTTTTTGAGCGTGGTGGGCCAGATGTAGGAAGTGAACGGCTGACCGTCGATAGTGATGTCGACACGCCGCTGCTGCTCGTGGACGGCAACGGTGATCCTGTCGGAGGAATAGGGGCCGGCGGAGACGAAAGCTGTCAGGAGCGAAGCGCAAGTGAACAATACAAGCGCGGCACCGGCAATCAGAATGCGCATGATTAGCTGTGGCCCCCAGCGACGACCTGCTGCTTGGTGTCGTCAAACGTAATCCGTTGTCCGGTCTGAATCGCCGCCACGTTCATACACAGCGCGATCGAATGGCTGTAACCGGCATCGATGTTGGCATTCGTGGTTTTCCGGCTGCGCACGCACTCCATCCAGTTGCGGACGTTGGCCACGGTCATGTCGTCGGCGCCGGTATCCGCGGCCGTGCTCGCGGCGGTGGCCGGCTGGGTAAGTGAAACCGTGGGGAGCAGGTTCGCTTTCATGCCCATTTCGGCGCCGAGTTTTTCGGTGAGGCCGCCCTCGGATGTGACTTGATTTTTGTCCAGATCCAACGTCCCGCCATTCGAGAAATACAATTCCTTGGTTCCCCCGGCGGCATTGGTCATGCGCGAGGAATAGATAACCTGGAATCCCTTGGTGGGGTCATCGAGCGGGCCGTAGTCAAAAACGGCCGTCATGGTGTCCCAATTTTTTCTGCCATCGTTCCATTTGTAGATGCCCCCGTTGGCCACGACGCTGCGCGGATGCGGCAAACCGGTGAACCAGTGGACCGTGTCGATTTGATGGACCAGCCACTGATCGGGAATTCCCGAAGAGAAAGGCCAGAAGAGACGAAACTCGAGATACTTGCGGGCATCAAAGGGCTGGTACGGATGGTTGATCAGATAACGCTTCCAATCCGTGTCCGCTTCCTGCAATTGCGGCACGAGTTTGGCGCGGCGCCAGCGCCCGGGCTGATTGACGTTCCAGGTCATTTCCACGGAAACGATGTCGCCGAATTGCCCGGACTTGATGAAGTCATAGGCCCGCTGGTAAGTGGGTGAGCTGCGGCGTTGCGTGCCCACCGCGAACACTCGGTCGCTGCCCTTGACAGCCTTGCGGATGGCTTGCGCGTCCTCCATGGTGTGGGCCAGTGGTTTTTCAACATAAGCATCGCGGCCGGCGCGAATGGCTTCCACGCCATGAAAAGCGTGCTGGAAATCGGCTGTGCCTATCATGACGGCCTGAACATTCTTGTTGTCGTACAGTTCCTCGTTGTTGCGCGCAAGCGCCACTTGTTTGCCGGAAAGTTTGGCGATATAGGATGCGCCCTCGTCGCGCCGGCGGTTCCAAATGTCCGAGAGAGCAACGTATTCAAAATTGAGTTCGCCTGAGGATTTCAAGAAAGAAGGAATCAAGCTGCTCCGAGTGCGGTCGGAAAAACCGACGATGCCGACTCCCACGCGATCATTCGCTCCCATGATTCGCTCATAACTTGACGCCGATGCTCCGAGTGCGGCCCCGGCGACGCCCACGCCGGTGAGTTTCAAAAAATCGCGCCGCGAAGATGTTCCTGCAGCCATGCAACCTCCCGCAATACCGAAGTAAATGCGACAATTCGTTATTTTAGTCCCGCACGAGTGGGCGCCGGTGGCGTACCCCTACGCGCACGAGCCAGAGTCCCCCAAATGCAAGCTAATAGTAAGCCAAGATGGGCCAATTCCAGTCTTGAGACTTATTAAAGGAATCGTTCATCTCTCTTGAGTTGACGCGGACGCCCTCGGGCAATAAATCCGCTGCGCGTAGAATCGCAAATCCAAAGCGAGGCCAGGAAAAATGGAGCTGGCGCGGAAGTCCATAGCCGCTGCGTTGCCGCCCGCATCACCCTTCAACCAGAGTGGTCCGCAAGAAACTGGCGATGGACTCGGTCAACTTTCGCGGGCACTCCGTCTGCGCCATGGCCAGCGCCAGACTTCTTGTCAGGCGATGCCCTGCCACTCGAAACTTGTGAAAAAAATGCGAACTCCCCCGCAGGGCATGCTCCGGAAGTATCGAGCAGCCAAACCCGGATTCCACCAGCCTCTTGATCGCTTCGGTATCGTCTGCTTCCATCAACACTCGCGGCGTCACTCCGATCTCGCCGAAAAAACGGTCGATGACCAGCCGCACATTACTCCGCTTCGGATACAGCAGAAACGGCACGTCGGCAAGCTCCGCTGCGCGCATCGAGCCCACGTGTCCGCTGCCCACTTTATTCGGCGAGGGACGCACGATGAGCAGCTCTTCCTCAAACAGAGGGATCAGCCTGAGATTCTGCTCGGCAACAGGCAGTGAAATAAGCGCCAGGTCGAAACGCCGGTCCAGCAGGCCAGAAACCATTTCCTCGGTCACGCCCACTGTCACGCGGATTTCCGCATTGGGAAAGCGCTTTCGCAACTGCCTCAGCGGACCACCCAATTGATAAATTAGCGTGGTCACCCCCGTCGCGAAGTGAAACGGCCGGATATCTTGCTCCAGCTCGTTGGCAAACGCCTGCTGGATCTGTCCCATCATCCGCACCACTTGCTTGGCGAGTTCCGCCAGCCGCACTGCCGCCGGAGTAGGAAGCAACCGTCTGCCGCGCCTCACAAACAGTTCCGTGTGAAGTTCATCGGCAAGATTGTGCAGCTGCAGACTCACCGCGCCGGGCGAGAGGTGAATTTTTTCCGCTGCGCGCGTCATGCTCGGCGAATCCATGACCGCGAGGAACAGTTCGAGTTGGTGAATATCCATTTACCTGCACCGGCCGGCGCGCGCCGCGCACACGGAAAGTTTTGCAACGGAATTTGCCATGATTATTTCCCGCATCTCGGATAAGCTGCACCGCATTCTACACTGCGCAAGAGCGCTTGCTGCAAGTTCCAAAACCATGAACGCTGCGAAATTATTAAAAATCCAATCAGCCGTGCGCCGCTCTATTCGCGTCGCCGCTTCATCAGTTGAGATTCTCTGAACAAGTATTTTAGTTTTTACGGTTTGACTACTGCGCGGGCAGTTCTTATAGTTCCCCAGGAATTGGGCGAAGGGGTGTGCCTTGCCGCTTGAATTTCTTCCCGGCAGAATAGAAAAGGAGTAGCTCATCTCCAGCGGCTACTATCCCAACGTCTCCGTCCCTGGGCAACGCATCTGTTTCTTATGGGCCATGGCCGCTTATCGCGAAGTCGCCGACCGGCTATTCGGCGTCGTAATTGTGCAGCCCGGATTCAACACAGGATTCACCGGGCTGAAAGCCGGCCGTAAAAACTAGCAACGCTCCATTTCGACAATGGACCCAACGCGCCTCAGCTCCGCGTCCGGCAGCCTGGCATCTTCCACCGATGCTGCGGCGGCCATTCCTGCTGAATCTGCGCCCGCTCCGGTTTCGTCCAGCGCCGGTTATTTCCGCTGGGTCATCTGTACACTGCTTCTCTTCGGCACCACCAAGAATTACATGGACCGCAATGTTCTCGGTGTGCTCAACAAAACCCTCCAGCATGATCTCGGCTGGACGGAAATCGACTACAGCAATCTGGTGATCGCTTTCCAGGCCGCCTACGCCATGGGTATGATCGTCGTCGGCCGCATCATCGACAAGCTAGGCACGCGAATGGGCTACGCGCTGGCCATGATTTTTTGGAGCCTTGCGTCCATGGCCACTGCACTCGCAAATTCGCTCACCAGCTTTGGTATCTCGCGAGTCGCGCTTGGCCTTGGAGAAGCCGCCGTTTTTCCCGCCAGCATCAAGGCTGTCGCAGAATGGTTTCCGAAGAAGGAACGCGCCCTGGCCACGGGAATTTTCAACGCCGGCACAAGTATCGGCGCCATGCTTACTCCCGTAGTCGTGCCCTGGATCAACGCCCGCTGGGGATGGCGCGGAGCTTTCGTCGGCATCGGGGCGCTGGGCTTCGTCTGGCTCGGTTTCTGGCTGTGGATTTACCGCAAGCCGGAGGACCACGCGCGTCTTTCGCATGCCGAATTCGCTTACATTCGCAGCGATCCCCAGCCGGCCTCCGGCAATGTCAAGTGGTCGGCCTTGCTTCCGCTGCGGCAGACCTGGGCGTTCGTGGCTGGAAAATCGCTAACCGATCCCATCTGGTGGTTTTATCTGTTCTGGGTCCCGGGATTTTTGCAGAGCAAACACGGCCTCACCTTGACCGGCATCGGCGCTCCCATCGTGGTCATCTATTTAATCTCCGATGTCGGCAGCGTGGCCGCGGGGTGGTTGTCATCTTCCCTGATTAAGCATGGCACCGCTGTGAATACCTCCCGCAAGTTCACCATGCTCCTCTGCGCTGTCGGCGTCGTCCCAGTAGTATTCACGTATCGTGTCGAGAGCACCTGGTCGGCTGTGCTCTTGCTTGGCCTGGCCACCGCCTGTCATCAAGGATTCTCCGCCAACTTGTTTACTCTGACTTCCGACATGTTTCCCGCACGCGCCGTCGGCTCCGTCGTTGGCATCGGCGGTATGGCCGGCGCGATTGGCGGACTCTTTATCGCCACCATCGTGGGCCACGTTCTGCAATGGACCGGCAGCTATCGCGTCCCTTTTCTGATTGCGGGTTCAGCTTATCTGGTGGCGCTCGCGATGATTCATCTCCTGGTCCCCAGGATGGAGCCGGTAAAGATTGCTTGAGAAGCAGATGAAAACGAAGCACGCTGTGTTCTGACGAAAAAAAGTTCCCGAGAGTAGGTGGCCTCCAATGGACAAACTAACGGTTCGCGAACGCATCATGGAAATTGGCATTATCCCCGTGGTGCGCGCTTCCTCGGCCGCGGAAGCCTGCGTCGCCGCCAATGCTGTCTGCGAAGGCGGCATTCCCATTGTCGAAATTACTATGACCGTCCCTGGCGCCATCGAGGTCATTCGCGAGCTTAGCCGCAATTGTGGCTCCGATGTCCTCATCGGCGCCGGAACAGTGCTCAACGCCGAATCCGCCTTTCGCTGCATGGACGCCGGCGCGCAGTTCCTCGTGAGCCCCGGCTTGAACTTGCTCACTATCCAATTTGCGGTCCACGAAGGGGTGCTGATCCTGGCCGGAGCCTTGACCCCCACGGAAATCATCACCGCATGGGAGGCGGGAGCCGACTTCGTCAAAGTTTTTCCTTGCGGCCAGATGGGAGGCGCCAAATACATACGCGCCCTCAAGGGTCCGCTCCCGCAAATTCCTCTCGTTCCCACCGGCGGCGTCAATCTCAACACCGCCGCGGAATTCATCGAAGCCGGCGCCGTGGCCCTGGGCATCGGCGGCGAATTGGTACAGGCCGAAGCCCTGAAGTCCAACAAGCCGGAAATTATCGTGGAAAGCGCTCGGAAGTTTCACGCCATCGTCAGGCAAGCGCGCACGCAACTGGCGTCCTCCGGCGTTGCGGCTACAACTTCTCCGTGATTCAAATTTGTGGAATCGACGCCCCTCGTTGGATGGTAAGCGATGCAGCCCCTCTATTGATTGACCCCGCTGGCCAGAAAGCCGCCATCCACCGCCAGCAAGTGCCCGGTCACGAAACTCGCGGCATCCGAAGCCAGAAAAACCGCGGCGCCCGTCAACTCATCTAGTCTTCCAAATCGCCGCATCGGCGTGCGCATCAAGAACTCCTTCCCGCGCTCGGTTCCATCCAGCAGCGCGGCGTTCAGGTCCGTGCGAAAAACTCCCGGCACCAGCGCATTCACGCAAACTCCCGAAGCTGCCCATTCAATCGCCAGCGATTTTGTCAGCGAAGCCACCGCCGCCTTGCTCGCGCTGTACGCCGCGACTTCAAAGAGCGCCACAAACGACGAGAGCGACGCGATATTAATGATGCGCCCGTAGCGCTGCTCAATCATGTGCCGCCCAAACACCCGGCAAGCCCGCAGAGTCCCATTGAGGTTCGTCTCCAGGATGGCATTCCATTCCGCCTCAGTAACTTCCAGCGTCGGGGTGCGCTTGGTCCGCCCCGCGCAATTCACCAGTATTTGCACGCTCCCGAATTCGTTGCACACCTCTTTCAGCAGTTTCTCGAGGCTGGCGTTATCGGTCACATCGCAGGTCTTCGCCAGTGAGCGCCGCCCCAGCGCCACGACTTCAGCCGCCGCGCTGCGCACCTGCTCCTCGCCCCGGCCCGTCGGCACGACATTCGCCCCGGCCTGCGCCAGTCCCCGCGTCAGCGCCAGCCCAATCCCGCTGGTTCCGCCGATCACCACCGCCGTTTTATTGGTCAGCTCAAGAAGCGGATGCCCCATGTCGCGCCCCTCCAACTCGCAAATACCTGCCGCACCGCACTGCATGCCCGTAGCGATTGTAAGCTCAGACCACAACTTCGGGCGTTGAGTATTGCTAAACCCAATGTTTACCAGTCTCGATTTGACACCAAGCAATCCTCTGCCGCACAACGGTTAAGCAAACCGGCAACCAGCCGAGGGAACTATCTTTGGTGAGACCATTTATAATAGGAAATTGCTGGTAGCTTCGCAGGCGCGGTAGCGGAAGCGCAATCGCTGAATGCTACACAAACGGGAATACACCATGACGCCAAACCGCGTCTTGCAACTGAATCCAAGAGATAACGTACTGGTGGCCTTGACGGACCTGCACCAGGGCGAAGAGGTCGCTTTCGACCGCCGGACCTTCGCCTTGCGCACCGATGTTCCCGCCAAACACAAATTCGCCATCGATGAAATTGCTCCCGGCGGCCCCGTCATCATGTACGGCGTGCTCATCGGCAAAGCCACTGAGCCCATCCGCGGCGGCGAAAAATTAACCACGCGCAATACGCATCATGAAGCCGCCCCCTTCCAGGAAAAAACGGAGGACTATCGCTGGACGCCTCCGGACATCTCGCGCTGGCGCGAAAAAACCTTTCTCGGCTATATCCGCGAAGATGGCCAGGTCGGCACTCGCAACTATTGGCTCGTCGTCCCGCTGGTCTTCTGTGAAAACCGCAATATCT
>Ga0209447_10000254_pt1 | contig 14122 bp, 12 predicted proteins | sample BogFormECP04_OM3_FD_188243 | JGI IMG/M metagenome (GOLD analysis project Ga0209447, IMG submission 188243) | Bog forest soil microbial communities from Calvert Island, British Columbia, Canada - ECP04_OM3 (SPAdes) (version 2) | ecosystem: Environmental > Aquatic > Freshwater > Wetlands > Bog ... | reverse complement strand
AACACGTTCCAGAATTGCGGCGAGGGCGACAGAAACTCCACGGGAATCAAGCATCCGTCGCTCGTGATCTGCGGTGGCCGGACCACGCGGGCTTCCACGGTGTTGTGCGTCTTGGGATTTTCCACGGAAAGCTTCGCGCCTTCGGCCAGCGGCTCCGGCACGATGACCATCGCGCCGTTCTGGCTGACGGTATGCGTAAAGCCGTTCATCGAGGGCTTGCCCTCGATATGCAGGATCACCGGCATGCGCAGCAGCACGCGCTGGGCGCGGCGGCGCTCTTCAGCGGTAGGCGGGCGTTGCAACGCCGGACGCACCGGCGAGGGGACTACGGTCTTTTTGTCCAGCATCGTTTTCACAGCTCCAGTCCCCAAAAATCCATCTCAGGCGCTACCAATTCGATCCCGTATTCCCAGCCGTCCGGCCGGGGATTGCCCTTCCAAACCACCACGGCGGCGTTGCTGCTTTCCGTCGCGAGGTTGGTCAGCGCCAGGCGATGCTCCAGCTCCAGCGACTGCTCCAGCACCACCATGCAGCCGTACGGATTCACCACGCGCGTGTGCGCTTGCACCGAAACCCGCGGACCAGCTTCCGCATCCCATTCAAGACGCACCGGAACGCGAGAATTCATGCGCAGCCCGCGGCGATTTTCGCCATGGCGCGTACCAATAGCTTTGGATTCACGCAAATTTAGAGGCATAGCTCCTCGGAACGGCCAATACACTCAGTACAGCCATGCTAGAGTTGGCAGGAAAGTCGGTCAATGGTACAGATGTCATGGTGAGCGGAACCATAAGCTGTCCGAAGGTACAGGCGTTTTTGGAGTGCGGCGGCTTGACGCCGCTTTTACGGTCGCGCCAATTCGGGCAGTATCAGCAATCAGCGACAAGCCCCCGCGCCTCAGCCTCTGTAGCGACGCCCTTCAGGGCGTCACGCGGTATCATCGCGCCGGCACCGAACCGCGCTTCGGGCTCCGCTGCGGGTTTCTGGGAGCGCCAATCTCCCGATTGGCGGTGTTTCCGTATCGCGCGGGCAACGCGCCAATCGGAGGATCGGCCTTCCAGGGTGGTCCAGTGAAAAACCTGATCGTCAACGCCGACGACCTGGGCTGGACCGAAGGCGTAAATCGCGGCATTGCCGAAGCCCACAGCAACGGCATCGTCACCAGCGCCTCGCTGCTGGCCAACGGCAAAGCCTTTGCCTCGGGGGTAGAGCTGGCGCTCTCTCGCGAAGGACTCGGCGTCGGCGTGCACCTGAACCTCAGCGACGGCCCGCCCATCGCGCCCAAGGAACTGGTCAGCACCGTTCTGAACGACGAGGGAGAATTTGCCGGCGGCACCGAGTCCATCCTAATGAAGCTGGCGCGCCGCGCCATCGTGCTGCAAGAAGTGGAAGAGGAATGGGACGCGCAAATCGGCAAGGTGCGCGAGGCGGGCATCGCGCCGACACATCTCGACGGCCACAAGCACGTGCAAATGTTGCCCGGGCTTTTCGAGATTGCCCTGCGCCTCGCCAAGCGCCACGAAATTGGCGCCATTCGCGTTTCTCACGAGACTTCCTCCCTGCGCTCGGCGCTCTCCGCGGGAGAAAATCAGCACGGCGCCAAAGTGCTGCGGCAAGGCGTGCAAGCGCGCGGACTAAAACTGCTGGCGCGCGACGCGCGCGGGCAAGCGGAACATTACGGCATCGCTACGGCCGACTTTTTTTGCGGCATCGCGCAAACCGGCGAACTCACGCGCGATGGCTTGGCCAAGTTGTTGCGCGGCTTGCCCGCAGGCACCACCGAGTTGATGTGCCATCCAGGATTCGTCGATGCCGATTTGCAGCGCTCGGACACGCGCTTGCAGGAATCGCGCCGCGTCGAGGTGGAAATCCTGACCGACCGGAGCATCCGAAATCTTGTCGCCGAGCAGGGGATTCGCCTGATAGACTATGGTTTCGTGAGTCAGGAAGCGTAATCCGTTTGTTGGAATGAAGTTGTTGGAATAAAGAGGTAGAACTGCGAAATATGGTCAGCGAAGCGAGCATCCGTTACTCCATCGTGGTGCCCTTCTTCAACGAGCAGGAAAACATTCCTCCGCTGTATATGAAGCTCACGGAGGTAATGGATTCCGTCGGTGAACCGTACGAACTTGTGTTTGTGGACGACGGCAGCAAGGATAATTCCTTCAAGGTGCTTTCCGATATTTACGAGCACGACCGGCGCGTGAATCTGGTGCGCTTGCGCCGCAACTTCGGGCAGACCGCGGCGCTCAAAGCGGGCTTTGATTACGCGCGCGGTGAAGTGATCATCTCCATGGACGGGGACTTGCAACACGACCCGGAAGAGATTCCGCGCTTCCTCGAAAAAATGGAAGAGGGATTTGATCTGGTGAGCGGCTGGCGGCATAACCGCCACGATCACTGGTTGATGCGCCAGATTCCCAGCCGCGTAGCCAACTGGATGATGGCCAAGCTGAGCGGCGTGGATTTGCACGATTTCGGCACCACCTTCAAAGCCTATCGCCGCGAAATCATTCAGGAGATTCAACTCTACGGCGAGCTGCACCGCTTTATTCCCGCGCTGGCCGCCACCACCGGAGCGCAAATCGCCGAAGTGCCTATCGAAAATTTGCAGCGCAAGAACGGCAAATCCAATTACGGCATTGGGCGCACGGTGCGCGTGTTTTTGGATTTGCTGATGGTGAAATTCTTGCTGGATTATTCCACGCGGCCGCTGCAGTTTTTTGGATTGCTGGGGCTGAGCGGCGCGGGAATGGGCATGCTGCTGGCCTGCTTTCTGGCCTTCTCCAAATTTTACAGCCATGTGGACGTCATGACCGAGCACGGCCCGCTAATGCTGCTGACCGTGGTCCTGTTCCTCAGTGGCATCCAGTTTATTTCCATGGGGCTGCTGGGCGAGATCAGCTCGCGCACGTATTACGAATCGCAAAACAAACCGATTTACGCGCTGCGCGAAGTGCGCAGCCACCGCAAGGAAACTGGGGACTCCGCGGAATCCACGCGCCCTTCCGGCAATTCCGAACGCTAGGAAAATCTCCATCGTTACGGCGCAGGGCGGCACTCCTTCCCGCTGGCGCAAATTCAGAGAGGCTTCATGAATCGCGAACAGTTTTATGCCGCCATGGGCGGCGAAGGCACGCTGGACTACGAAAAATATCTGCAAACCAAAGCGCTGCTGAGTTGCCAGTCGGCGCTCGATGAGCTGTGCAACGCCGACGAATTGCAGTTTCAGCTGGTGCACCAGGTGGAAGAGCTGTGGATGAAGCTGATCGCCTACACCCTACTGGATATCGACGATTATTTGCAGGCGGAAAATACCAATCGCGTGCTTACGCTTTTCCGCCGCGTACACCTGGCGCAAAAAATGATGATTCAGCAGGTGGCGCTGCTCGAGACGATGTCGCCGAAGGAGTATCAAGCGATTCGCGCGCGGCTCGGCAACGGCAGCGGACAAGAGTCACCAGGATTTCGCACGCTATTGCGGATGTATCAGCCGCTTTGGAATTCCTTTCAAGAACATTATTTGGACAAGCACGGCCTAACGGTGGAAAAAATCTACGACACGGAATACAAACACGGCGACGCTTACGTGGTGGCCGAAGCGCTTGCGGAATTCGATGAACTATTCCAGAAATTTCGTTACGAACACATGCAGCTGATTCACCGCACCATCGGCTTCGGCTCAAAATCGCTGAAGGGCCGTCCAGTGGAAATACTTTCCGAAGGCATGAGCCACAAATTCTTTCCAGAGTTGTGGGAAATTCGCGGTCAGATGACCGACGCGTGGGGCGCGGAATATGGCGTGAAGCGCGATTCGCTTGGCGGGCATCACTAAGCCACGACGCCGGCAAAGAACGCAACAGACAAATGCGGGGTCAGACCTGGTGGCGTGCGCGCGTTGTGGCGTGATGCAACGCCCACCGCGCGAGTTTAGCGCTGGGCCAGGCGTTCTAGCTCTTCGTAAAACGTGGGAAAAGAAACGCCGGCGCAATCCGCATCGCGGATGATGGTTCTGCCTTCCGCAGCGAGTCCGGCGATGGCGAAGGCCATGGCGATGCGGTGATCGCCGTGCGGCTCGATTTCCGCGCCGTGCAGTCTGCCGGCTTTGCGTCCTTCGACGCGCAAACCGTCGGGGCGCTCGTCCACCTGCGCGCCCATGCGGCGCAAATTTTCCGCCAGCGCGGCGATGCGATCGCTTTCTTTCACGCGCAACTCCGCGGCGTCACGAATTTCGATGCCCTCTTCGGTGAATGGCCCGAGCGCCGCGAGCATCGGCAATTCGTCGATGAGCAGCGGCACGGTATCGCCTTGAATGATTCCGCCCCGCAGCGTGGCGCCCTTGACCGCTAAATCGCCGACCACTTCGCCGTGCGCGGTGCGCAGCGAGGGCGTCTTGATCCACGCGCCCATGGATAGAAAAAAATCCAAGATCGCCGTGCGCGTGGGATTTAGTCCCACGTTGTGGATCAGCAAACTCGATTCCGGAAACAAAGAAGCTGCCGCGATGAAAAATACCGCCGAAGAAATGTCTCCGGGAACATCCAGCGCGCGGCCCGTCAAGGTGCCGTGGCCGTGGTCCGCGCTGCTTAGTCCGTGGACCGTGGTGGTCAATCCGTGGTGCTCGATTTGCGCTCCAAACTCTTCGAGCGCGAGTTCGGTGTGGTCCCGTGTGCGCGCCGGCTCGATCACTTTGGTGACGCCCTCCGCGAACAGCCCCGCCAGGAGCACCGAAGATTTTACCTGTGCGCTGGCCATGGGCATTTCGTAGCTGATGGCGTGAAGTTTCGCGCCGCGAATGGCGAGCGGGGCGAATTGCTCTTCGCGCGCTTGAATGTCCGCGCCCATCTGGCGCAGCGGTCCCACGATGCGCTTCATCGGGCGCTTCTGCAGCGAGGCGTCGCCGCTGATGGTAGCGGAAAAATTCTGGCCAGCCAAAATACCGGAGAGGAGACGAATGGTAGTGCCGGAATTTCCCGCGTCCAGCACCTTGCGCGGCGCTTGCAACCCGTGCGGACCTTTGCCGGTGACGCGCACCACGTCCTTCGCTATTTTTACTTCGGCGCCCAGCGCACGCATGCAGGCCAGAGTGCTGTGGCAATCAGCGGCGGCGGAAAAATGGCGCAGTTCGCTGGTGCCCTGGGCAATTCCGGCGAGCATGCCATAGCGGTGGGAGATGGATTTATCGCCGGGCAGCTCGATGCCGCCGTTGATCGATTTGGCGGGATGAATGGTTTGTTTTTTCACGCGGCAATTTTAGCACGGCGGATTCGCAGCGGTCTTTGTGACGGAGAAGGCCAATTCAAAAGCGCCGGGACTAAAGCCCGGCCGCTACAACGGCTCGCTACAAAGGCTCCCTACAAGGGCTACCGCGCCTCCAAGCTGTCCAGTCGGCCAGTTTTCGCGCAGACACTTCCATACAAATGCTCCGAAACCCCCACGCGGGGCCGTGCGTATTATTAAGTGAGGAGAATGGTTATGTCAGGGCGCCGTACGGCCATACAAATCGTCACGAAAGCTGCGATGGTGATCGCAGCGCTGTTCTTGGTGAGCGTGCTCCTGGCGGCCATGCCGGGACATCACGCGCCGGTGGTGGGATCTGCGGAGAATAACGGCGCGAGCATCGCGACGAACTCCGAGGCAACCGCCGCAACAAACGCACCGCAGCAGGACGATCATGCCAGCATGCCGGGAATTAAAATGGCTGGTGACGAAAAGTCCAGCGAAGACCAAGCCGTCGAAGAGATGAGCGGCGAGCATCACAATCACAGTTTGCACATGCACATGACGTCGATGCGCCCGCAAATGCCGGGTGACGAAGCACGCGCCAAAGAAATCGTGGACACGTTGCGCACCGCAATCGAGAAATACCAGGACTACCACGTGGCGCTGGACGACGGCTACAAAATCTTTCTGCCGAATATCCCGCAGCCCGAGTATCACTTTACGAATTACACCAATGGGTTTCTCGAATCGCTCACGTTCGATCCGGCGCGGCCGACTTCCCTGCTCTACAAAAAGACCGCCACTGGATATCAACTGGTCGGCGCAATGTACACGATGCCCCGGCGGGCAACGGAAGATGAGCTAAACGCACGCGTGCCGCTCAGCATCGCCATGTGGCACTTGCACACCAATTTGTGTGTTCCCAAGCTGAGAGAAGCCTCGGGCGCGGATTGGACCAAGTTCGGCCTGGCTGGATCCATTGCCACACAGGATGCCTGCGATGCGGCCGGCGGACGGTTTCATCCGGTGGTTTTCGGATGGATGACGCACGTGTATCCGTACGAAGATTCAATGGACAAGATCTTCGCCATGCATATGCACATGGATTAGTCGGACGCGCTTAGCCGGACGCGGCCAAGTTCACTCGCGTCTCCGACAGAGTCGGGATAAATACCAAGCCGCCACCTACGAGCATCACTCAAACTGTTTGCGAAATTCCGCGAATTGCTGCTTTAAGTCTTGAACTTCCGCGCGGAGTGAAGCCACTTCCGTTTCTAGCGTTTTGATTTGGTCGGCTTTGGCTTCGCCGGCTGATTCCTCATGATCACTCTCGAAAGCATGCGTTGGCGCCGCGCTGACTTGTACGTCGCCGGAGAGAAGATGCGCGCAGCGCGCCTCTTTCATTCCCGGCTGGCGCGGCAGCAATTTCACGAGCGGCGGTTCGCGGCGCATCAGGCGCTGCAGGGTGGTTTGCACCTCGCTTAAATCCTCGAAGGGATGCATACGCTCGGCGCGGCTGCGTAGTTCGCCGGGAGTTTGCGGGCCGCGCAGCAGCAATTCGCAGAGGATGGCGGTTTCTTTGCGGTCGAAATTAAAAACCTCGCCGAGGCGGTGTTCGAATTTGGCCACGCGGCTGTCGCTGGCCGCCGAACGCGCCAGTAATTGATCGTTTAAGCCGCGCAGCGCTTGGCGAACGGCGTCTTCGTCAAGATGCATGAGCGGATCGCGATTGGATTTTTGGTTGCAGGCATTCATCAGGGCGTTGAGGGACAGCGGATAGTATTCGGGAGTGGTGATTTCTTTTTCGATGAGCGCGCCGAGCACGCGGGCTTCGATGTCGGTCAGGGGGACGATCGTCATTAGAGAAATATACAGGATGGTACGAGTCGGACCCAAGACGCTCGAAGACAAATCCAAAACGATTCGAGAAAGTACGATACGCCCCGGCAAACAGCGCGCAGCATGCTGCGCCACTACAAAGTCTGCGACGGGGCGATACTAGGAGTGCTGGGTCATTGGCACTACCTTTTGCGTGACCGTGGTTTGATTGCTTCCCGGTACCCTGCCGCGTAAGATTGAACGTTCATGCCTCCGGCCCGGCCTAACGTGTGCGGCACGCTCTCTCTGTCTCGACTCTTCCTCGCAATACTCACGACGTTGTTCTTTTCTGGGGCCCCGTTGCCCGCGAAAACCGCGGCGGATGATGGGCGCGCCGCCGTGGCGGCGGAATCCAAAGAAATCATGCCGTTGAGCGACGTGCGACCCGGCATGCAGGGCTACGCTTACACCATTTTTGCCGGCGATCAGATTGAGAAGTTTGACCTGGTGGTAATCGGCGTGCTGGACAATTTTCTGGGCCCGCGCGAATCGATCATTCTGGTGCAGCTCAAAGGCGAAAAGGTGGAGCACACCGGAGTAGTAGCGGGCATGAGCGGCAGCCCGGTGTACCTGGAAGGCAAGCTGGCGGGCGCGCTTTCGCTGAAGCTGGGCGTATTCACCAAAGAACCGATCGCAGGCGTAACGCCAATTCACGAAGTGCTGGATCCGCTGGGATCCAGCGGCGGAGCTGCCGCGAAGCCATCCGCGCAGAATTTTGCGTGGCCGCAACAGGTTGCCAGCAATGGATTGCCGTCCGGCTCCGCGCTGGAACCAATCGAAACGCCATTGATTTTTTCCGGATTTCCCGCAACATCGCTGCAACCGTTTACATCGCAAATTCAAAGCCTGGGATTTGTGGCGGCGCAAGGCGGCACCACCGCGCCGCGCAGCGACGACGCGCAACTGGTCGGCGGAGACATGGCCGGCATGGTGCTGGTGCAAGGCGACGCGTCCATCAATTCGGCGTGTACGGTGACCGCGGTGCGCGGCGACAAGGTGTTTCTGTGCGGCCATCCCTTTCTCAGCCTCGGCGACGTGCAACTCCCGATGGCGCGTACGCGCGTGGTGACGACGCTTTCTTCGTCGCTGGCCTCGACAAAAATCGTGAATCTTGCCGGAAACATCGGCACGATTACCGGCGATCACATCACCGCGGTGACGGGAAAACTCGGCGCCCCGCCGGCCATGATTCCTCTGGACCTAACGGTCAGCGCGCCAACCGGAGAAAAGAAATTTCATTTTGAAGTAGTGAATCATCCGAAGCTCACCCCGCTGCTCGTCGCGCTGACCATTCTCAACGGCCTTTCGCAAAACAGCGTGTACGGCGAGGGCACCACGCTGCATCTTTCCGGAGAAGTGCGTCTAAAGGGCCACACGCCGGTGGAAATTGAAAATACGTTTGCGCCCGGCGATACGCTTAGCCCTGACGGCTTGTCGGTGGCGTTGACCATGCAATCGGTATTCACGCGGCTCTTTACGAACATGTTTGAAAGCACCTTCGTGGATAATATTTCGCTTAAGGTGGAAAGCGTACCGGGCCGCCAATCGTTCAGCATCGACAGCGCGTGGCTCGAAAAAGGTGAAGCCGCGCCCGGCGAAACGCTGCGCGTGCGCGTGCTTCTGCAGCCCTATCGCGGCGCGCCGCGTGTTGTCGAAACCAGCGTGCACGTTCCCGAGCAGATTGCCCGCGGCACCACACTGCGCGTGCTGGTCACCGACGCGGACACTTTAAATCGCGCCTCGCGCGGATTTTCCTTCGCCACCGCCGGAGGCGCCAACGGGCTCGACCAGCTCATCGCGCTGCTAAATCGCGAACGCCGCAACGATCGCGTTTATGTAGGCCTTTTCTCGCCCTCGCCCACGCTGCTATGGGACGACAAGGAGCTGCCCAACGTGCCGCTCTCGGAAATCAACGTGGTCGATGGCCGGCCCGCGCCGGGCAGCGTGCAGGTGTTGCGCGAATCGTTGGCCGGCGAATCTTCCATTCCGCTCGATGGACCGGTGGCTGGCGTGATTTCTTTGAATTTGCAGATCCGGTGAATGCTCAATGAACTCAGTCTTACAAACGATGCGCGCCAAGCGACGACGGTCAGGCGGCTTTTATTTACCTAGGCGCCGGCTGTTTCGCGCCGCGGTGCTCGCGGGTCTTTTCGTGGCGCTGGGTTTTTCCGCCGCCGCCGAACATACGCGGCGCTGGCGACAATCTTCCTACGATGAATTTGTAAAAGGCACGGCGCATGGAGTGGCGGTGCGCAGCGACGGGCGCCTGGAGCTGGCGCCGAAATTCACGCTGCTGGCCGATGCCGACGCTTCGTATTTGTGGTCGCTGCGGCTGGCGCCGAATGGAAGCCTGTACGCGGCGGGCGGTTCCCCGGCCAGAGTTTTTCGCTTTGATGACTCGGGCAAACCCAGCGCGGTTTTTCAGTCCGCGGATTTGGCGGCGCAAGCCATCGCGTTTGGCGCGCAGGGCACGCTGTTCGTGGCGACTTCACCCGACGGCAAGGTGTACAAAGTTTCCGCGAGCGGGGAGAAAACGGTTTTCTTCGATCCCAAGACGAAATACATTTGGGATTTGGCGTTCGCCAGCGACGGTACGTTGTATGTGGCTACGGGCGACAAGGGCCAAGTTTTCGCCGTCGCCCCAGACGGCAAGAGCACGCTGTTTTACGCTAGTGACGAAGCACACATTCGCGTGTTGGCATTCGACGGCCAAAACCGTTTACTGGCAGGCACGGAACCGAGCGGGCGGGTACTGCGCATTACCGCGCGCGATGCGCGAACAAGCGAGAAAAAATCCGCTGAGAAAGATTCCGCAAAGGGCAGCGCCGAAGGTTTTGTGTTGTACGAAAGCGCCAAACGCGAAGTCACCGCGCTCACGGTTGCCACCGACGGAACTATTTACGCCGCGGCCATCGGAGAAAAGCAGCGTGCCTCCGGGCAAGCGCCGACCACAATTATCACCACGCCGCAAGGCACTACTACGTTTACCAACAACGGGGTGATTTCCGGAGCCGCCGCGCAGGCGCTTTTCACGCCATTTCCCAACGTGATTTCCAGCAGCATCTATCGCATCGCCACGGACGGCGCGCCGGAGGAACTCTGGAGCTCGCGCGAAGACGTGGTTTATGCGCTGGGCATGGCGCAGGACGGACGGCTGCTTGCGGGCACCGGCAACAACGGCGCGCTGCTGGCCATCGATCAGCATGGCGCGTACGCGCAACTCGCGAAAGCCGGCTCCGCGCAAATCACCGGCATCGTGCGCAACGGCGGCGGAAAAACATTTATCTGCACCGCGAATCCTGGAAAGGTTTTCTCCGTCGGTCCGGAATACGAGCCAGAGGGCACGTACGAATCGCATTCTTTCGATGCGCAGATTTTTTCGCAATGGGGCCGCGTTGAATGGTGGAGCCCGCCGCTTGAGAATAACGCCGCAAGCGGCGCGAAGAGCGACAAGCGTGCCGGCGCCGCGCCACGACTCGAATTTTTTGTGCGCTCCGGCAACACTGAAGAGCCGGGCGCCGAGTGGTCGCGCTGGTTCGGGCCTTACGCGCAATCCGGCGCGGCTCTCGAGGCTCCGCCCGCGCGCTACGTGCAATGGAAAGCGGTGATTCACGATGGCCGCCCCGGCGACGGGATTTATTGGGTGAGCGTGGCCTATCTGCCAAGAAATATCGCGCCGGTGATCGACGGCATCGCTCTGCAGGACCCCGGCGTGCGCACGCAAACCACGTTTGTTACCGCCGCCGGCCAATTGCAAAGCGCCACGTTAAAGATGCCTCCCGCGGACAACACCAACGGCGTAATCATCACGCAAAGCAACGTCTCGCCGCGCTTCGAACAGCCTCCGCAGGGTTTTGTACAAAAAGGCTACGAGTCGGTGTTGTGGAGCGCCCACGACATCAACGATGACGATTTGCGCTACGCCGTGTATTTTCGCGGCGAGAACGAACATGAATGGAAATTGCTGAAGGACAAGCTGGACCAGAAATTTTATTCCTGGGACACCACCACCATGCCAGACGGCGGCTATTACCTGAAGATCGTGGCTAGTGACGCGCCTTCTAATCCTCCGGCTGCTGCTTTGACCGCGGAGCGCGAGAGCGAGCGATTTGAGGTGGACAACACTCCGCCGGTGATTGAAAAGTTGCAAGCGGTCGCGAGTTCGTTTCATGCGGCGAGTAGCGCAGCGTTGAATGGCGTCGCGGTTACTTTCACCGCGCGGGATTCGGCGACCAGTATCGAGCGCGCGCAATACAGCGTTGATGGCGGCGACTGGATTTTGTGCTCGCCGGTGACGCACATCAGCGACGCGCCTGAAGAACACTACGACTTCACAATCGCGCCTGTCAGTTCTGGGGAACACACCATCGCGGTGCGGGCCTACGATCGGTTTGAAAACGTCGGCAGCGCGAAAACGGTGGTCACCATCGAGTAGCGATTTTGTCCACGCTGGCCGGGCTGAAGCCCGGCACCTACACAATCATCGCTGCGAAGTTCTGGCGGGGATTGTCTCTACTTAGTTCGCGTGCCGATCCACCTGCACCGGCAACGCCCCGAGCGGCTGCCGCGCGCGAAACTCTTCAATCTCCGCGCCAAACCCAATGCGCCCATCTCCGTAAGGCTCATTACGCACATGCACCACACGCGCGGTGCAGCGCGTCTCCTCGACGGTGCTGCCGGTAACCTCTGCCGGCATGCGGAGCGTAGCCTCAATCGGCATGCCGATTTGCAGCGCCGCGGACGAAGCAAAATAAAATCCCCCGCGCGACACGTTCAGCGCTTCAGTGAAATGCTCGGTCTTATCCGAAGACAAACCAATAGCGCGAAAGCGCAGCGGTGTGCGCAGATTGTAGCGGGTGAGTTGACGTCGTTCGGAACCTTTCATATGTCGTCCTCCTCCGCGCGAGAGGAAGGGTCTTACGCGGGTCGCGAGATTTGGGAGGGGTTCGACCAGAGTAGGGAAGCTGGCCGCGGTCGTCAAGTGCCAAGGGGCTCTATTAAGCATTTTTTATATCCAGCCCAAATTGGATGCGCGTTCGCCGCAGTTTCTCTTCTTGTTCACCGGCGAAGATATCTTCGCTGTGGGACAATTCGGCTGTGGGATACTGCGCATCAGCACGGAGAAAGAAAACAAGTGCCCAACGGCGAGTCCAGCGCACAAGTTGATCTCAGCGGTCAAAAGGCGGCCGCGCCAGACTGGGCGACGATCGTCACGGCGCACGCACGCATCGCGCCGCGCATTCATCGCACGCCTGTCTTAACCAGTTCCACGCTCGACGCCATTGTTGGCGCGCGGCTGTTTTTCAAGTGCGACAATTTTCAGAAAACCGGCTCGTTTAAAATTCGCGGCGCCAGCAACGCCATTTTCTCCATGAGCGAGGAGGAAATTGCGCGCGGCATCGTCACGCCTTCCAGCGGCAATCACGGCGCCGCCGTAGCGTGTGCGGCGCGCTGGCGTGGCGTTCCGGCTTACATCGTGATGCCGCGCAACACGCCAAAAGTGAAATGCCAGGCCGTCGAAGCCTACGGCGGCAAAATCACATTCTGCGAACCAAAACTTTCTTCGCGCAGCGAAACTTGCGCACGCGTGCAAGCAGAAACCGGCGCGGTGCTGGTCCATCCCTATGACGATGACCGCATCATCGCCGGCCAAGCCACCGCGGGAAAAGAACTGCTCGAAGATGTCGGTGATCTCGACGCCGTGTTCGCTCCGGTCAGCGGCGGCGGCCTGTTAAGCGGCACTTGCCTGGGAGTCCAGGGCATGCGCGCGGACGTGCGCGTCTACGGCTGCGAACCGGAGCGCGCCGACGACGCCTACCGCTCGCTCACTACGGGCACGCTGCAAGAGCAGGACTCCAGCGACACCATTGCCGACGGCCTGCGCGCTTCCCTCTCCGCACGGACCTTCGCCATTCTGCGCGAACGCGTCTCCGGAATTTTGCTAGTCAGCGAAGAAGAAATCATCGCGGCCACGCGGCTGGTTTGGGAGCGCATGAAAATCATCATCGAGCCTTCGTGCGCGGTTGCCGTGGCACCGCTCCTGCGCTCCGGCGTGGTGAAATCGCTTAAGCTTCCCGCCCGCCCCGATGGCGCGCCGCCAAAGCTCGGTGTGATTTTCTCCGGCGGCAATCTCGATCTCGCCGCCCTGCCTTTCAAATAGCCGCGGTCAAGCTTCGGACCTTCTGACTCCGTGTAGAATCCGCAATTGCCTGGTGAAACTCACGGGCTCCGTTCCACGTATACATCTGCAACAAGGGCCTATGTCCTATTCGCCCATACTGCTGGTTCACATTTGCACGGGAACCGCGGGTTTGCTGTCCGGGGCCGCCGCTATGTCCTTCCGCAAAGGCTCGCCCGCCATCGCTGGCGGGAAGGTGGTTTGTCGCGTCCATGCTCTCCGCTGATTCTGCTTATCTTCTCGCTAGTTCGCGTCCGCTGCACAAATGCTTGCCAAGGAAAACCCCTGCAAGTTGCGCCCGCAAGTCTCGACTAACGCATCGAGCTCTCCATTGGCTTATAGAGCTCCACTTTGTTCGGCTTGTAAATATAGGTTGCGAACGCATAGCCCCACGGCACGGCAACGATCGGCAATAGCACCCACAAAAACGGCACGGCGATGGCCTCCGCCGGCGAACCCCACAACGCTCCCTTGGCCCAGAGTGGATACGCCACAAGAATGAGCCACAGCACTTTGTAGAATATCTCCAGCAGTACGATGGGTATCATTCTCACAGGATGGATGATTCCCAGGCCCGCCAAAGTCGCGAAGGCCGTCCAGACGCACCACACCACGGCATCGGTCGGGTCCCATGGTCCTCGATGGGTTAGGATGTGCGTCCAGGTGTCTTTGCCCAGCACGAAGAACATCAAGATATAAAGCAGCCGCAACAGGTAAATGTTGATCCTGCGGACGCCTTCGTGGCGGCCGTCGCGCTCGAAAATGGCTTGCGGGCGGAAGTTCATGGAACGAACGTAACAGAAGACAGCGCGGGTGTCCGCAAAGTTAAAACGCTAAGAGCGG
>Ga0209447_10000253_pt1 | contig 14129 bp, 17 predicted proteins | sample BogFormECP04_OM3_FD_188243 | JGI IMG/M metagenome (GOLD analysis project Ga0209447, IMG submission 188243) | Bog forest soil microbial communities from Calvert Island, British Columbia, Canada - ECP04_OM3 (SPAdes) (version 2) | ecosystem: Environmental > Aquatic > Freshwater > Wetlands > Bog ... | reverse complement strand
TCAGGTCAACATCGAATACCTCGCGCACGTCGTGATGACCCGCGACGGGGTGGCATATCCCGATACCTGCGTGGGCACCGACTCGCACACCACCATGGTCAACGGCCTCGGCGTGCTCGGCTGGGGCGTGGGCGGCATCGAGGCCGAGGCCGCGATGCTCGGCCAGCCGGTGTCCATGCTGATCCCGAAGGTCGTCGGGTTCCGACTGACCGGTGAGCTACCCAGCGGCGCGACCGCCACCGACCTGGTACTGACCATTACCGAGCTGCTGCGCAAGCGCGGCGTGGTGGGCAAGTTCGTCGAGTTCCACGGTGACGGCGTGGCTGCCGTCCCGGTGGCGACGGGCACCTGGAAAATCACCAAACAATAGCGAAATCGCTACCAACCGGCCATTTATCGAAGCGGCCTTAGCAACGCCGCCGCGGCACGCTATGCAAAATGGCGGATCTGCGCCGGCAACGCGGCACTCAATCGGAACTACTCGCGGCCGACTTCCTGCAAGCGCGCGGGCTTAAAATCCTGGCGCGCAATTTCAGGTGCAAGACCGGTGAGCTCGATCTGGTCTGTCTCGACCATGAGGTGTTGGCGATCATCGAGGTGCGGCAGCGCCGCAGTCAGGAGTTCGGCGGAGCGCTGCAATCGGTTACGTGGTGCAAGCAGCGCAAAATCATACGCGCCACCCGCTATCTCTTGCAGCGCCAAACCGGTTGGGCTGCCCGCGCGGTACGCTTCGACGTAGTCGCCGTGGAAGGGCCGCCCGGCGCGCAGCGGCTGGTTTGGGTCAAGGACGCCTTTCGCGCTACTTGACCACCTGCAACTTCGGCCGTTTCGGTGCAGCGGCGCCGGCCTTTGCGATGCTGGGACTTGTCGGCGGGCTGTCGGTCGGATCGGGATCCGCATCGCCCTCGGGAAAAATCATTCCCTGTCCGGTCTCGCGGGCATAGATTCCCAAGATGGCGCGCACCGGAACCTGCACTGCGAATCCAACGCCGCCGAATCGCGCCTCGAAGCTGACCACATCATTTCCAAGCTTCAGGAATTGAGTTGCGGAGAAGCTCACGTTGAGCACGATTTTACCGTCCTTGACGTACTGGCGCGGCACCGTCACGCCTTCCGCGGCCGCGTCCACCACGATGTGCGGGGTCTCGCCGCTGTCGGTGATCCACTCGTGCAGCGCACGCAGCAGATAAGGTCGCCGCGGCTTCAATGGCGCATGTCCCGTTCAGCGTCGCTCAAGCAGGCGCGAAATGTGGAGCGCGCAAAGATGGCATTCATGTACTTCATGATGGGCTGCGCCTGCGCCGGCAGCTCGATACCGTAGGTGCGCAAGCGCCATAGGATCGGCGCGATGCTGGCATCGACCAGCGAAAATTCATCGCTCAGGAAAAACGGCTTCGCCTTGAAGACTTCGGCACTCGCGCAAATCGCTTCGGCCAGGACTTTGCGGCTGTGTTCCGCCGTCTTGCCGCGCGGGTCGAGCTCGATGTCGTGCGCCAAGGCATACCAGTCGCGCTCCACCCGGTACAGCGCCACGCGAAACTGGGCGCGCGTCACCGGATCGATCGGCATCAACGGCGGATGCGGAAAGCGTTCGTCCAGGTACTCGATGATGACCCGCGAGTCGTACAGCACCAGATCTCGATCCACCAACGTCGGCACGCTGTGATAGGGATTGAGGTCGAGCAGGTCCTCGGGCAATTCGTTCGGGTCGACATTGACCAACTCGATTGTGATTCCCTTTTCCGCAAGCACCAAGCGTGTCCGATGACTCCACGGATCACCCGGTGCTGAAAAGAGGGTCATCACCGAACGACGTGCCACGAACGCGGTCTCCAAGCAATAGGATTAACGGGACGGTCCCGCTGCGTCAGTGGACGTCCTTCCAGTATTCTTTCTTCATCAAGTACGCGAGCACGAAGAATACCAGCAGAAAGAGCATGACAAACACGCCGAGCGATTGACGTTTTGCCTTGATGGGCTCGGCGGCGTAATCCAGAAAATTGACGATGTCCCGAACGAATTGATCATACTCCTCCGGCTTCATCGCACCCGGAGTCATTGGCTCGACGCCCGTCAGCACCATTCTGGCGCTGCCGCCGCTATCGGGAACATTCTTGAATACCGGCTTCTGCGAGCCCTGTAGTTGGTACAGGACATGCGGCATCGCAGCGTTCTGCAGGTACAGATTATTGACGCCCCAAATGCGCGACTTATCGGCGTAAAAGCCCTTCAAGAACGAATAGATGTAATCGGGGCCGCGGGCTCTGGCCAGCAGCGATAAATCCGGCGGCTGCCTGCCGAACCAACCTTCCGCATCTGCCGGCATGGCGGAATTGATGCCGTCGAACGGTTTGTCGGAGGTGAACATCAAATTGGGTAGTTCGGACTCGGGGATCTGCAAGTCCGCGGCCATCCGGTTGTAGCGCAAGTACTTGAGCGAGTGGCATCCGGAACAATAATTCATGAAATTGCGCGCGCCGCGCTGCAGGGACTCGATATTCTTGATGTCGGTCCCGGATGTCTGCAGGGCGATATCGCCCTCCTCGCACCAGGCGGTACCGGCGCAGAAAATCCCGACCGCGATCAGAATCGAGGCTTTATGCATGTCCCGTGACCCTTTCCGGCACCGGCTTCACGCTTTCGTACTTTGTGTACCAGGGCATCAGCAAAAAGAAACCAAAATATAGAACCGTGCATATCCGCGCCAGCATCGGGTAGATCCCCGACGGCGGTTTCAAACCGCACACCCCCAAGGTGATGAACGATGCGACGAAGATGGCCAGCATCACCTTGTAGATCGGTCCGCGATAGCGGATCGAGTTCACCGGTGAGCGATCCAGCCAGGGCAGGAAGAAGAGTATGACCACCGCGGCGCCCAGCACCAGCACGCCCCAAATCTGGGTTCCGGCAAAGGACGGCACGGCGCGCAACATGGCGTAATACGGCGTGAAGTACCACACCGGCGCAATATGCGGCGGGGTTTGCAGAGGATCGGCCGGTGCGAAATTGGGCTCTTCCAGGAACAGGCCGCCAAAGGTCGGCGCGAAGAAAATCACCGCGCAGAACACCAGCAGGAATGCCGCAATGCCGACCGTGTCCTTCACCGTGTAGTAAGGATGAAAGGGGATGCCGTCGAGCGGATGACCTTTCGCGTCCTTGTGCTTCTTGATTTCGATGCCGTCCGGATTGTTGGACCCGACTTCATGCAGCGCCATGAGGTGCGCAATCACCAGGAAGATGAGCGCCAGCGGCAGCGCGGCCACGTGCAGGGCAAAGAAGCGGTTCAAGGTGGCATCGGCAATGTAGTAATCGCCGCGAATCCAGTCGACCAGGCTCTGGCCGACGATCGGCACGCTGCTGAAGATGGAGACGATGACCTGCGCACCCCAATAGCTCATGTTGCCCCACGGCAGCACATAGCCCATGAACGCTTCCGCCATCAACAGCAGGAAGATCAAACAGCCGAAAATCCACAGCAGTTCGCGCGGTTTGCGATGCGAGCCGTACAGCAGCGCGCGAAACATATGCAGATAAATAACGATGAAGAACGCCGAGGCGCCGGTGGAATGCATGTAGCGGATCAGCCAGCCCCACTCCACGTCCCGCATGATGTATTCGATCGATGAAAACGCCTCAGCGGAGGACGGCTTGTAGTTCATCGTCAAAAATATTCCCGTCACCAGCTGAATGGCGAGAACCACCAGCGACAGAACGCCAAAGTAATACCAGAAGTTGAAATTCTTCGGTGCGTAATACTCGGAGACTTGTTCTTTCCACAATTTTGTCAGCGGAAAGCGCGCGTCGATCCAGCCAATCAATCCTTTGGCGGGGCCGGCGGACTCGGGAGCTAGGGCCATTGCTTACCTCTTGGCTTAAGCTGGTTTGGGAGCATCGCTTACACCGATGACGATGCGCAATTCGGCCGAGATTGCGTAGGGCGGTACTGTCAAGTTGGTGGGCGCCGGCTGGCCTTTGAACACCCGGCCCGACAAATCATACTTGGAGCCGTGGCAGGGACAGTAAAAGCCCCCCGGCCAATTCGCACCCAGGTCGGCACCGGCGACCTGATAGGAATTATTCGGCTCGAAAGCGCCCAGGGGCGAACAACCAAGATGGGTGCACACCGCCAGCCCCACCCAGTACTCGGGATTGCGGGCGCGCGCAGGCCCGCTGGCTTTGATGTAGTCCGGCTGCAGCGAATCGTCGGAATTCGGATCCGACAGCAGCGCATTGTGACCGCCCAATTGGTCGACGACCGCCTTGATGCGCCGTACCACAAAAACGGCTTGGCCGCGCCAAACCACCTTCAACATCTGGCCGGCTTCGAGTTTCGAAGCATCCACTGCGACCGGAGCACCGAGCGCTTTGGCGCGCGCACTGGGCTGCCAGGAAGCGAGGAATGGAACCGCGGCAAAAGCAACACCGATGGCGCCCGTGCCGACCGTTGCTGCCGTCAACAAACGGCGGCGGCTATGGTCAACCTGGTCACTCATGCAATCGTCCCACGAATTGTTGACAAATCTTCACGCAAACCCCTGAAGCGGTAGAGTTTCCCAAAGAATATTGCGAGCGCATTATACACAGATCAGCCAGGGATCCCTTAAGGCTGCACGAGCGATATTACTTGCAGAACACTCGCGTTCTTGTGAATTTCCTGATCAAAGCGGTCGTGATCGGTCTGGCCGTGGCGTTCCTCGTGGTTTGGTGGAACCCCACGCTGTTGGGCGCACACACCGCCGCTGCACCGCTGGCTGGCGCGACGCCGGATGCCGCGCAAAACGCGGCATCGAGAGCTTCCCTCAGCGCGGCACCGAGTTCCTTGAGCACCGGCCAAGCCGGCGCAGCGTCGAGCGCGCCGATCGTCATGCAAAGTTTCGCCGATTCGGTGGCGCGCGCGGCGCCGGCGGTGGTGAACGTTTACACCGCCCGGGTGGTGAGGGAGCGCACGACGGCGGCGCCCTTCAGTCAATTGTTCGGCGACTATTGGCCGAGCTACCGCCAGCGTATCGAGCGCAGCTTGGGTTCGGGCGTGATCGTCGATGCGATGGGCACCATTGTGACCAACCAGCATGTCATCGCGGCGGCGGATTCGATCAGGGTGCAGCTCGCCGACGGACGCATCGCCGATGCAACGATCGTCGGCCAGGATCCTGATACGGATCTCGCCGTCCTCAATCTTAAGATCGGCAATCTGCCCGTCATGCCCTTGGGCCGCTCGGATACGCTGCGGGTCGGCGACATCGTGCTCGCGATCGGCAATCCCTATGGATTGAGTCAAACGGTCACGCAAGGCATCGTGAGCGCTACCGGGCGCGGCCAGCTGGGTTTGGCCACTTTCGAGAATTTCATTCAAACGGATGCCGCCATCAACCTCGGCAACTCCGGTGGCGCGCTCATCGACGCGCACGGCGACTTGGTCGGCATCAATACCGCCATGCTCAATCGCAGCTACGGCGGACCGGAAGGCATCGGCTTTGCGATTCCGGTCAATCTGGTGCGCGGGGTGATGGAGCAGATCTTGAAAAACGGTCGCGTGGTACGCGGCTGGCTGGGCTTCCTGCCGCAGGACTTGTCCGACGAACAAGCCGCGCAACTGGGCACGGCCGGGGGCGGCGTGACCGTGGTGAAGATACTGACGAAGAGCCCTGCCTATGAGGCCGGAATGCGGCCAGGCGACTTGGTCATGGCCCTCGGCGGCGAACCCGTGCGCAGCGCTCAGGATCTGGTCGCGCGCGTGTCCTCGCTAAAACCCGGCTCAGGCGTCGAACTCGAGGCCCGCCACGCGCGCCAGAGCTACAAGATCCATCTAACCGTCTTGGAGCGTCCGATTCAGAGGCAATAGCCTTAAGGCTGGACGCTCGCGAATTCAAGGCGTGCGCCGGATCTTCGCGCCTAATTGCTGAAGTTTTTCCTCGATCGCCGCATAGCCGCGGTCAATGTGGTAGATGCGTTCGATTTCCGTGCGGCCGTCGGCGATGAGCGCCGCCAGCACCAAGCTCGCCGAGGCGCGAAGGTCAGTGGCCATCACCGGCGCGGCGGTCAAGCGCTCGACTCCCTTGATGATGGCGGTATTGCCCTCGAGGCGAATCTCCGCGCCCATGCGGCGCATCTCCAGCATGTGCATGAAGCGATTTTCAAAAACCGTTTCGATGATGGTGCCGACGCCGTTCGCCACGGTGTTGAGCGCGGCGAACTGCGCTTGCATGTCGGTTGGAAAGGCCGGGTACGGCGCGGTGCGCACATCGACCGCGACCGGGCGGCGCCCGCGCATGTCGACTTCGATCCAGGAGTCGCCGACACCGACGCTGGCGCCGGCCTCCTTGAGCTTGCCGATGACGGCATCCAAATGATCCGGCCTCGTATTCTTTACCCGGATATGGCCGCCGGTAATGGCGCCGGCAACCAGATAAGTGCCGGTTTCAATGCGATCCGGCAGCACCTCATAAGCCGTTCCATTCAGACGCGGCACGCCTTCGATGACGATTCTATCGGTTCCCGCACCCTTGATCCTGGCGCCCATGGCGCAGAGAAAGTTGGCCAAATCCACCACTTCCGGCTCGCGCGCGGCATTCTCGAGGACCGTTTCACCGTCGGCCAGGGTGGCAGCCATCATGAGGTTCTCGGTGCCGGTGACGGTAACCGTTTCCAGAACCAGCCGCGCCCCTTTGAGGCGTGCTGCGCGGGCCTTGATGTAACCGTTCTCGATATGAATGTCGGCGCCCATGGCCTGCAGCCCGGCGACATGGATGTTGACCGGGCGTGCGCCGATCGCGCAGCCGCCGGGCAAGGAGACATCCGCGGCACCGAACCGCGCAAGCAGTGGACCTAACACCAGAATCGACGCGCGCATGGTCTTCACCAGTTGATACGGCGCGAAATATTCCTTGATGGTCGAGGCATCGACCTCGATGCGCATCTTTTCGTCGATGGTTACCGAGACGCCCATGCGTCCCAGCAACTCGATCATTGTGGTGACATCCTGCAAATGCGGCACGTTGGAGACCGTGACCGGACCATCCGCCAGCAAACAGCCCGCCAAAATCGGCAGCGTCGCATTCTTGGCACCCGAAATGCGGATCTCGCCCTCGAGCGCAATGCCGCCGTGGATCTGCAATTTATCCACGTGCCTGCCCTGCGTACTCATCCGGCGTATAGACCTGCAGCGCCAGCGCATGGATCTCGCCGCCCACCGCTTTTCCTAAGGTGGAATACACCAATTGGTGCCGCTGCACGGGCCGCTTGCCGGCAAATGCGGGCGCAATCACCACGGCCTCGAAATGCACATTGTCCTCGCTTTTCACCAGCGCCTGGGCGCCGGCCAAGCCCGCCTCGATCAATTGCGCTACCTGCTGTGGATTCATACCGACACCTCAAATATTGCTCAAGCTTAACGCCCCAAGGTGCGAGATTCTGCATCCGCTGTATCATTCGGGGGATGCATCTCGACTACACCGACGAAGATCTCGTCGACCTCGGCCGCCAGGCGCTGAAGGTCGAAATCGACGGATTGCGCGCGCAGCTGCCGCGTCTGGGGACGGATTTTGCACGCGCCTGCCGCATTTGTCTTAACTGCCGCGGCCGCATCGTCGTGACGGGAATGGGAAAATCCGGCCATATTGCCGGTAAAATCGCCGCCACCCTGGCCAGCACCGGCACGCCCGCGTTCTTCGTGCATCCCGGCGAAGCGAGCCATGGCGATGTCGGCATGATTACACGCGATGATGCGGTGCTGGCGCTATCGAATTCGGGCGAAACCGCCGAAATCCTCACCATACTGCCGGTGATCAAGCGCTTGGGAGTGCCGTTGATCGCCTTCACCGGAAACCCCGATTCCACCCTGGGACAAATGGCGACCGTGCACCTGGACATCCGCGTGCCGGCGGAAGCCTGTCCGCTCAATCTGGCGCCGACCGCCAGCACCACCGCCGCCCTTGCCGTGGGCGATGCCCTCGCGGTGGCGCTTCTGAAAGCGCGCGGATTCACCGAGGAGGACTTCGCGCGTTCACATCCGGCCGGCACCCTCGGCCGCCGGCTGTTGTATGTGAAAGACGTGATGCGCACCGGTGTGCACGTGCCCAAGGTCCGCGCCGAAACCAGCTTGGCGGAGGGCCTGTTGGAGGTTACCTCCAAGGGGCTCGGCATGACGGCGATCGTCGATGCCGGAGAGCGCGTGCTCGGGGTATTCACGGACGGCGATTTGCGGCGTGCGCTCGATCGTGCTGCGGATTTGCACAACACCCGCATGGATCAGGTCATGACCGCTCAGCCTAAATCGGTGAGCCCTGCGACTCTGGCCGCTGAGGCGGTGCATCTCATGGAGACGCACCGCATCACCTCGCTGGTGGTGATCGATACGGACGGTAGGATCGTGGGCGCCTTGAACGTGCACGATCTGCTGCGCGCGGGTGTCTTCTGAACGCGCGCAAAGCCACGCCATTCGCCAAAATCCAGCTGCTGATCCTGGATGTCGACGGTGTGCTCACGGACGGCCGGCTGTACTTCGGCAATCGCGGTGAAGCGTTCAAGGTCTTTCATGTCCGCGACGGCCACGGCATCAAACTGCTGATGGCCGCCGGCGTGCGTGTGGCGGCGTTGAGCGGCCGGCGCTCCGCTGCGGCCGCCGCGCGCTTGCGCGAACTGCGGGTGCCAACCGTGGTCCAAGGATGCAGCGACAAACTGGCGGCGCTGGGCGAACTTACGGAGCGTTTCGGATTGAATCCCCTGAACTGCGCTTGCATCGTGGATGACACGCCGGACTTGCCGCTGATGTCCGCGGTCGGATTGAGCGCAGCGGTCGCGGATGCGCACCCGATCGTGTTGGCCGCCGCGCATTGGGTCGCCCGTTCGGCAGGCGGCCGCGGCGCGGTGCGCGAATTGTGCGATACCCTGCTGCGCGCCCGCGCCAAGCAGGGCTGATGTTTTTTCGCATATTTACCGTGTTCGCGGTCGCCGCATTGGCGATCAGCACCTGGATATTGAGTTCGCCGGCGCGCCGCCCGGCGAACTTAAGCGCGGCGAAACAGGCGGACTTGCCGGGCTACTTTCTAAAGAACGCCATTCTCACCGACTACGATCAAGCGGGCGCACCCAGTATTCGCATCGAGGCTGAACGCATCGATCAGGTCGCGCATGGCAATGAGGTGCAGCTGTACAACGTGCGGGTCAACTATGACGCCCCCGGCGGCCAGACTTGGGTACTGTTAGGCGATACCGCGCATGTGCTGCCGGGAGGCAACATCGTCGATGTGACCGGCAATGTGCGTCTGCAAGGGGAGGCTCCCGACACCGAAGGCAGCGCCGTGATACACACCGATACCATGCGCTACGACGTGGCCCGCTCCCTCGCGACCACCAACAGCGACGTGCGCATCGACTTCAGTGGGCACATTCTGACCGCCCGCGGACTTGTCGCCAATTTGAAAGAGCGCACGGTGCGCCTAGAATCGAAGGTCAATGGCCGCTTTCACCGTTAAGACTCTGGCACTGTTCGCACTCCTGACCCCGGCAGTGCTGCTGCGCGCGGCGGTCACGCGGGATCCGCAGCTGCCGATCTTGCTGGATGCGCAATCGACCGAAGTCGACCTGCGCACCAACACCGCGGTATTCAACAAAGTGCGGATCTCGCAGGGCAATATTGCGATCACTGCAGATCAAGGCCACGCCTCCCAGACCACCGCACTCAACTTCGACAACAATCTCTGGGTATTTCGCGGCAACGTAAAAATTACCATGGACCAAGGGCTGCTGACCTCCGACGAGGCGCAGATCACGTTTGTCAACAAGGTGCTCACCCGGGCAGTGGCCAACGGCAAGCCGGCCGAGTTCGAATCGCTGGTCGCCACTAAGGGCAAGATGGTCCATGGAAGAGCCAACATGGTCGACTACGAAGTGAGTAAAGGTGTGGTTCACTTTTCCGGCGATGCCTATTTGAGCGATGGGCAGAACGAAATTCGCCATGACTCGCTGAAATACAATATAGGTGCCCAAAGCGTCGTCGCGGAAGCCGCCGAACAGGGTTCGCAGCGCGTGCATATTATCATCACGCCGCCGCCGCCCAAACCCGCGGCGCCTAAGTCAACGCCCCCGGCGCAGCCGCCGTCGACCAATCCATGAGCGTATTGCGAGCCCTGAGCCTCGCCAAGAGCTACAAATCACGGCAGGTGCTTCGGGATTTGTCCTTGGAGGTCGAAAGCGGCGAAGTCGTGGGCCTATTGGGCCCGAATGGCGCCGGCAAGACCACCGCCTTCTACATGATGGTGGGTCTTGTGCGCTGCGAGCACGGCGAAATCTTCTTGGATGATCGCGATATCAGCCGCTTACCGATGCACCGCCGCGCGCAGCTGGGCTTAGGTTACCTGCCCCAGGAGCCTTCGGTGTTTCGCAAACTGTCGGTAGCTGACAATATCACCGCTATTCTCGAAACCCGACCGGCACTCGACGGCTTGGCACGCAACGCGCGCTTGGAAGAGCTGCTGGGAGAGTTGCACATCGATCATGTGCGCGACAGTCTGGGCTTGAGTCTTTCCGGCGGCGAACGCCGCCGGGTGGAAATCGCCCGCGCGCTGGCGGCGGATCCGAGATTCATGCTGCTGGATGAGCCGTTTGCCGGTGTCGATCCCCTCTCGGTGGCCGATATCCAGCGAATAATCAAGCACTTGTCCGACAAGGGGATCGGCGTATTGATCACCGACCATAATGTGCGGGAGACCTTGGGTATTTGCACCAGAGCCTATATCGTGAGCCAAGGTAGCGTCCTTGCCTCCGGATCTGCGGATCAGATTCTTGCCAACCCGCAGGTCCGTGAGGTGTACTTGGGTCAGGATTTCAAATTATAGGCGTCGGTTTGATAGAACTATTATGTTGAAGCCAAGTCTGCAGCTTCGCATTGGTCAGCAGCTCACCATGACGCCGCAGCTGCAACAGGCGATCAGATTGCTGCAGCTGCCCTCGCTGGACCTGCAGGCCCATGTCCGCGAGACCCTCGAGACCAATGTGATGCTCGAAGCCGAGGACGAAGCTGTGGACGTCCCGCCGGATGTCGTGCGCGAGCGCGATGAGGTGCCGCTGCGGATCGAGGAGAAGTATTCGGAACTGGACGGCATCAGTACTCCTCCGGACCAACGCGAAACGCCCGAAGTCGAAATAGCGGATGAAGCGTGGGGCGAGCACACCAGTGGGCCCTCCGACAGGGTTTATTCGGGTGACGATGACCGCAGCAGCGATTTCAGCGACCAGCACGGCCAGACCCTGCAGGAGCAGCTCATCGAGCAATTGGAATTGGCGAAGTTGAGCGCGATCGACATTGCGATCGCGCGCGTCATCACCGACGCCATCACCGATGACGGCTATCTCAACGACGCGCTGGAAGATATCCGCCTCAGCTTGCTGCCGGAGATCGAGGCGAGTGCCGCCGATGTGGAGCGGGTTCTTAGCATCGTGCAATCGCTGGAACCGGCCGGCGTCGGGGCGCGTACCCTGGGCGAGTGCATCGCACTGCAGTTGCGCCAACTCGACTCCGAGACGCCGGCGCGCGATATCGCGATTCGCGTGGCGCTCGAACACCTGGACTTGGTCGCCGGCCAGCAACTGGTGCTGTTGCGCCGGCAGCTGCGCTGCAGCGAAGGCGATCTGGAGATGGCGCTGGCTTTGGTGCGCTCCTGCCATCCGCGTCCCGGCGCTGCCGTCAATCCCGCCCAGGCAGAATATGTGATTCCCGATGTGTTCGTGCGCCGCACCGATCATGGCTGGGTCGTGGAAATCAACCAAGCGACGGTGCCGCGGGTGCGCGTCAATCAGGGATATGCGAATTTGATCTCGCGCGCGCCGGATCATGCGATGCTGCGCACTCAATTGCAGGAGGCCCGCTGGTTGATGCGCAGCCTGGAAATTCGCAACGAGACCCTGATCAAGGTGGCGCGCTGCATCGTGCAGCGCCAGACCAGTTTTTTCGAGCTGGGCGAAGAGGCGATGGTTCCGCTCATTCTCAAGGACGTGGCCGAAGCGGTGGAGATGCACGAATCGACGATTTCGCGCGTCACCACCGCCAAATACATGCACACGCCGCGCGGTGTGTTCGAATTCCGCTATTTCTTCTCGAGTCACGTCGCAGCCGCCGACGGCACGGAAATGTCATCCACCGCCATTCGCGCCAAGATACGCAAACTGGTCTCGCAGGAGAATCCGGAAAATCCCTTGAGCGACAGCAAGCTCGCGGAAATTCTGTCGCAGGAGGGCATACCCGTGGCGAGGCGCACGGTTGCCAAGTACCGCGAGGGTATGCAGATCGCGCCGTCCAACGAACGGAAGCGAGCTGCAGCCCGCGCGTCCTAAGGTTTCATAGTAAGGAGGTCATCCATGCAACTCGATCTCAGCGGCCATCATGTGGAAGTCACGGAATCGCTTCGCGCCTATGTTGTCAAGAAATTCGAGCGAATCTCGCGCCATTTCGAACAGTTGATCGACGTCCACTGCGTGCTCACGGTCGAACGATTTGGCCACAAGGCGGAAGCCACCCTCATGTTGCGTGGCAACAAGATTTATGCGGATGCCACCGAAGCAAACATGTACGCCTCCATCGATGCCCTGACCGACAAACTGGACCGTTGCGTGAAGAAGCACAAGGAAAAGTCCTCCGATCATCATGCCGAGGACGTTCTCAAGTCGCGACTGTCGTTGTAAGTCGCGCGCGTAAATAACTGCATGTCAATGCGGCTGATCATCGTGAGCGGGCTGTCCGGCTCCGGGAAGAGCGTCGCATTGCACATGCTGGAAGACATCGATTTCTATTGCGTCGACAACATCCCCGCCGCATTGCTCAAGCCCTTCATCTCCCACACCGTCCGCGGCATGGGCGACACTTATCCGCAAACCGCGGTGGGTTTGGACGCGCGCAACCGGCCCAATGAAATTGAAACGATTCCGGCACTGGTTGGCGAATTGCAGCGCAGCGGTATCAGCTGTGAAGTCCTGTACCTGCACGCCGCCGAGGAAGTACTGCTCAAACGCTACGCCGAAACGCGGCGCAAGCACCCTCTGGTCAGCGGCGATGTGAGTCTGCGCGAGGCGATCGCCTCGGAACGCAAACTTTTGGAGCCGATAATCATCGCGGCGGACTTGGTGATCGACACTTCGAACATGAGCGTCCACGCGTTGCGCGAACTGATTCGCGAGCGTATCGAACGGCGGCGCGATGGCAGACTGTCATTGATGTTCGAATCGTTCGGCTACAAGAACGGCATACCCGGGGACGCGGACTTCGTGTTCGATGTACGCAGCTTGCCGAATCCCTATTGGGAACAGGCGCTGCGCAGTCTCACCGGTCGCGATGCGGCTGTGATCCAGTATCTGCAGGGCTACGCAAGCGTCCACGGCATGATCGCGGATCTTACAGCGTTCCTGGAAAAACGCGTCGCAGAGTTTTCACAGGCAAATCGCAGTTATCTGACCATCGCTGTCGGCTGCACCGGCGGCCAGCACCGTTCGGTGTACATCGCTGAGCAGCTGGCGGAACATTTTCGCAAATCGCACCCACAGGTTCTGACGCGGCACGACTCCTTGAACAAGAACTAGCTGCGCGTCGATCGATACTGGCGCGCCTGCTCCAGCTGCAGGAACTCGCGAATCTCCGCGGCGCGTGCGCGCGCATCTTCATAACCCAAATCGATCAATTCCCGGGTAAAGCCGCGCTCGAACAGCAGGTAGCTGAGGAGCAGCGTACTCGGCGCGCTGTGCGCGCCAAGGGCGCGCAGCAGCGCCCGCAACGCCCGCGGCAGTTCACGCACGTGGCGGCGCGCGATTTCGTTGACGTCGCGCGTCGGCGAAATCACCAGGGTCTCGATGTGCCGCATGCCCGAGGTCTCGTTGTAGCGGTGGATGCGTTCCAGATCCGCGTGCAACTGATCCATGAACAAGGAATCCAGCATGAACCCGAACATCTGGCCGAATGTAGGCTCGACCAGCGGCGGTTTCGGCAGCGATCCTGAAGGCAGAGGGTCGTTGACGCCGAGGATCAGGAGCCGCGTGGCGCCGAGATGTATCGCAGGGCTCAACGGCGATGTTTGGCGCATGGCGCCGTCGCCGTAGTACGCCTCATGCAGCAGCACCGGACGAAACAAGAACGGCAAGGCCAG
>Ga0209447_10000252_pt1 | contig 14179 bp, 13 predicted proteins | sample BogFormECP04_OM3_FD_188243 | JGI IMG/M metagenome (GOLD analysis project Ga0209447, IMG submission 188243) | Bog forest soil microbial communities from Calvert Island, British Columbia, Canada - ECP04_OM3 (SPAdes) (version 2) | ecosystem: Environmental > Aquatic > Freshwater > Wetlands > Bog ... | reverse complement strand
TCCAACGCCACCATGCTCTACGGCCACATCGAAACAAACGAAGAGCGCGTGGATCACTTGCTCCAGTTGCGCGCCACGCAAGACATCACCCACGGCTTCGTCACCTTCATTCCGCTGGCCTTTCACCCAGCCAATACCGGCCTCGCCCACCTTCCGGGACCCACTGGCATGGACGACCTGAAAGCGATCGCCGTCTCGCGCCTGCTGCTCGATAATTTCGATCACATCAAGGCGTACTGGATCATGCTCACGCCGCGTATCGCGCAAGTGGCCCTGCGCTTCGGCGCCAACGATCTCGACGGCACCGTCGTCGAGGAAAAAATTTATCACGATGCCGGCGCCACCACTCCTGAGTTCATGACTCGCGCCGAACTCGAGCGCCTTATTCGCGCCGCTGGCCGCGTCCCGGTCGAGCGCGACACCCTGTACAACGCGGTGGACCGCGTCAAGAATCCGATGCCGCCTCCGCGTGTTTCGCCGGGCCGCAACGACGGTTTCATTCCCGAAACATCTCTAACCCTCAACCTCTAGATTTTTCCATTATGGTGCGTAACCTTCGGAGCCCCGTGGAAAGCGTTCCGAATCCGCAAGACCCCGGCGCTACAAAAAACAACCCCGCCACCACCCGCGCGCCCGCGGAACCTCCCGAACGCACCAGCCCCACTGAAAATGAATCGCGCCTCGAAGCCCTCATCGGTTCGATTGACGAAATCGTGTTCGAACTCGCGCGCGACGGCACCTTCCTCAACATCTGGACCACCAACGACGAGCTTCTCTATCGCCCGCGCCACGAATTGAAAGGTAAACGCGTCTCCGACGTTATCGGCGAAGATTTCTTCCGCCCGTTTTCCCTGATTTTTGACAGAGTTCTCATCACCGGTCGCGGCGAAGAACTCGAGTATTCCCTCGACGTCCCTGCCGGCAAGCGCTGGTTTCTCGCGCGCATGAACCGCGTCCCTTCCGCCGACAACGACCAATACACGCTGTGTCTAGCCGTCCGCGACGTCACCGACCGCAAACTCGCCGAAGAAAAATTGCTCGTTTCCGAAGAAAAATTCTCCAAAGCGTTTCGTCTCGGCCCAGACGCCATCACCATCACCGCCATTGCAGACGGCCGCTTCCTCGAAGTGAACGATAATTTCCTCCGCCTCACCGGATTCACTCGCAACGAGATTATCGGCCGCTCCTCCGTGGAGCTGGGCCTCTGGGCCAATCCCAAAGATCGCCACCATATCGTCGCGCTTCTAAGACGCTCCGGCGAAGCCCGCGATCTCGAAGTGCGCATGTCCATAAAATCCGGGGAAGTGCGCACCCTGCAAATGTCCGCCCACACGATCGAATTGTCCGGCCAGCCCTGCGTGATCGCCATCTTCCGAGACGTCACCGAAGGCCGCGCCCTCGAGGTCCAGCTCCGCCAAGCGCAGAAAATGGAAGCAGTCGGCCGCCTTGCCGGCGGCGTAGCTCACGATTTCAATAACTTGCTGGTCGGAATTCTCGGCTACAGCGAGCTGCTCAAGAAAAAACTCACCGACCAAGCTCCGCTGCTGCGCATGGCCAACGAAATTAATTTCGCCGCAATGCGCGCCCGCGATTTGACCTCGCGGCTCCTCGCCCTCAGTCATCGCCAAGTTTTGCAGCCCGCTGTGCTGGATTTGAATGTCCTGGTTCGCCAATGCGAGCGGCTCTTGCGCCCCATCATCGGCGAAGCCGTGAAAGTAATCCTGCGCCTCGATCCAAAAACCGCAAATGTGAAAGCGGATCCCGCTCAACTCGAACAGGTCATCCTCAATCTTGCGCTCAACTCCCGCGACGCGATGCTCGGCTCCGGAACTCTCTCGATGGAAACCTGCAATATCCAGGTAGATGCCACCCTCGCGCGCCAGCACCCTGGCCTGATTCCCGGCCACTATGTCCGTTTGTCAGTCACAGACACCGGCCACGGCATCGCCGCCGATGTAATGCCGCGGATTTTCGAGCCCTTCTTCACCACCAAGGAAATCGGCAAGGGCAGCGGACTCGGGCTCTCCACGGTTTACGGCGTCGTCAAACAAAGTGGCGGCTGCGTCACCGTCTCCAGCCAGCCAGGGCAGGGTGCCGCGTTCGGAATCTATCTTCCGCGCGCCAGCGAGCTCCCCGAACGCAGAATTCCCGCTCCGCTGGCCGCCGCATCCAGCACTGGCAGCGAAACCATTCTGCTCGTCGAAGATGAAGCGGTCGTGCGCGATTTGGTCTGCGAAATTCTCAGGGAAAGTGGATACGTCGTCTTGTCCGCGAACTCCGGAGCCGACGCCATGGAGATTATCGCGGAACACATCAAACCGATTGACCTGCTCATCACCGACGTAGTCATGCCGGAAATGAGCGGCCCGGAACTCGCCAACACCCTTCGCCGCGCCCGCGGCGAAATGCGCGTCCTGTATATGTCCGGTTACAGCGACGATTCCGTGCTGGTCCGCCAAGGTTTGCCCGAAAACTCCGCCTTCATCCGCAAACCCTATACCCCGCAACAATTTCTGCAGAAAGTTCGCGAGACCCTGGACGCCGCTCCGCGCCGCACGCACTAAATCCCACCGCCGGTGGGAACTCGACCCGCATCCGTTACGCGTCAGCCTTTCGATTCATCCGGCACGCCCAGCACCTGCACATGAATAGACCGCTCGCGCGGCCCATCCAGTTCCGCCAAAATGATTGATTGCCAGTAGCCCAGCGCCAGGACGACCTTCCGGCACGAGCAGCGTTATTTGTGCTTGCGCCGTTTTCATTCGGAATATTCCTTGTTGTCCGTTATTCAGGCGTGCCCACTACCCCTGCGGATTGGACGCTGCAACAGTGGGCGAGTCGCTTCCATCCTCCCGCCGTTGCGCAATCAGAAATTGAAGCGGTATCCGATGATGCCTTTCAAAATCAAGTGGTCGGTCGTGCCCGTCAGTCCCACGCCCAAACCGAAATTGACTTCCCATTGCGGCGCCAGATTCAGATCGATCGCCGGAAAAACTTGCTGCTGCTGCTGATGAATCGGAAGAAAATCGGTGGCCGGCCCGACCGAGCCGTAATACTCCAATCCACCCGCAATCTTAGGCGTGAAGTCATAGCTGAATTTGAAGTTTGGCGAAAAAACGAACCCTTGGTTCTGGCTCAGGCCGTGGATCGAATAGTCGAACGTGGGATTGAACGCCCAATACCACCGCCCGACCTTCTGGTCCACGATCGGCCGCATCTCCCACGTCCACGTGTCTGTCGAAAATTGCCGCCGCTGATACCCGACTTCGTTCGAGAGGCTCACATTAACCGGCCAATGCCATTTCTCCGGAACGCGAAAGCGCGGCCGAATATGGTCCCCCACCCATTGCCATCCCTGGCCGGAACGCGCCGAAGTAAAAATATAAAATCCCACTTCGAACCAATCATTGAAGCCGTGCGTGATCTCCACCGTTTCATGTTCAGCGTGATTGGTGGGATACACTCCATCCGTAATCTGCTTGGTGCCGTCGATCGTGAAATTGCTGTGCAACTCCACCATGGTGTGCCCGGGTTCCACCGTATCCGCACCGTAAACTTGGATTTCGTAGTTGTCTTGTCCGCTGGCAGGAATCGCAAAGAAGAGCAGGCCCGCAATCACTGCAAGAAACGGCACGCCACTAAAGCGCTGCAATCGAAAATGTCCGCGCCGCCCCGTTTGCACGTTCGCATAATAACCCAGGACTCGATGGCGTTGCAAAAGCGCGCCGGAACAATCATCAGGCGTGCGGGTGAGATTTATCGTACACGGCCATCAATTGCCGGATGCTGGTCTGTGTATAGCGCTGCGTCGTCGAAAGGGAAGCGTGGCCCAAAAGTTCCTGAATCGCGCGCAGGTCAGCTCCGTCGTTCAGCAAATGCGTGGCGAACGCATGCCGCAACGAATGTGGATGCAGATCCAGGTTGCTTCCCGCCAGCAGACAATACTTTTTCAGTATGTAACGCACGGCGCGGTCCGTCAGCCGCCCTCCCAGAGGATTCAGAAACACCGCTTCGGCGTTGGGAGTTCCATGCGCTTCCCCCAGAATGCGGTCGCGCACCGGCCAGTAAGCTTCCAGCGCTTCCTGCGCTTTCCCGCCGTAGGGCACCACCCGCTCCTTGCGGCCCTTCCCAAGTACTCGCAGCATTTGCCCGGCCCGGTCGAAACTTCCCAGGTTCAGTCCCACCAGTTCGCTTACGCGCAGTCCGCACGCGTACAACAATTCAATCATGGCCCGGTCGCGCCGCGGCATCAGCTGCTCTTTGGCACTGGCTCTACGCGTTCTCGTCTTTCCGTTTTTCTTGCGCGCCGGCAAGGCCCTGGCAGCTGCGCCGCCCGGCAGGCCATCCAGAAAATCATTGATCTCCTCTGCCGTTTGCACGCGCGGCACCAGCTTCGGCAGTTTCGGCGTGCTCACCAGCGCCGCCGGATTCGTCCGCGTGTATTTCTCCCGCACGCAAAACTTGAAAAACGTCCGCAGCGCCGAAAGCTTCCGCGCCACCGTCACCTTCTGCAGATTCCGGTCGTACAGCCAGCTCACGAATTCGCGTATTACCCGGTGGTCCACCTCTGCCAACGGCAGCGTCGCCGCGCCCGGAGGCGTCAGGAATTGCTCGAACAGCCGCACGTCACCGCCGTAGTCGTCCACCGTCTCCGGCGAAGCGTTGCGCTCGTAGCGCAGATAGCCGATAAATTTTTCGATGATCTTGTTCATGGGAAGATCACTCATTCGTGGCATCTACTGTGTCCCGGCCATCACGAACCGTGCAAATACCTTGCCGCCGGGAAAACCGCGAGAGAACCGGTACGCCGCCGTGTGCAATCCCGGCATCGCAGACAATCTCGTTGCCAAGTTTTCACATAAGCTATTAACCACTTTAGGCTATATCACCGGGACGGGTCAATCGAAACGAGCGCCCGCTTTTTTGAAGTTATTTGTGCGCGAACCGCTGGCGCTGCGCCGGCTGCACTTGGAACTCGCTCGCTTCCATAACCGGAGCAGCCGCCGTCACATACGTCTGCGAAATCCGATCCTGCCAAGTGAAACGATCTTCATCCCACAGCGACCACAAAAACCCCAGCATCACCGTAGCGCCCGAAAGCAAGTACCCAAAACTGCGCCACAACAGTTGCCGCGTGTCGGGCAAGCTGCCGTCCAGCCGCACGATCGTAAGCCCGCAAAGTTGCATTCCAGGCGTAGCTCCCGCAAAAGTGGTGAACAGAAAAAAATATTGCGCGTAAAAAAGGTAGAAAGTCGCGAGATATACGATTGCGTCCACTTTTTCCAGCACCAGTTGGCCGCCGAGTGATCGGAACAGTCCCAGAAAGCCCGCATACGTCAGCGTCAGGAATAACAAATCCAAAGCGCCCGCGCGCCGCCGCTCGGCCAGGCTGGCTACAGGCACCAGCGCCGTTTGCGGATGCGCCCGGTCGTCCGGAAAGCTCGTGAAGTCCAGCTCCGGCTGGATGTTGATCTCCACGCGCTCATTCTGCGGTTTCCGTTGCACCGCCCGTTGCACCGCCCGTTGAACCGGTCGTTGCACCGCACGCCCGCGCTGCCGCCCGTAAAGTTCGATCTCTTCGCTCTCACGATCGTCCTCTTCCAATGCAGTAGCTGCACGCGAAAACGGCAGTCCTGATTGAGAATCGTCCGGCCGCACACGTCCGCGGCGCACACGATACGCCTCAAGCCGGCGCGAAACTTCTCGCCGCCATTCGGGTTCAGCGGAGCTGGCAGGTTCGGGATTGTCGTCCGTGTCGGTCGCGCCATGAAATCCCTCTGGCGCGGACACACTTACAGCTACGGGCTCTGAATTATCGTTGAGCGCGGCGAGCGGTGCGTCACAAAACGAGCAATTTTCGACGTCCTCGAGCAAGAGGGCGCCGCAATGCGAGCATATTTGTATCACTGGTCCGTTTTGCGCTGCGGTATTCCAGTGACGGAACACCGCTATGGTAGCACGCGCCCGCAGCGCTACGCCCACGACGGCGCGCCCTACACGCGAAGTGTTGCGTATCAGGCAACCCGGGCGCACTCGCGCCGCTCTGATTGAGTTGGGAATGCAGCCATCCCGCGGATGCCACAGCTCCGCTCTGGCGCGAGCAATCCGGAGAATGGCCGTCACCGCACTGCAGTGCTGGCGGACGGCCCCCGCGAGCGCCCGCGCTGCGGACGCCGCTGCCACGCTGGCTGATTGCGGCCCTGCGGCACGCGTGTTAGGCTCGACTTTCTTTTTTCATGGCAGGAATGTAATTCTCACGAGGCATGCCGAAAGCAACGGCCTTGCAACCTCTTCGCAGATACGTTCTTCTCTCATTGTTGCTGCCGCTCGTGCTTGCGAACTCGTCCCTGGCGCGCGCCCAAAGCGCCGCAACGCCCCCCCAGCAAGCCTCGCAAAAAAAACCAACCAAGCCCATCGCCAAGAACGCGCCCGCATCTCCCGGTGAAGAAGCCACCCTCGAAGCCAAACAACAGCGTCAGATCGGCCAAATCTATTATGCCGATGGCGACGTGGACGTCCGTTACCAGAACACCCGCCTGCGCGCCGATCACGTTGAGTACAACGAAGACACCCGCGTCGTCATCGCCCGAGGTCATGTCCAGCTCGATTACTTAACCCAGCACCTCGAAGCTTCAGACGCCCGCTATGAATTGGCCACCGGACGTGGCACCTTCCACAATGTGCGCGCCACCTTCGCCGTTCAGCGCCGCCCCCCGGCGGCCCAGCGGGAAGTCAATGCCAGGGAGCGCCAGCCCGCGCAAACTCTCCTCCTCAGTCCCAATCCGATTTATTTCGAAGCGCAAGAGGCCGAGCGCATAGATGAAAACACCTACATCGTCCACCGCTCCTGGATGACCGTCTGCGATCCGGACAAACCCACTTGGAAATTCTACGCGCCCAAAGCCACCGTTCGCCTCAAGACCTCTCTGCGCTTGGAAAACGGTAACTTCCGGCTGTTTTCCATCCCCGTCATGTATTTGCCCTACGCCACTTTTCCCGCGGAAAAGCAGCGCTCCTCCGGCTTCCTGCTTCCCGATTTCGGCGAGAGTTCCAGCAGAGGTTATATTTTTGGCGATGCCGTGTATTGGGCTCCTACCGATTGGGCGGACCTCACAATTGGCGCCTATTACTACAGCCGCCGTGGCTGGGCACAGAAGGCTGCTTTGCGCGTGCGCCCATGGGAAAACGCGGTGCTGGACGTGACCTATTCGGAAGTGGAGGATCGTGGGCTTCCGCAACCCACAGGTCCTCCCATCAATCAGGGCGGCCTCGAAGTACGGCTGCTTTTTACTGCGCTGCTGCCCAATGACTGGCGCGCCGTCGCCGATCTCGATGACTTGTCCTCGCTCACCTACCGGCTCGCCTGGAGCGAGACCTACGTGCAAGCCGTCAACTCGGAAGTCCGCAACAGCGCTTTCCTCACCAAAAATTTCCGCGGCTTCAGTCTGAATTTCGCCGCCCTCAGTTATCAGAACTATGTCAACGCCACGCCCTCTCAGTACGTTTCGCTTCGCACCGCACCCGAAGTACGTTTCGGCTCGGTAGATCAGGCTCCTTGGCGGAACTTGCCGTTCTATTTTTCCGTTGAGGCATTTTCAGATGCCGCGCATCGCTCCAACAACGTCACCGACTTTAGCACCCCGAATTTTGTCGAGCGCAGTGAGATTGCGCCCAGCGTCACGATGCCTTTTCACTTGGGCTCGTGGCTGAGCGTTACCCCCACCTTTACCTTCCGCTCCACTTACTACGGCGGACAAATTCAGAATGGTTCCTTCGTCAATCAGGGCTTCTTCCGCAACACCGAGGAACTTTCCGTGGATATCCGCCCGCCCACCATCGAGCGCGTTTGGGGCTCATCTGATTCCGGCACCAAATGGAAGCACGTCATCGAGCCGGAGATTGTTTACAACTATGTGAACGGGGTCACCGATTTCAGCCGCTTCGTGCGCTTCGACGAAGATGAAACTCTCACCAACACCAACGAGTTCGAATACGGAGTAACCCAACGCCTCTACCGTCGCAAGAAAGACGGTACCGCCGAGGAAATTCTCAGTTGGAAGCTAGCCCAGAAATATTTCCTCGATCCCAATTTCGGCGGCGCCCTCGTTACTGGCCAGCGCAACGTGTTTCAAACCACCGACGCCCTCACGCCGTTCGCCTTCGCCAGTCAGCCCTACCAGTTTTCACCCATTGTCAGCGACCTGCGTTTCGAGCCCGGCAAACATCTCGACACTCAGTTCATCGTCAATTTCGATCCCCGCCACGGCCAACTCACCGCCGTCGGCACCCTGCTCAAACTTAAACCCTACAGAGAATACTTTCTCACTCTTGCCCATTTTTCCGTCGTGAATCTGCCCACTCCTCCGCAATTCAATCCGCCCGATTTTGACTTTGAACCCCGCTCCAATCAGGTGCGCGCCCTCATCGGCTACGGCGATCTCACCCGCCGTGGGTTGAATGTTACCTTCGGCGCCAGCTACGACCTCACTCAGCACCAATTTCAAAACCAGGTCGCCGAAGCCATCTACAATGGCTCCTGCTGCGGCATCGGCGTCGGCTACCGCAAATTTTCCTTCGGCAACATCCGCAGTGAAAATCAATATCTCTGGGTCTTCCGCATCTCCAATCTAGGCTCCGTAGGCACCCTCCTCCGCCCAGAAAAAATATTCTGACCCGCGCCGCCCCGCTCGCGCAGCCTCGGTAGGGGTGCTGCTCGCTGCGCCCCAGCTCGCCACAATGTCAGCCTCGCGCCCCTGGGAACGCCAATCTCCCGATTGGCGTTTTTGCTTTCGACTTTGACTTTGCTCATGTAGCGGCCGCTGCGTCCCGCGCCTATCGGGTCGAAGTGGGCATCTTTGGTTTTCTCAGGCTTTCTCTGCGCCCTGTGCGCTCCTAACTCCGCGTCCTCTGCGTTAAATCTTTTCCCTTCACTCGCCTTCATCACTGCCTTTATCAGTGTTCATCTGCGTTCATCAGTGGCGCCTTTGACTTCGCCCTGTCCGCAAGCTGATCCTGCGCGTTCGCACCTCGTATCCGCGCCGCGTCACGGAGGACCGTTTCGCGAACACCCCCGCGTTTCCAGTTCTAACGGCACCGCGCCCTCTCTCTCCATCACCCACTGTCCCGCCGCCCACCCAATCGCGCCCACCACAATCCCCGCCAGCACATCCGCGACGTAATGGTACCGCCCGTAAACCGTAGCGACGCACATGCTCAAAAAAAACGGCAAACAGATCCAGAATAGCCAAGGCTTGTACCGCCGCGACGCCAGCAGCGCCACCATTGACCCCGCCACGTGGGCCGAAGGAAACGCCCCGCCGTGCACCCGCCCAAATCGCTCAATAAGATCAATCGCAGACGTAAACGCGCCACCCTCAAGCGGCGCAAGATGCAACGACGCCAGCGCAAAATAAGGACTCTCCACCGGAAACAAGACTGCAATCACATACACCGAATAATGCGCGATCGCCGTCGCAACCATCACCGTCCAGAACTCCACGCGCTTCCCCTGCGCATAGAGAATCCCAGGCAGAATCACCAGGTACAAAAAATAAGTCATATAAGAAAACTGCATGAAATCATTCAGCCCAGGCGCCGCAAATCGCGAAAGCCAAGCCGCCGGATGCACCCCGCCAAAGTTGTAATCGAACAAAATGAGCCACCGATCGAACCATCCCGGAAAAATCGCATGCACCAACCCTCGCAGCTCTTCAAAAAAGAAAATGTAAAGCGTCAAGGGATACCAATGCCGCGCGAATTGCAAAGCCCGATTCTGAGCAAGCGTAGCCGCCCACGCAAGCCACACGATTCCCAACGCGATCACACACTGCGCCGCAAAATAAGCTGCAGCGTGCGAAATGTTGCGGCGAAATACGCACCACACCACAAGCATCCAACCCAAGTAAGCAAACGTCACCCACTCAAACGCCCCGCAAGCGCCCCAAACCTCCGCCAGCCGCCGCGCCGCCGCCTCCGATTTCTCGCCGTCCGTCGCCAGCCCCAGCGTTTCCACGCAACTAGTCATGTATCCGTAGGGGCGGGTCTCAGACCCGCCCCCGCAAATCGGATCGCGCCGCTCAATTCTCATCGCGCCGCCTTCGACGCCAGCTGCCGCGCATCCACATGCGAACTCTCGCCAAAGGTCTTCTCCCAAACGCACGATTGCCAACCACGCTTCCGCGCCGCACCCGCCAGCCGCCGGGTAGGATTCACCGCAACCGCATGTCCAACGGCGTCGAGCATGCGCAGATCGGCGAAACCATCTCCGTAGGCATAACTGCGCGAAAGATCAACCCCGTGCCGCGCAGCAAACTTCGTAACCGCTCGCAATTTCGCGCCGCCGCTCATGTGCTCGCCGCAAATACGCCCATTCCAGATTCGCGCACCACCCGGCGCGATTTCCAGCTCCGTCGCACTTACCTCGATCTCCGCGGAAATCAACGCGGCAAGCCTCCGCGCCACGACCCGCGCCAACGGCGCCAAAGTCCCGGACACGATAAACAAACGATGACCCTGCGCGCCGTGCCACACAATCCGTTGCAGCCCCTCTTCAAAGAAGGCCAGCGCGTCCCCGCGAAAAAACTCCAGCCCAAGCGATTGTTCCCACTCGTCCACCAGCGCTTCGCCAATTCCGCAGAGATGACGCTTGTTTCCCTCCGTAGCACCGTGCAGATCGTGCCAGAAACTTCCTGCAAATCGCGCCAACCACCGTCCCACCTGCCTTCCGGAAATCTCATCGCGCTCCAGCAAATAGCCAATGAACCGCCACTCCAGCGAAGGCGCCCCGAGCAGCGTCCCGTCCAGATCAAAAAACGCGCCCACCGTTTCCGCACCAGTCTCCGCCGCGATCACCGCCGTATCCCCTCAACCGCCGCCGCAGCCCGCATCGGAAGTTTCCGTTCGACCGCCGCAAGATCAAGATAGCGCCGCCCCTCCCAAACCACCGGCGCCGCCCGCACAATGCAAAAAACTCCCGCCGCGGCAGCCAGAATTTGCCCCGTCAGCGAAAGCGAATAACGGACGTGCGCGTTCAACCAACTCGCGTCCCAACGCCCCACCGGCACCAGCAATCCCAGATAACAAAAACACACGCATTTCAAAATTGCATACGCCGCGCGGCTCCCACGGGAAGCCACCAGCGCTCGCCCCCACCAGGTTTCCTGCATCGAACCATTCCCGAATCCGCTGCGCCCCGCGCGGCTAGCCAACCCTCGCAGAAAATCAATCACCGTCCCGCGCACAAAAAATAAAATCGGCAGCCACAATGAAATCAACCTGGCCACCGCAAAAAATGTGAAGAACAAGTTCTCGACGACCCGGTCGCCCAAAATATCCAGCTGCGCGCCCAGCGGCGTCGCCATCCCGCGCGTCCGCGCCAAGTAACCGTCCACCCCGTCCAAAGCTATCGCCGCAATCGTCAGCATTACCGCCGCGACGTCCGCCGCCAGCGCATTGCCGAAAAAAGTAAAAAGTCCCACAGCCGCAAACGCCGCGGCCACTCGCGCCACCGTCACTTGATTGGGTGTCATCGCGCCACTCCTCCACCGTCGAGCACAAATCTTTTTGGGCCCGCCACCGCGATCGGCAAAACTCTCGCCGCTCCCGGCTCCAGCGGACGGGCCCGTGTCGCGTGTAATTGCACCCGCCGTGCCATCAGCCCATGTGCGTTTAGTCGTGTTTTGTCAGATACTTAGCGCGAGCGCGCCCAACCGCAGCCGCTGCCAATCGCCGGATTTTGCCGACACCTGACGGCTTTTCCCCCGCCTCCAGACTGCGAAAAACCGCGAGCACGCATCCAAAGGATGTGGGAAAATTGCAATCTGCAAGCGCATCGTTGCCGCATCTCACGCATCCAACATACCGGCAGCACAAGGACTCGAACTAATCACATGGACGTCTCCATATTTGCAGCGTTTCTCGCGGGCCTGGTCTCATTTCTCTCCCCATGCGTCCTTCCGCTGGTGCCCGGCTACATCTCTATGCTCTCGGGCATCGGCGTCGAACAGCTCAAAGAAGGCAAAACTCCTCGCGCCGGTCTGCTGGTCTCCGCCCTCGCATTCGTCAGCGGATTTTCCGTCGTTTTCATTTCCTTCGGCGCATCCGCCAGCGCCGTGGGCTCGTTCCTCCTGCGCAATCGCGGGTCGCTCGCGCCGGTTGCCGGAGCGCTGATCGTCCTCTTCGGCCTTCACCTCACCGGCCTGCTGGCAAAAATTTCCGTGCGCGCCGGCTTGCTCATCGGCGCCGCGCTGGTCGCCGCCGGAATCGCGCTCACCTTCCGCGCAGGCCTCCTCGGTTCGTGGCTCAAGCCCATACATTTCGTCGCCATCGCGCTCATTTTCCTGCTGGGCCCGTCGCTCACACGCTGGCTCAATCGCGACGTTCGTTTCCAGAATCTGGGTGGCCAGCCCGGAGCCGCGAGCGGTTTCCTGATGGGTTTCGCGTTCGCCTTCGGCTGGACGCCCTGCATCGGCCCAATTCTAGCCAGCGTTCTGGCTGTGGCCGCGACGCGCGACACCGTGTGGCAGGGAATTTTTCTGCTGGCCGTCTATTCCGCAGGCCTGGCGATTCCGTTTCTCGTCACCGCCCTCGGCATCGGCGGCTTCCTGCGTTTTTATCAAAAGTTTCGCCGCCACTTGCACACCGTCGAAGTTTTCAGTGGCGTTCTACTCCTCGCCGTCGGTGGCTTGGTTTTCCTGAATCGCCTCACCTGGCTTTCAGGCAAACTGGCATTCCTGAATAAGTTTTCTCTTTAATGGGAGCTTTGCTCATGCGCGTATCTCTGAAATTTTCCATGCTCGTCATCATCCTGGTAGCCGCAGCAGCAGTCGCCTTTACCGGCTGTAAGTCCGGCGGAAGCCAGGCCGCAGCCCTCAGCACCGAAAAGCCCCTGCCCGACGCGCCGGAAGTCACCTTCAAAGACCTCCAGGGCAAAGACGTCTCCCTCGCCAGCCTCAAAGGAAAAGTAGTAGTCGTGAATTTCTGGGCCACCTGGTGCGAGCCCTGCCAGGTGGAAATTCCCTGGATGATCGGTTTCCAGAAAAAATACGCGGACAAAGGTTTCACTCTGCTCGGTGTCGCCATGGACGAAGAAGGCAAAAGCGTCGTCGACCCCTTCGTGCAAAAAACGCAGTTCGACGTGGATGGCCACCCCACCACCATGAATTATCCCATCGTCCTCGGCGACGACGACCTCGCTGCAAAATTCGGCGGCCTGCTCGGCCTGCCCACCACCTACGTAGTCACCCGCGATGGCAAAGTCGCCAAGCGCTACATCGGCCTCGCCACCGAAGCGGACCTCGACAAACTCATCCAGTCCTTGCTCTAGCGGCTCGGTGCGTGCCTTCCTTGCCCCCACTCGCGCAACTGCGGTAACCTGCCATAGCCATGCTGAATGAACACGAATTCACAAAAAAATGTGACGCCACCTTCGAAGCCCTGCGCCATCGCCTCCTCGAACTCGGCGACGCCAACGATTTCGAAGTAGAAGGCGGCAGCGGAAAGCTGGAAATCGAATTTGAAGATGAAGACGAAACCCGCTTCGTCATCAGCCCCAACGCCCCTGTGCGCCAAATCTGGATTTCCGCGCTCACCACCAGCTTCAAACTCGGCTGGTCGGAATCCGCGCAGGCCTTCGTCCAGGAAAAAACCGGCGAAACTCTAAATCAAGTCATGAGCCGTATCCTCACCGAAAAACTAGGCACGCCAATCGAGGTTTAGACGAACCATGCAGATCAGACGGGCAATCGTTTCTTGCGCATTCCTGCTAGCCTGCGTTGCCGGCGACCCGGCGCCGAACCCAATCTCAGCCGCCGCACAAAGCTCAACAGATACGCCAGCTCCCGCGGCCATCGTGAAGCCCCGCGCGTTCGTCTCGCTAGCGCCCGTCCCGCGCGGCAAAGAATTCCAAGTCGCCCTCGCGGTGGATATCGCCCACGGCTACCACATGAATTCCCACCACCCCACCGACCAATACTTGATCGCCACAACTCTCACGCCCAAGCTTCCCACCGGCTTCGAGCTGCTCGACACCATCTACCCCGCCGGCCGCGTCGAAAAATTTTCATTTTCGCCCGACAAAGGTCTCGACGTATATTCCGGCAGCGTAACTCTGAAGCTCCGCCTAATCGCGCACAACGACGCCCCCATCGGCGCCGTAACTTTCCCCGTAACGCTCCGCTAC
>Ga0209447_10000251_pt1 | contig 14191 bp, 12 predicted proteins | sample BogFormECP04_OM3_FD_188243 | JGI IMG/M metagenome (GOLD analysis project Ga0209447, IMG submission 188243) | Bog forest soil microbial communities from Calvert Island, British Columbia, Canada - ECP04_OM3 (SPAdes) (version 2) | ecosystem: Environmental > Aquatic > Freshwater > Wetlands > Bog ... | reverse complement strand
GGGATACTCGTCGAGCAACGCACTCGCCGCGACGGTCTCGGACAACACCGCGTTCGATTTCATGGCAATCTACACCTGGGATGTGCTCAAGTTCTACGCAGGGTACGAGCACATCAGCTACGGTAATCCGCAGACCCCGCTGGCCGCCGGCTTCGATCTTGACGCCTACAAGATCGCGTTCGTCAACAACGCCGCATATCCCATCAACAAGGTTCTGCAAGTCTACTGGGGCGGCGTCAAGTGGGCCTTCAATCCCCAGGTCGACTTCACGGCGGCGTGGTACGGCTACAAGCAGAACAACTATGCGGTGGGCGCGCTTTCCAACTGCAACAGCAATGTCGCAGCAACCTGCTCCGGCACCACGGATGACTACTCGGCCGACGTCGTTTGGAAGATGACCAAGCGCTTTTCGAGCTATGCCGGCATGATGTACACCGGCGTGCACGGCGGTCAAGCCAACGGCTATATATTCCATACCAATGATGTCACCACGACCTTTGGTTTGCGGTATACCTTCTAGCGGTTAGGGAATTGACCTCATGGCCGACTGCGGCCATGGGGTTCTCCGCCCCAACAAAAAAATCATCGCGACGCGCAAATACGCGCGTAATATCTCGCTGGGGACCTTGGGTGGGGGGGGAACTCGCTATGAACGGCGCAGAAAAAAAACGCGGCGGCTGGAGCTGGTGGTATCTGCTGTTTGTCATCCAGTTTGCCGTGGCCCTGTGGCCGCCGCTGTACAACAAGGCGGAGCCATCCTTCATCGGCATGCCATTTTTCTACTGGTTTCAGCTGGCGTGGGTGATCGTCAGCGCCGTGTTCACGGCGGTGGTCTATTTCGCCGTGAAAGAGTGATCCGCCACACCGCGCACTGATTTCTCAAAACAACAAGATGGGACACGGGGGATTATCGTGCAGGATCTGAACTGGGTAGCACTGACGATTTTCGTATTGTTGTTCGGCTTCATCACCTGGCTGGGATTCGCGGCGGCTCGCTGGCGCCGCGGCGATCTGGATCAGTTGCATGAATGGGGCTTGGGCGGTCGGCGCTTCGGCACGGTCATCACCTGGTTCCTGGTCGGCGGCGATGTCTACACCGCCTACACGTTCATCGCGATTCCCGCCCTCGCATATGGTGCCGGCGCGGTCGCCTTCTTCGCCGTGCCTTACACCATCATCATTTATCCCATCATGTTTCTGGTGTTTCGGCGCCTGTGGAACGTCTGCAGCAAGCACAAGTACATCACCGCGGGTGACTTCGTGAAGGGCCGCTTCGGCAATCGCTGGCTGGCCCTCGCGGTGTGCGTGACCGGCATTGTGGCCACCATGCCCTATATCGCGCTGCAGCTGGTCGGTCTGCAGGTGGTCATCGGCGCGCTCGGCATCTCAGGCACGGGATTGGCCGCCGATCTGCCGTTGCTGATCGCGTTCGTGATATTGGCCGCGTTTACCTACTCCAGCGGCCTGCGTGCGCCGGCGTCGATCGCCATCGTGAAAGACTCATTAATTTACCTCACCGCCTTCGTCGCCATCATCGTCATACCGATGCAGCTGGGCGGATTCCACAAAATTTTCGCCGCAGTGCCGGCGCAGAAGCTGTTGCTGGCCATTCCCGGTCCCAACACCACCGGCGCGTACAGCGGCTATGCCACCCTGGCCCTGGGGTCGGCGCTGGCATTGTTTCTCTACCCCCATTCTCTGACGGGCATCTTGAGCGCCAGCAGCGGCCACGTGGTCCGCCGCAATGCTGCCATGCTGCCGGCCTACACTTTCATGCTGGGCTTGCTGGCGCTGTTCGGCTTCTTCGTCATCGCGAGCGGCGTGGACAAGCTTCCCGAATACGCCGCCGGCTTCAACCAATTCCACAATAACTTCGCGGTGCCCGCGCTGCTGCTGCACAGCTTCCCGTCGTGGTTCGTGGGCGTGGCGTTTGCCGCGATTGGCATCGGCGCGCTGGTGCCGGCGGCCATCATGTCGATCGCGGCGGCAAATCTCTACACGCGCAACATTCATCGCGAGTTCATCAACAAGAATCCCAGCGATAAGCAAGAAGCGCATGTCGCGAAGCTGGTGTCGCTGATCGTCAAAGTCGGCGCGCTGGTGTTCATTTTATTCGTGCCCACGAAGTACGCCGTGCAGCTGCAGCTGCTGGGCGGCATCTGGATCATTCAAACGCTGCCCCCCGTCATGCTCGGCGCCTATACGCGGTGGTTCAACGCCTGGGCGCTGCTGGTGGGCTGGGCGGTGGGGACGGTCGCCGGCACTGCCATGGCCATTGCCTCAAACCTGGGCAATACCTACCCGCTGGTGATTGGCGGCCATGGATTCCCAGGCTACACCGCAGTTTACACGGTGATCCTGAACCTTGTGATTGCCGTCGTACTGACGCCGGTGTTCAACGCGATGGGCGCGGCGCGAAATTCGGCCGACCAAACTGCGGCTGCTGATTACTACCATTGAGGTGCCCTTGAGATCGGCTGAGTGGCGCGGTGTCCGCGTGCCCTCGCTGTCACATAACTGTCACAATCGCTCCCGATAATCGCCACTCTGCTAAGCCTTTGGCTCGATTAAGAACGCCAGGCTCAATCAACCGGAGCGATGCAATGAAAGTCCTCAAACGCCTTGTGATCCTCGGCGTCGCAGCTTCTATCAGCCTGGCGGCCTCGGCGGCCGATATTTCCGGTGCTGGCGCGACATTTCCCTATCCGATCTACGCCAAATGGGCGGATGCCTACAAGAAACTCACCGGTATCGGGCTGAATTACCAGTCCATAGGCTCCGGCGGCGGCATCAAGCAGATCAAAGCGAAAACCGTGACCTTTGGCGCATCCGATATGCCCTTGAAGCCGGACGATCTGCAATCCTCCGGCCTGATTCAGTTTCCCATGATCATCGGCGGCGTGGTCCCGGTCGTGAACATCAAAGGGGTGCTGCCCGGTCAATTGCATTTGGATGGCGTCACGGTCGCGAGCATTTATCTCGGCGATATCACCCAGTGGAACGACCCCGCGATCAAGAAGCTGAACCCGAAACTGACGCTACCCAGCACGGCGATTGCGCCGGTGTATCGCTCGGACGGCTCCGGCACGAATTTTCTATTTTCCGATTATCTATCAAAAGCCAGCCCGAAATTCCAATCAACCATCGGCGCCAACACCTCGGTGCAATGGCCGATCGGCATCGGCGCCAAGGGTAATGAAGGCGTGGCGAACATGACCACGCAGACCGATGGGGCGATCGGCTATGTTGAATATGCCTATGCCAAGCAGAACAAGATGTCTTTCACCTTGCTCACCAATCGGTCCGGCAATACGGTCGCGCCGAGCGCCGAGTCCTTCCAGGCCGCAGCGGCAAACGCCGACTGGGCCGGCGCCAACAGCTACTATCTGATTTTGACCGATCAGGCCGGCGCCCAGAGCTGGCCGATCACCGGCGCGAGTTTCATTCTCCTGTACAAACAGCCGGATGACCCGGCGCCGGTCAACGAAGCTCTGAAATTCTTCGCCTGGGCCTACAAGGATGGCGCTCCGATGGCGGCCGAACTTGACTACGTGCCGCTGCCCGCAGCCTTGATTGCCCAGGTAAAAAAGACTTGGGGCTCGCAGGTCACCGCGGGCGGCCACCCGGTGTATGGCGGCAATTAATCGCAACCTAAGCGGGTTAGCCAGCTAAGATTTTTGGTTAAGATACGGTCGAGCCCGAAAGTATTGCGCTTTCGCGCTCGACCGATTTGGTCTTAAGCGGGAGCGAAGCTGACAGTGGCGATCATAGAACCGGGGCACGCCGCAAAGCAGTTGATTTACGAGAGAATCTTCCGCTCGGCGACATTTACCGCGGCGATTTTGGTGTTGTTGATTTTAGGCGGAGTGGCCGCTTCACTGCTCCGTGGTGCGTGGCCGGCCTTAAGCCACTTCGGCTTCGCATTCGTGACTCGCGAGATTTGGAATCCGGTCACGGATCAATTCGGTGCGCTGGCGCCGATCTACGGCACGGTGATCACCTCATTGATCGCGATGCTGCTCGCGGTGCCGGCGGGTTTCGGCATTGCCCTGTTTTTGACCGAGCTGTGCCCGCCACTGCTGAAGCGGCCCATCGGCGTTGCCGTGGAGCTGCTGGCGGCGGTGCCGAGCATCATCTTCGGGATATGGGGTTTGTTCGTGCTTGCCCCGGTGCTGCAGCGGCATGTGCAGCCCTGGTTGATAGGCTCGCTCGGCAATGCTCCCGCCATCGGCCGCCTGTTCAAGGGCCCGCCCTATGGGATCGGCATACTGACCGCCGGCGTCGTGCTTGCCATCATGGTGCTGCCGTTCATTGCCGCCACCATGCGGGATGTGTTCGATACCGTGCCGGCGATGCTCAAGGAATCCGGCTACGGGCTCGGCGCCACGACCTGGGAAGTGATCTGGAATGTGGTCGTGCCGCATTCGCGCGTAGGTATAGTCGGCGGCGTCATGTTGGGCCTCGGCCGTGCGCTCGGCGAGACCATGGCGGTGACATTCGTGATCGGCAACGCGCACCGCATCAGTTCCTCGTTGCTGGCGCCGGGCACCACCATTTCTTCGGCCATCGCCAATGAATTCACCGAAGCGGTGGGGGATCTTTATACCTCCTCGCTGATTGCGCTCGGGCTGCTGTTGTTTCTCATCACTTTCACGGTGATTGCGCTGGCACAGGCAAAGCTGCGCAGGCTCGAGCGGCGCGTCGGTGCCGCAGTATGAATCGACGCATGCTGCGCAAGTTCAAGAACGGCGCGTTTCTGACGCTTTCTTTGTTGGCGACGCTGACGGGACTGGCCTGTTTGGCGGCGCTGCTGTGGACGCTCATATCGCGCGGGCTGGCAGGCATGTCATCGCGAATCTTCACGCAAATGACCCCGCCGCCCGGCGGTCAAGGCGGCCTGCTCAATGCCCTGTATGGCAGCGGCGTGATGACCTTGCTGGGCATCCTGATCGGATCTCCCATTGGCGTGCTCGCGGGCACCTATCTTGCCGAATACGGCCGCAGCTCGCGCCTGAGTACGGCGATTCGATTCATCAATGATGTTCTGCTGAGCGCTCCCTCGATCATCATCGGACTGTTCGTCTATGAGGTCGTGGTGGTTCGCATGGGTCATTTTTCCGCAATCGCCGGCGCCCTGGCGCTCGCGGTGTTGGCAATCCCGGTAACCTTGAGAACCACCGAGGACATGCTGAACCTCGTGCCCATCGGCATGAAGGATTCTTCCGCAGCGCTCGGCGCCTATCCGTGGCGCACCATTTTGAGCGTGTTGTATCCCGCGGCGCGCAGCGGCATAGTCACCGGCTTGCTGCTGGCGATCGCCCGCATCAGCGGTGAAACCGCGCCGCTGCTGTTCACCGCGCTCAATAATCAATTTTGGAGCAACAATTTGAATGCCCCGATGGCCAATCTACCGGTGGTCATTTTTCAATTTGCCTTGAGTCCCTACAAGGATTGGCAGGATCTTGCCTGGGCGGGCGCCCTCATCATTACGGTCACCATCTTGCTGCTGAGTATTTCCGCCCGCGTGCTGCTGGCATTGCTGCAGCTGCAGCGAGGATCCTAAAGGAATGATTCCATCGACCAAGCCGCCCAAACATATGAAGACGCGCCTGCCCTATCCGGTGGCGGCGGCGCCTGCTCAGGACTTGGGGCCGCCAAAGATCGAAGTGCGGGCATTGAATTTCTTCTACGGCGCGCTACAGTCGCTGCATAACATCAACATGACGCTGGCCGATCGCTCGATATCGGCCTTCATCGGACCTTCGGGCTGCGGCAAATCGACGTTGCTGCGCGTCATGAACAGAATGTATGCGCTGTATCCCAATCAGCGCGCCGACGGGGAAGTTCTGATCAGCGGCCGCGACATCCTGAGCCCGTCGGTGGACGTTGCCGAACTGCGCTACCGCGTCGGCATGGTGTTTCAGAAAGCCACACCGTTCCCGATGTCGGTGTTCGACAACGTCGCCTTTGGCCTGCGCTTGGCGGGCGGCATACGCGGCGCCGAACTCAAACTCCGGGTGGAGTCCGCGCTGCGCGACGCGGCCATCTGGGACGAGGTCAAGGACAAGCTGCATGCCGACGGCCGCAGCCTCTCCGGCGGACAGCAGCAGCGCCTGTGCATCGCCCGCACCATCGCGGTCGAGCCTGAGGTGCTGTTGCTCGATGAGCCGACCGCCGCCCTCGACCCGATCTCGACGCTGCGTGTCGAGGAAACCCTGCAGGCGCTGCGTGAAAAATATTGTATCGTCATCGTGACGCACAATCTGCAGCAGGCCGCGCGAGTGTCCAATGTCACCGGATTCATGTACCTGGGCGAGCTGGTGGAAATAGGACCGTCCAGCGAGATTTTCACCTCGCCCAAGAATCGCAAGACCGACGATTACATAACGGGACGTTTCGGCTAGCACCATGAACGACAGCAGCGTGAATGTTGGCGATCAAGCGCCGCCGCTGGCCGGCGCGCCGGCCGTGCGCGACAAATTGTTCGACCCGGTCATGAGCGCACGCGAGGTCAGCGTCCACTACGGCGACAAATGCGCCGTTCGCAACGTCAGCCTCGATATTGGACGCAATCAAGTGCTGGCCATGATTGGGCCGTCCGGCTGCGGGAAATCCACCTTTCTGCGCTGCTTGAATCGCATGAACGACACCATCCCGAGCGCGCGCGTCACCGGCAGCATTACCCTCGATGGCCAGAATGTCTACGATAAGCAGCAGGATGTGGCGCAGCTGCGCGCGCGGGTCGGCATTGTGTTCCAGAAACCCACGCCGTTTCCACATTCGGTTTACGCCAACGTTGCGTACGGACCGCGCATCCATGGCTTGACCAAGAGTCGCGCCGACATGGATGAGCTGGTGCAGAGCAGTTTGGCGCGCGCCGGCCTCTGGGACGAGGTCAAGGATCGTTTGTCGACCGCGGGTACCAGTTTGTCCGGTGGCCAGCAGCAGCGCCTGTGCATCGCGCGCACCATCGCGGTAAACCCGGAGGTGATCCTCATGGACGAACCGACCTCGGCGCTCGATCCGATTGCCAGCGCCAGAATCGAGGACTTGATCGACGAGTTGCGCGAAAATTACGCGATTGCGATCGTGACCCACAACATGCAGCAGGCCGCGCGCGTATCGCAGCGCACCGCCTATTTTCACCTCGGCGATTTGATCGAAGTCGGGCCGACGGATTTGGTATTCACCAATCCCCAGCAAAAACTCACGGAAGACTACATCACCGGCCGTTTCGGCTGAAAAGCTAGCGCTGCGACGGCACAAAATCCTCGAGCACCGCGGCGCGCATCAGATCCGGCGGCAGCAAGCCTTGCGCCAGGAGGAAATCGTGAAATCTCTTCTGATCGAATTTTCCCTGAAGCTTGGCCTCAGTTTCCTTGCGTAGCGACAACAGGCGCGTATAGCCGTAAAAGTAGCTGTTCGCCTGTCCCGGTGTGCGAAAGGTGAAACGCTCGACTTCCTCCGTCGCGAAAGCGTGGCTGAGCATGACGTCCTTCTCGAGCACGCTGTATGCCTGTGCCGGCGTCACCGCGCCGCTTTGCAGCTCGGGATCCAGGAACGCCCGCGCGGCGCGCAGCAAGCGCAGCTGCAGGGTCAGGAGCTGCCCTTCCGGCGGCTCGTACGGCTGCATGATGTATTCAGAGTACAGGCCCCAACCCTCGGCGTTGGTGGAATTGAACGCATACAGGCCCCGCGCCAGGCTGACGCCGTGCTCGACCATGGAATCGAATTGCAGTTCGTGGCCCGGCCGCGCCTCGTGTGCCGCCAGCGTCCACGCCACGGCATCAAAGGTGAAATCATCATATTTATCTTCCGCGCCGCCGCTTGCCGAAGGAATGTTGAGTGGCAGCACGAACTCGCCGCGCTGTCCGGTATTGTGCAGCAGCGGCGGCGGGACCATGTGCGGCGCCGGCGTCTGCACGGTCTCGGCGGCGGTTGCGAGCCGGATGATCGCGGGGCGATCCGGCAGCGTCAGCAGATTCTTAGCGGCGATGATCTTCTCGATTTCGTGCAGCCGGTTCTCATAGAACGGCAGAATCGCCGCGCCGGTGATCTGCTGCTTCTTCAGTTGCGCAATCACGCTGCGGTAATCGCCTTGGCTAAAGCCGCGCGCCTTCGCGACCTGCGCCGCCAGCGGCGCCATCTCCGCCTGGTATTGCAAGAATGCGGCATGCGCCATCGCGGCAATCTTCGCGGGGGGAATGTCGATGCCGTAGGCTTCGAAGGCAAGCGCATACTTCTCGGGCGGCAGACGGAAGTCGCTGCGGGCTTTCGGCAGAATGTTGCTCTTCACCCAGGCGTCGTAGCCGATCAGCTGATCCTTGAGCTTCGCGTAGGCAGGTTCCCAGCCTTCAAGCCGGTACTTCTTGAACAACTCGCCGATGCCCTCGACATAGTTGGAGTTGCGGCCGAGTTCGGTCTGCAGCTCGCTTTGCGACGGATAGATGACGCCCGGTTTGGCGATCTGCTCGATCTCGCGCGCTTTCAGAAGTTCAGCGAACGGCTGGTAGCCGGGTTCCATGCCGGCGTACTTGCGCAGCCGGAGCAGCGCGGCGGGCCGGCGCTCCGCGGCCACCTGGTCATCGAGCAGCCCGCGCAAACCCTGGAATATCGCCGCGCTGGCATTGATGAACGGCACTTCGTGCTCGAGCTCGTAGTCTTCGGTGCGAAACTGCAGGCTGAAGGCTTTCTGCAGAATGTCGAGGTCTTGGCGAACATGCTTGTCGGTTTCCGCAGCGCGCGCCGCTTTGATCTTGACCAACACCGCTTCGAATTCGCGCCGCGCAATGAGTTCATCGGCGCGCGTGGGATCGGTAATCGACTGATCGAATTTCGCCACCCCCTGTTGCGAGCCTCGTTCGGGAGCGTGCGCCAGCTGCACGTCGAGCAGCATATTGGTATAGACATTGCTTTGCCGGACCCAGGTCTGCTCGGCGGCCGCAGGCTGGCCGAAGGCGGCACATGAAACGCTGCCGAGAGAAATTGCGATGATCAGACGCTGCATTCTTTAATTTTACATTGTCTGCGGCGCATTGTTAGCCCGTTGCTGTGCAATTAGAGCCGCGCACAAGTTAAGATGCGCCATGGAATCGAAACTCGCCGCGCAAGCCAAGTCAGCACTGCTGGCGGCTACTCAGAGAATGAGTCCCGAACAGCGCCTCAATGCATTCCTCATGCACTGTCAATTGATGATGGAGCTGCGGCTGGCCGGTCAGCGCATCGAACCGGCGCCGCGATCGCCGCCGTTGTGAGATCGACCGGCGTCGGACAATCCGCCTTGCTATTGTTGGATGCAATCGCCGTTTTGACGAGCGCGAGAGTTGACTATGCGGTGATCGGCGCTATGGCCGCATCGATTTACGGTGTCGTGCGCGCCAGCATCGACGCGGATGCGGTTCTCTCGCTCGGACCGCAAAAACAATCCGAATTGGAGAGAATCTTTAGAACTGCGGGCTTTCAGACAGAGCTGCGGGTGGGAGATGCAGATGATCCGATTCCTGCGGTATTGCAGCTGACCGATCGTTTCGAAAACCGTGTCGATCTGCTGCTGGGCTTGCGCGGCCTTGAACCGGATGCGTTTGCGCGAGCGATGCAGGTTCAATTTCAAGGCGTAGCCTTGCGGGTGATCGGCCGCGAGGATTTCATTGCAATGAAACTATTTGCCGGCGGACCGCAGGACATGTCGGATGCAAACAGCGCGATCACGGCCGCCGGCGGGCATCTCGACCTAGCATTGCTGAGACGATTGACGCAGCGCTATGGCCGCGCCGCATTCGACTCATTGGAGCGGCTGCTGCACGGCCCTTGATGGGCGAATGCTAATCGGTGTTGCGCAGCAATTCGTTCAACGAAGTTTTGGCACGGGTCTGCGCGTCGACGCGTTTGACGATCACCGCGCAGGCGAGCGCGTACTTGCCGTTCGCGGCGGGCAGCGACCCCGGCACCACGACGGCGCCGGCGGGCACGCGGCCGTAGAGGATCGCGTCGCGCTCGCGATCGTAGATGCGCGTGCTTTGTCCGATGAACACCCCCATGGAGATCACTGCGCCGGATTCGACCACCACGCCCTCGACGATTTCGGAGCGCGCGCCGATGAAGCAATTATCCTCGATGATGGTTGGACTTGCCTGCAGCGGTTCCAGCACGCCGCCGATGCCGACGCCGCCGGACAAATGCACGTTTTTGCCGATCTGCGCGCACGAACCCACCGTCGCCCAGGTGTCCACCATGGTGCCGCTGTCCACGTATGCGCCCACATTGACGTAGCTCGGCATCAGCACCACGTTGGGGGCGATGTAGGCACCGCGGCGCACCGTCGCGGGCGGCACGATGCGCACGCCGGCGGCGGCAAATCTTGATGCGTCCCAACCGCTGTATTTGAGCGGAACCTTGTCGTAAAAATTCAAGCTGTCGGCCGGCATCGCGGCGTTGTCCTTGATGCGAAACGACAGCAGCACGGCCTTCTTCAGCCACTCATTGACGCGCCAGCCGCTGCCTTCGGGTTGCGCCACGCGCAGCTTGCCGCTGTCCAGCAATTCGATTGACTCTTCGATCGCCGCGCGCACAGCCGCGGGCGTGGTTCGCGGCGTCAGCTCAGCCCTTGATTCGTAGGCGCCTTCGATGATCGACGTCAAGCCGCTGAAGGGATTGGCCGACGGCGCTTGCGTCACCAGCTTAAGCCCGCGCCAGATCGCGTCGATCCAGCGCCCGCACCAGGGACTCCTGCACGCGCCGGCACACCTCTTCCGGCAGCAGGCCACCGTCGGCGGCGCTGATGTAAAACACGTCCTCCGCGCGTTCCCCCACGGTCATGATCTTGGCGCCGTTGATGGCGACGCGCTCGGCGCGAAACACCTTGCCGACCTCGGACAGCAGGCCCGGGCGGTCGGCCGCAATCAACTCGAGAATGGTGCGCGCATTGCGGCTGTCGATGCTGAAATTCACCTGGGTGGGCGTCGAGAACATGCGCACCTGGCGCGGCGCGCGCCGGGTGACGGTGGGCGGTAAATCCTCGTCCTGCTGCAACGCGCGCCACAAGCTGCGTTCGATTTCCCGAATGCGCGCGGCATCGGCAATCACAGCGCCACTGTCTTCGAGCACCACGTAGGTCTCCAGGCTGAAGCCATTGGCGCTGGTGATGAGGCGTGCATCGACGACGTTCAGGCCCATCTGATCCAGCACCGCCGTGGTGCGGGCGAAGCTGCGCAGGCGGCGCGGTGTGTAGGTGAGCACCGCGGTGCCGCCGCGCTCGGTCAGTTGCCGGATGGCGACCAGCGGCGCGTCATCGTTGCTGTGGCGCGCCGCGAGCAATGTGGTATGCCAGGCGATTTCCTCGGGCGTGTAGCGCAGAAAGTATGCCTCGGTCCACTGCGACCAGACGTGCACGATTTTTTCCGCGCTTACCTCGGCGGATATGTTCGCCCGCGCCTGATCCTGAGTTTCGCGAATCAACTCTTCTTGATCGACCGGGGTCTCGAGCCCCCTGCGCAGCGCCCGCTTGGTGCGTTCGTAGAACTCCTCGAACAAGCGCGCCTTCCAGGCGTTCCACAGTTTCGGATTGGTGCCGCGCACGTCGCACACGGTCAACACGTACAGATAGTCGAGATGTACCTGATCGCCCACGAGCTGCGCGAAATCATGGATGATGTCCGGATCGCTGATGTCCTTCTTTTGCGATGTGATGGACAGGATCAGATGATTTCTTACCAGCCACGCCACCAGGCGCGCTTCATAGCGGCCCAGGCCCTGTTCCAGGCAAAAGGCCTCCGCGTCCACCGCGCCCAATTCGGAGTGGTCGCCGCCGCGGCCCTTGGCGATGTCGTGGAACAGGGCCGCAAGATATGCGATCTCCTGGCGCGGCAGCGACTGCATGATCTGGCTCAACACAGGAAATTCATCGTTGAACTTGGGCATCGCCAGGCGGCGCAGATTGCTGACGACGAACAGCGTGTGCGCGTCCACCGTATAGGCGTGGAACAAGTCGTACTGCATGCGGCCGACGACGCGGCCGAATGCCGGAATATAGCGGCCGAGGACCCCGTACAGATTCATGCGGCGCAGCTCATGCGTCACCCCGACGGGTGCGCAGAGAATCTCCATGAAGAGGCGATGGTGGCGCGGATTCTGCCGGAATTCCTCATCGATGAGCCAGACATGCGTGCCGATCAGGCGGATGGTTTCGGCGCGCACGCCGCGCAGTTCGGGATGCTGCTGCAGGAGTACGAACATCTCGAGCAGCGCCGATGGATAGCGGGCAAACACCTCCGCATGCGTGACTTCCAGATAATCGTTGCGAATTTGGAAACGCGCATTGATCGGCTCGGGTGCGCCGCTTTGCGTGAGGATCGCCTCGCGAAACAGCTGCAGCAGCATTTCGTTCAACAACGAGATGTCCATGACGGTGCGGTAGTACTTCTGCATCAGCTGCTCGACAGCCAGCGTAAAGCTCGCGTCTTCGTAGCCGAACAGCTTCGCGAGCTTGATCTGGTAGTCGAACAGCAGCCGGTCTTCGCGCCGCCCGGTCAATACGTGCAGCCCGAAGCGCACCTTCCATAAGAACGACTGCCCGGCTTTGAGCTTGCGCAATTCCTCGCGCGTCAAGAATCCATGCGCCACCAGCTCGTCGAGGGTATCGGTGCCGAAATGGCGCTTTGCCACCCAGCCGATGGTTTGGATGTCGCGCAATCCTCCCGGGCTCGATTTGACATTCGGTTCGAGGTTGTAGGCGGTGTCGAAGTAGCGGTGATGCCGCTCGATCTGTTCCTTGACCTTGGCTTCGAAGAAATCCTGCGACGTCCACAGCCGGTCGGATGCCAGGGCGCGGCGCATGCCGGCGAACAAGGACTCCGGCCCGCACAGCAGGCGGGCTTCGAACAGTGTGGTGGCGACGCTGATATCGGCAAGACTTTCGCTCTGGCAATCATCGATCGAGCGCACGCTGTGTCCGACTTCGAGTCCGATGTCCCAAAGAAAGGTCAGGAATCTCTCGATATCCGGCTGCCAGTCGGCGGAATCGCTTTTCGGCAGCAGCACCATGATGTCGATGTCCGAACTCGGGTGCAGCTCGCCGCGCCCATAGCCGCCAACGGCAATGAGCGCGAGGTCGTCCGCAAACTTTCCGGCGTGGCGCAGCCACGCGGCGCGCAGCGCGATATCGACCAGGCGGGCGCGGTCGCGCACCAGGTCCTCGATGGCATCGTCCGCGACAAAGCGATCCTTTAAGAGCTCGGTGCCGCGATCGAGCACCTGGCGAAATACGATGGGGGAGAATTGGCCGCCTTCGAGCTCTTGCGGGACCGCCGTCAAATAGGGCCAGTCGGGGAGTTGATCGAGAAACTTGCCGTGTGCGTTCAAGAAGCCGCCGCCGCCGCGGGCAGTTCGACATTCGCGCTCAAGGTCAGCACCTCGTAGCCTTGGTCTGTGACCAGAACCGTATGTTCCCACTGCGCCGACAGCGATTGATCCTTGGTGACCACGGTCCAGCCATCGGGCAGCAGCCGCACGTCGCGCCGCCCGGCATTGATCATGGGTTCGATGGTAAAGGTCATGCCGGCGGACAATTCCAGCCCGCTGCCGGGCTTGCCGTAGTGCAGCACCTGCGGATCTTCGTGATAAACGCGTCCGATGCCATGTCCGCAGTATTCGCGCACCACCGAAAAGCTCTGGCTCTCGGCGAAAGTCTGAATGGCGTGCCCGATGTCGCCGAGATGTGTCCCGGGTTTGACCTGCCGAATGCCATGCCACATGGCCTCGTGGCAGGCCGAGGTCAGCCGACGGGCGAGGATGGCGGCATTGCCCACCAGGTACATGCGGCTGGTGTCGCCATGAAAACCGTCGCGGATGACGGTAACGTCGATATTGATGATGTCGCCGCTCTTCAGGCGCTTATCCCCGGGTATGCCATGGCACACCACATGGTTCACCGAGGTGCAAATGGTCTTCGGGAACCCCCGATAATTGAGGTTGGCGGGAATGGATTTCAGCTCATCGACGATGAAGTCGTGACAGCGCTTGTCCAGCTCCTCGGTGCTGACGCCCGGCTGCACGAACGGTTCAATCATGTCCAGGACGCTGGCGGCCAGGCGGCCTGCCGCCCGCATTTTGTCCTGTTCGACGGGGGTTTTGATGGTCACATTCATAGCAATTTGAGGCCTGGCTCTAGATTCTCGCGGGCTTTGTTTCCCATGGG
>Ga0209447_10000249_pt1 | contig 14215 bp, 12 predicted proteins | sample BogFormECP04_OM3_FD_188243 | JGI IMG/M metagenome (GOLD analysis project Ga0209447, IMG submission 188243) | Bog forest soil microbial communities from Calvert Island, British Columbia, Canada - ECP04_OM3 (SPAdes) (version 2) | ecosystem: Environmental > Aquatic > Freshwater > Wetlands > Bog ... | reverse complement strand
GTGCTGTACGCCAGCCAGGTGCAGGTCCAGGCGAATGCAGCGGGCGATAAAGTATCGGCGACGGTACTGGCGATCGCGCCGGGGATCGACCTGGCCGTGCTGCAACTCGATGATCCGAGCTTCTTCGACAGCCACCCACCGGTCGCGCGCGCCTTGAAGCTGCCGCAGATCAAGGATTCGGTGCTGGCGTACGGCTTTCCCACCGGCGGCTCGTCGCTATCCATCACCAAGGGTATCGTGTCGCGCATCGAATTCGCCTCCTACAACTATCCGGTGTCGGGCCTGCGCATTCAGATCGATGCGGCCATCAATCCCGGCAATAGCGGCGGTCCAGCCATAGCCGGCGACAAGATGATCGGCCTGGCCTTCAGCCGTCTGGGAGGTGATACCCAGAACATCGGCTACATCATTCCGAACGAAGAGGTCGAGTTGTTTCTCAAGGACATTTCCGATGGTCATTACGACGGCAAACCCAGCATGTACGATGACTTGCAGACCTTGGAAAATCCGGCCCTGCGCCAGTTTCTGAAACTCGACAAGAGCGTCGAGGGCATGGTGGTGCATCGGCCGGACAAGACCGATGCTGCGTATCCGCTCAAGGAATGGGACGTGATTACGCGCATCGGCGACACGCCCATCGACAATCAAGGGATGGTCAAGATCGACAAGGATCTGCGCGTGAACTTCGCCTACATGATCCAGCGGGTGACCAAGGACGACAAGCTGCCGCTGACGGTGGTGCGGGCCGGCAAACCGCTGCAGATCGAACTGCCGGTGTCGGCCAACCGCCCAATTCTCGCTCCGGATCTGCACGGCGAATATCCTTCCTACTTCGTCTATGGGCCGATCGTGTTTTCACGGGCGACGCGGCAGTTTCTGGCGGCGTTCGAAAACAACGCCGGCTTGCTGCGGGTCTTGAGCTTCGTGAAAAGTCCGCTGGTCACGCGGATCTTCGATGCGCCGAGTGCGGATCTGGAAGAACTGGTCATCATCTCGTCGCCGTTCTTTCCGCACAAATTGGCGAATGGCTATTCAAACGCCACCGGCTCGGTGGTGTATTCGATCAACGGCACGCCCGTGAAGAGCCTCAAGCACTTGGTCGCGCTGCTGCGCGACCTTACGGATCCGTTCGTGACCATTGAATTTGCCAGCCGCAGCGGCGAGGCGCTGGTCTTTTCGCGGGCGGCAATCGTGGCGGCCACGGATGAGATCCTGACCGACAACGGGGTGCGGGCGCAGGGTTCGCCGGACATGCTGGCCGTGTGGCAGGCAAAGCCGGGGAATTAGCAGGCGATCCGCACCTACCTTGAACCTTGGTCAATTCGCGTCGACCAGCTCCGACACTTCGCGCGCATCGGCGCGCTTCATGGGCCGGCCGTCGACCGGCGAGTATGGCGATTGACGGATGCCGTCGATGGGAAAGACCGTCGCATCGACGGTGCGGCCGTTCGCCTCGAACCTCAAGGCGGGGTAGTTGACGCTACGTTCCGCATCCATCTTGACGCGCCGTTCATAGAATTCATGCGGAACGCCGATCTCGAGCAGGCGAATGGCTACCGTCTCGGAAGCATCAGCGAATAGATGCAGGTTGATATCGCTGTAATTGGTCGCCGTTCCGGTGAGCACCGATCCGACCAGGCGCGGCTGGAACTCGGCCAGAATGCGCATGGTGTCGAGAGCGATGCGCCGCTGTTCCTTCAGGGTGTGGTGATGGGTATCGCGCCCGAACAGCCGCTGATGCGCACGCAGCGCATCCTCGATCTCGATGTTCTTCGGCAACACCGCGACATCGTTCACTCCCAGCCGATCCGCCGCTTTGCGTTTGGCCTGCAGAAAATCCTCAATGCCGTGTTCGGCCATGATCCTCGCGGCCTCTTGCGCGAGAGCCCGGCGTAGATCCTCGGCACGCTGCGAAAACTTCTTTGCCATGGGCGTCTAGAATAACGGTTTATCGGCTTCCGGGTTCGGGTTCGACCCCTCGTACACTTCGGATTTGGGAAGATTCCCCTCGATGAATTTCTCCATGATGCCGTTGGGGTTGTCCGAACTCGCGAGCAGGCCGGTCTGCGGCGAGATGCGCACGCTGACGATGCCCTCAGGGATGGGCACGGGATGCCGGGCGGTGCCGGCGAGCGCTTCGTGCATGAAGTAGGTCCAGGTGGGAACCGCGACGTGCGCCGCCTGATCGTCGTTGCCTCCCAAGGAGCGGTCCGCGTCGAACCCCGTCCAGACGGTGGTGACGATGTCGCCGTTGAAGCCATTGAACCAGGCGTCATGATAATTGCTGCTGGTGCCGGTCTTGCCTGCGATGTCATCGCGATTGAGCGTGCGGGCGCGCTGGCCGGTGCCGCGCTTGATGACATCCGCCATCATGTCGGCCAATAGATAGGCGATTTGCGGCTTGATGATCTGCGGCGCCAGATTCTTGCCGGGAATCAGCGTCTTGCCATCGTGCGGGGCTTCGTCCACGAGACCGGCTCGCCCGCCGCGCTCGCCTTTCGATAGCAACGGCGCGCTGGCCCGGCCGCATTGCGGGCAGGCCACCGCGGGGTCGGCCTGCTGCAGCACCTTGCCGGTGGCATCTTCGACTCGGTCGATGTAGTAGGAACTGACTTTGAAGCCGCCGTTGGCGAAGGTCGAATAGCCGATGGCCACCTGCAGCGGGCTCAATTCCGCGGTACCCAAGGCCAGGGTCAGGTCATCCGGCAGCTGCGATTTGTCGAAGCCGAAGCGGGTCACGTAGTTCCACGCGTAGTCGAGACCGATGGCGCGCATCAATCGCACGGATACCAGATTCCGAGAATGCACCAGCGCGTCGCGCAGACGCACCGGTCCGTAAAACTTGTCTGTATCCTCATGGGGGCGCCAGGACTTCACGTCGCCCTGCTCATCGATCACCACCGGCGCGTCCAAAACTACGCTGGCCGGCGTGAATCCCTTGTCGAACGCTGCCGCATAAATGAAGGGCTTGAACCCCGAGCCCGGCTGGCGTCTGGCCTGGGTCACGCGGTTGTACTTGCTCTGGAAGAAATCAAAGCCGCCCACTAGAGCCACGATCGCGCCATCCTTGGGGTCCACCGATACCAGCGCGCTTTGCGCCTCGGGCACTTGCACGAACATCAGGGATTCAGCGGTGCGCCCGACGGTGTAAATCACATCGCCGCGGCTCAAGATCTCCGACGCCTGGGTGGGCGCGCGGTCAATTTTCTCTTCGGGCAGTTCGCGCCGCGCCCATGCCAGCTTTTCCCATGGCAGGTCGACTAACCCAAGATCCTTGACATAGACCTTGGCGCTCCTGGCCTCGACTTGTTCCACGATCGCGGGCTTCAAACCCCCGATGATCGGAAACTCCTCGAGTTGCCCATCCAACTCGGCGGCAGTGGTATTGCTGGTCAGATCGACTTTGGCGCTTGCGCCGCGATAGCCATGGCGGCGATCGTATTCCATCAGCCCGGTGCGAAGCGCCACGGTGGCCGCGGCTTGCAGCCGGGAATCGATGGTTGTAAACACCTTGTAGCCGGCGGTGTACACGTCATCGCCGTATTTCGACTGCATGTCGTTGCGCACCATTTCCGCCACATACGGCGCATCCACCTCGATCGAAGCGCCGTGCAGCCGCGACTCCATCGGACTCGCCTTCGCCTGGTTGTACTCGGCCTGGGAGATGTAGTTGAGGTCCAGCATGCGCCCCAACACATGGGCGCGCCGCACCTTGGCGGCTTCCGGGTTGGCGACGGGATTGACCGTCGAGGGAGCCGTGGGGATGCCGGCCAGCGTGGCCATCTCAGCGGTGCTCAGCTGATCCAGCCCCTTGCCGAAATAAACCTCGGCCGCCGCCCCGACGCCGTAGGCTCGCTGACCGAGGAAAATCTTATTGACGTACAGCGAAAAGATTTCCTCCTTGCTGAATTCAGCCTCCATTAGCAGGGAAATATAGATTTCGCTCATCTTGCGTTTCATGTCGCGCCGCGGGGTCAAAAACATGTCGCGGGACACCTGCATGGTGATGGTGCTCGCCCCCTGGCGGATGCCGCCGGCTTTGAGGTTGGCGACTGCCGCGCGCAAAATTCCCTGCCAATCCACGCCGTGATGCCTGAAAAACCGGTCGTCTTCGGTTGCCAGGAAGGCTTGGATCAATTTCTTCGGCAGCTGCTCGTAGCGGACCGGAATTCGCCGCTGCTCGCCAATCGAGGCAATCAGCTTGCCGTCGCGTGTATAGACGCGCAGCGGCACCTGCAGCTGCACCTCTCGCAAGCTGGCCACATCCGGCAATGCCGGCCTCAAGTAGACATAAGCACAGACATTGGCGAACGCGATCAGCGCTATTAAGCCAACTAAAACTGCACAAATGCGCGAGATGAGAACTAGGTAACGTTTGGTCACAGAAAACCGTTCTAACTTATTGCACCGGCGGACGAGGTCTGCATATTACCGCCGGCGACGTGAGCTTACTCAAGAACGCCTAGACAGCCCTGGGCGCAAGAGGTTTCTAACGGATGACTCGACGCCTTTCAACGCTACGAAATCGCCGCAGGTCTCATTTTGCCGACTTCGAGGCATCAAGCGGCGATTACCGTGAGTAGCTTCACGTTCTATTTAACAGTTTCTTGCTAAGTTTGCTGGGTCTAGCTAATCTCGTACACCAGTTTCGACCTACAAGGCATTGAGCAAAAAGGGAAAAAATTTGTGTGGTCGTTAGGAAAAAGGTATCGTCCGCTATTGGGACTTGACATAACCACCTCATCGGTGAAGCTCATTGAGCTCACGATGTCGGGTGGCCAGTATCGCGTTGAATCTTATGCGGCGGAACCGACGCCGCACAACGCTATCAACGAAAAGGCCATCGTCGATGCCGAAGCCGTGGGAGAGGCGATACGGCGCGCAGTCAAGCGCTCCGGCGCCAAGAGCCGGCTCGCGGCCATCGCGATCAGCGGCGATGCTGCGATCACCAAGGTGATCCAAATGCCGAAGAATCTCGGCGACAACGAGCTCGAGGGCCAGGTCGAGATGCAGGCCGACCAATACATCCCGTTCCCGATGGAAGAAGTCAGCTACGACTATCAGGTCGTGGGTCCGTCGGAAAAAGATCCGGACATGCTCGATGTGCTGCTGGTCGCGACTCGCACCGAAAATGTCGAGCAGCGCCAGGCGGCGGTGCAGGCATCGGGGCTGACCGCGCACATCGTCGACGTGGAAGCGTTCGCATTGGAAAACGCCTGCGCGTTGATGCGCCATCAAATGCCGGACGGCGGGCTCGACCGCACCGTCGCGGTGGTCGATTTCGGCGCCAGCAGCACGACATTCAGCGTGCTGCGCGACATGAAAGTCATATACACGCGTGATTTCGCTTTCGGCGGACAGCAATTGACCGAAGAAATCATGCGCACCTACGGACTGTCGATGGAAGAAGCGGGCCGCGCCAAGAAGGAAGGCGGTCTGCCCAGCAACTATCAACCCGAGGTCCTGGACCCGTTCATCGACGACATGACTCAACAAGTCAGCCGTTCGCTGCAATTTTATCTGGCCTCGGGCAGCGGCCGCGCGCAGCCGGATCAAATATTGATCTGCGGCGGCTGCGCCAATATTCCCGGCGTTGCCGACGTCATCTCGAGCCGCGTCGGCGTGCCGGCGGACAAAGGTGATCCGCTCGGCAACATGAAAGTGTCGTCCAAGGCCAAAGCCCAAGCGGTGGCGCGCGACGCCACTGCCTTACTCACAGCTTGCGGCCTGGCGCTGCGAAGCTTCGACTAAAGAGCAGCCATGCCGCGTATCAATCTACTTCCCTGGCGCGAACAAGAACGAAAAGTCCGACGTCGCGAGTTTTTGGTGGCCCTTGGCGCCGCGGCGTTTGCCGCCGTCATATTCGTGCTGGGCGGCAAGCTTTTGTATTCGAGCTGGATCGATTCGCAGACTGCAAAGAACAATCTGCTGAAAAAGGAGATCGTGAAGCTCGATGCGCAGATCGCCGATATTCAGGATCTGGAGAACCGCAAACAGCGCTTGGTTGCGCGCATGGAAATCATCGAAAAATTGCAGCGCAAGCGGCCCGAGATCGTGCATTTGTTCGACGAATTGGTGAAAACGGTGCCCGAGGGCATTTACCTGACGCAGATGAAGGAGACCGGCAAAAAGCTCGAGATCAAGGGCATCGCCCAGTCGAGCACGCGCGTCTCGACTTTCATGCGCAACATCGATTCGTCCGCGTGGATGGATAACCCGCAGCTGCAGGTGGTCGAGTCCAGCAAGGATTCGCCAACGGGCGGCTCTAGTTTCACCCTCACCAGCGAGGTGGTCGGCGTGGATCTTGAAGGCGGCGGCGAAACTACGGTCAAGAAGGCTGCGGCGAAATGAATTTTCTCGATCAACTTCGTTCCATTGATCCGCGCGACGTAGGCCGCTGGCCGCTGGCGGTGCGCGGTTTCTTCGTCGCCCTGGGGTTTGCCCTGGTCGCGGCATTTGGCTGGTACATGTTCGTTTGGAACGACGATCGGCCGGTGCTGCAAAAAGCGCAGAACGACGAATTGGATCTGCGCGCGCAATTCGAAAGCAAACAGCAGCGCGCCGCGAATCTCGACGCCTATCGGGCGCAGCTCGGCGAGATGGAGCGCAGCTTCGGCGCGATGCTGCGGCAATTGCCCGGCAAGACCGAGGTGCCGAATCTTCTGGTCGATATTTCACAAACCGGTCTGGCCGCGGGTCTGCAGGAAAAGCTGTTCCAGCCCGGCGGCGAAAAGAGCAACGGCTTTTACGCGGAACTGCCGATCAAGATCAAGCTGGTTGGCTCCTATCATGACTTCGGCAAGTTCGTCAGCGGCATTGCCGCGTTGCCGAGAATCGTGACGCTGCATGACATCCAGATCACGCCGGTGGACGCAAAAGGCGGCTACGACAATCTCACCATGGATGTGACCGCCAAAACCTACCGCTACATCGAGGATGAGGGCGGCGCCAAAGGCGCTAAGAAGAAAACGGGAGGCGCTTCGTGAAGATTACATCGGCCGTTTGCGCCCTATGCGTCGTGCTGTGCGCGCTGCTCGCGACAGGCTGTTCCGGCGGTCAATCGGATTTGCAGAAGTGGATCGAGACCACCAAGAAAAAGCCCGGCGGCCGCATCTTGCCGCTACCGGAAGTCAAACCTTACGAAACCTACGTGTACGCCGCCTCGAACCTGCGCTCGCCGTTCCAACCGCAAGGTCCCGGTTCGGCCAACGGCCAGGCGAGTCTGCGGCCTAGCGCGCGCCGCAACCGTGAATTCCTGGAAGGCTTTTCGCTCGACACTCTGAAGATGGTCGGGACTTTCAAGGTGGGCAGCAATTTTTATGGGCTCGTGCAATCGAAAGACGGGCTCGTGCACAAGGTCCAACCCGGCAATTATCTCGGGCAGAACGACGGCAAGGTGACAGAAATTACCGGCGGAAGAATTAGCCTCGTCGAAATCATACCGGATGGTCTCGGCGGCTATATAGAGCGACCGGCCTCATTGGCATTGTCCGATTAGGCCACAGGGAGAAGAGAGCATGATCAGAATTCAGACACGATCGGCGATGGTGGGCGCGATGGCATTCGTCGCATTGGCTGCGATCAGTTTCACGGCGCGGGCCGCTGATCCGGTCAAGCTCGAGTCGATCGACGTTCAGACATTGTCGGGCCAGCAGGTGCAGCTCAAGCTGCACATGGACGGCCCGGCTCCCGAGCCACTGCCGTTCACCATCGACAAGCCGGCGCGCATTGCGTTCGACCTGCCGAATACCACACTGGCTCTCGCTTCACGCCGCTTCGATGTGCGTTCCGCCGGCGTCGACACCGTGGTTGCGGCCGAGGCCAACGGCCGCACGCGCGTGGTCGTGAATGTCGACACTTTATTGCCCTACACCACCAAGATCGACGGCAATAACCTCGTCATAACCCTGGGCGCACAGCAGGGCGCCAGCCTCGCCGCACCCGCCGTGGCGCGCGCCAGCGCGGGTCAGCCCGCGGCTCCGGTGGAGCGTGCGATCAAAACCATCGATTTCAGGCGCGGCTCCGACGGCACGGGCCGCGTGATCGTGCAGCTCACCGACCCGCGCACCCCGGTCAACGTGCGGCAGGAAGGCAATCAGATCGTGGTGGACTTTGCGGGCACGCTGATGCCGAAAAATCTCATGCGCCGCTACGACGTCATGGATTTCGCAACACCGGTGCAAACGGTCGACGCGGTTCGGGTGGAGGGCAGCACGCGCCTGGTGATCAGCGCTCAGGGTGATTTCGAGCAGCTGGCCTACCAATCCGACAACCAATACACCATCGAGGTCAAGCCTTCGACCAAGCGCACCGCCCAGGAAGACAAAAAGGAATACACCGGCGAGCGCCTCACGCTGAATTTCCAAGACATCGACGTACGCTCGGTATTGCAGCTGCTTGCGGACACCAGCGGCCAGAACATCGTGGTCAGCGATTCCGTCACCGGTAATTTGACGCTGCGCCTGCAAAACGTGCCTTGGGACCAGGCCCTCGACATCGTGTTGCGCACCAAGGGCCTCGACAAGCGCCGTCACGACAACGTCATCATCATCGGGCCGACCGAAGAACTCGCCTCGCGCGAGAAGGCGGAACTGGCCGCGCATAAAGAGGTGCAGGAGCTGTCGCCTATCCACACTGAATTCATGCAGGTCAACTACGCCAAGGTCGCGGACCTGGCGAAATTAATCAGGCCTACGGCCGCCGCAGGCGCCAAGAATTCCTTGCTCTCGCCGCGCGGCTCACTGTCGATCGACGAGCGCACCAACACTCTGCTGGTGCAGGACACATCGGATAATCTGGCGGATATCCGCCGCTTGGTGCAGACCTTGGACGTGCCGGTCAGACAGGTATTGATCGAAGCGCGCATCGTGATCGTCAGCGACACCTTCGAACGCGACCTGGGCGTACGGTTTGGCATCACCAGCGCGCACCAGGTGAATGGCAACGGTCTCTTGGCAGTCACCGGCAACGGCACCGGCGCGGACACGATTACCGGATCGGCCATCACCAATTTGCAGGCCGGGACTTCGCCGTTCCCGGTGGCGACGCCGACGCTCGACAATCGCTACATGGTCAATCTGCCGGCTGCGAATATCAACGGCAGCATCGGCGTTTCGCTTCTTACCGGCAGCACTCTGGTCGACCTGGAGCTCTCGGCAGCGCAAAACGAAGGCAAGAGCGAGACCATATCCTCGCCGCGCGTGATCACGGCGAACCAGAAGCAGGCCGAGATCAAGCAGGGCGTGGAAATTCCCTATCAGGAATCAGCCTCGAGCGGCGCCACCACCACGCAATTCAAGAATGCCGTGCTGTCGCTCAAAGTGACGCCGTTGATAACGCCGGACAACCGCGTGATCCTCGACCTCGACGTTTCGGACGATTCGGTCGGACAGCAGGTCACGAGCGCCACCGGCGGCAGCGTGCCGTCGATCGATACGCGCGAGATCATCACCCAGGTGCTGGTCAATGACGGCCAGACTGTGGTGCTGGGCGGTATTCTCGATACCACCAAGACCAAGCAGGCCAACAAGGTGCCGTTCTTCGGGGATATTCCCATCCTTGGCTATCTCTTCAAGAGCACGACCGATATCAACAACAAGACTGAACTGCTGATCTTCATCACGCCGAAAATCCTGCGTGAGGGATCGAATCTTTACTGAGGTCGGCGGACGCGTTTCGGATCAAGGGCGCCCCTGGGGCGCCCTTATGTCAAGACAGACAATCAGGCGCAACGCTTTAGGTCCGCTATGATCAGCGATGGTCATGCTCACCAAGCGCAACATATTTTTGATCGGACCGATGGGATCGGGCAAAACCGCGGTCGGGCGGCATCTCGCGCGCTTGTTTCGCTTTACCTTTTATGACAGCGACGCGGACATCGAGGCGAAAACCGGCGTGGACATCGCATTCATTTTCGAGAAGGAAGGCGAAGCGGGGTTCCGGATCCGCGAGAAGGAGTCGATCGAGCGCCTGACGCGACTGGATTCCATCGTGCTGGCCACCGGCGGCGGGGCGGTGATCGATTCGGACAATCGCCGCGCACTCGCCGAACGCGGCGTCGTGGTTTATCTGGCAACGTCCGTCGATCAGCAGATGGAACGCACGCGGCATGCGCGGCACCGCCCCTTGCTCAACGATGCCAACCCGGAAAACAGGCTCAAGGAGCTGATGCAGCGCCGGGCGACGCTGTATGCGGAGATCGCCGATCTTACGATCTCGACGGACGGACGGCGCGTGCAGCTCGTGGCCGAGGAAATCCAGCATGAGCTACAGCGAGCGCGCGGCTCCTAGTGTTCGTATAATCACCCCGTGCAAACGCTTCATGTAGATGTAGGGCATTCACGCTATCCCATCACCATTGGTTCCGGATTGCTGACGAATCGCGAGCTGCTGGACGAGCAGATTCCCGGCCGCGATTTGCTGATCGTGACCAATGCCACGGTCGCGAAGCTGTATCTTGCAAAACTCACGGGCAGCTTTGCGCAGCGGCATATCGGCGACTGCATCTTGCCGGACGGTGAGCAGCACAAGACCCTGCAAACCGCGGGCTGGGTATTCGACGCGCTGGTTGCCAACAAGATGAATCGCGACGCGACCGTTTTGGCGCTGGGCGGCGGCGTGGTCGGCGACATCGCAGGCTTCGCGGCGGCGTGCTATCAGCGCGGCATCGGCTACGTGCAGATTCCCACCACGCTGCTTGCGCAGGTGGATTCCTCGGTCGGCGGCAAGACCGGAGTCAACCATAGCGGCGGCAAGAACTTGATCGGCGCCTTCTACCAGCCACGGGCAGTCATTGCCGACACGGACGTACTGGCCACCTTGCCCGACCGGGAACTGAAGTCAGGCCTCGCCGAGGTGATCAAGTACGGCTGCGTCTGGGATCCGCTGCTGTTCGAGTGGCTGGACCGCAACATTGTCAAGCTGCTGGCGCGGGATGCCGAGGCGCTGAAGTATGCCATCGGCAGATCGTGCGAGATAAAAGCCATCGTGGTTGCGAGAGACGAACGCGAGCGCGATCTGCGGGCAATCCTCAATTTCGGCCATACCTTCGGCCACGCCATCGAGGCCGCAACCGCTTACGAGAAATACCTGCACGGCGAGGCGGTGGGCCTCGGCATGCTGATCGCCGCGGATCTATCGCTGCGGTTGGGGCTGATCGATGCGCCGCTCAAGGAGCGAGTGCGCGACATTCTGGCGCGCACCGGTTTGCCCACCCAGGCGCCGCGCATCGGGGCCGCCAAGGCACTGGAGCTGATGCAAATGGATAAGAAGGTGCTTGCCGGCGCGCTGCGCCTGGTGCTGCTCGAGAAGCTCGGCCGCGCCATCATCACCGACCAGTACTCCAAAGCGGCGCTCGACGCCACGCTCAAGGAATATTTCGAATGAGCGCGCTGGCGCCCTACGCCGCGCTCGAGGAGCACTCGCGGGGCCGCCGCTACCCGGAACCGCCGCCGCAACGCCGATCGGAATACCAGCGCGATCGCGATCGCATCGTGCATTCCACCGCGTTCCGCCGGCTGGTCTACAAGACCCAGGTGTTCGTCAATCACGAGGGCGATCTGTACAGAACGCGGCTGACGCATTCGCTCGAGGTGGCGCAGATAGCGCGCACCATCGCCCGGGCGCTGAAGCTGAACGAGGAATTGTCCGAGGCCATATGCCTCGCGCATGATCTCGGGCATACGCCGTTCGGCCACGCGGGACAGGATGCGCTCAACGATTGCATGGCGGATTTCGGCGGTTTCGAACACAACCTGCAATCCCTGCGCGTGGTCGACGAGCTCGAGGAGCGTTACGCCGAATTTGACGGTTTGAACCTGACCTTCGAATGCCGCGAGGGTATTCTCAAGCACTGTTCCTACAACAACGCGGTCCAGCTAGGGGAATTGGGCGAACGTTTCATCAATCGCCAGCAGCCCGGCCTGGAGGCGCAGCTTGCGAATTTTGCCGATGAAGTTGCCTACAACAATCACGACGTGGATGACGGCATTCGCGCCGGACTGATCAGCGTCGAGCAGCTGCTCGAGGTGCCATTGTTTCGCGGCTACCACGACCAAGTGCTGGCTAAATACCCGGCGCTCGCCGGCCGCCGCCTGGTTTATGAAATTTTGCGGCGGATGATCAACCACCTTGCCAGCGACCTGATCGATGCCTCGGAGGCGCGCCTCGCGGCATCGGGGGTGCGCTCGATCGCGGAGGTAAGGTCGCACGCGGGAATGCTGATCGGCTTCAGCGACGCCACCCGCGAGCAGAATTACGCGCTCAAGACTTTCCTGCGTGAACGCGTTTACAAGCACTACAAGGTGCGGCGCATGACCGCCAAGGCGCGCCGCGTGGTGCGCGATTTGTTCGATGCTTTTTTCAACGATCCCACCTTGATGCCGGACGAACATGAAGCGCGCGCCAGATTGGAACTGGTGCAGGGTCCGGCGGGGCGCGCTCGTGCGGTTGCCGATTACATTGCCGGGATGACCGATCGCTATGCCATTCTCGAGCACAGCCGCCTGTTCGAACCGAGCGAGCGAACCTGATGACAAGCAGGAGCGAGCCGCTGAAGAACGATCTGCTGCTGCGCGCACTGCTGCGCGAGCCCACGCCGCGGCGGCCGATCTGGTTGATGCGCCAGGCGGGACGCTATCTGCCGGAGTATCGGGCCACGCGCGAGCGCGCCGGCGGATTCCTGGAGATGTGCACCACTCCGGAGATCGCGTGCGAAATCACCTTGCAGCCGGTCGACCGCTTTCCGCTCGATGCCGCAATCTTGTTCTCGGACATTCTCACGATTCCGCACGCGATGAACCTCGGATTGGAATTCGAGGCCGGCGAGGGTCCGAAGTTCGATCGTCCGGTGCGCACGCCCGCTGACATCGATGCGCTGCGGGTGCCCGATCCCGCGCGCGAACTCAAGTATGTGACCGATGCGGTGGCGCTGGTGCGCCGCGAGCTGCACGGCCGGGTGCCGCTCATCGGCTTTGCGGGCAGCCCCTGGACGGTGGCCACGTACATGGTGGAAGGAGGCGGCAGCAAGACCTTCGGCCACATCAAACGCATGATGTACGAATCGCCGCGGCAATTGCACCGTCTGCTCGAACTGCTGGCAAAGGCAACGATTCTTTATCTGAACGCGCAAATCGCCGCCGGCGCGCAGGCCATCATGCTGTTCGATACCTGGGGCGGTGTGTTGACGCCGGCGCAATACGAGGAATTCTCGCTGCGCCACATGGCGCAGGTCGTGGACCAACTTACGAAAAAATCGGAGGGACGCCGGGTTCCCAACATCGTCTTTACCAAGGGCGGCGGAGCCTGGTTGGCAAAAATCGCGGGTATCGGCTGCGATGCCGTCGGCGTCGATTGGACCACCGACTTGAAGGAAGCGCGCCAAGCCGTCGGCGGGCGCGTCGCATTGCAGGGCAATCTCGATCCGTCCGCGCTGTTCGCGCCGCCCGAGACCCTGCGCGCCGAAACCTTGCGGGTGCTGGAGAGCTTCGGCGCCGGCAGCGGCCATGTGTTCAATCTAGGGCATGGCATTACGCCGGACGTCGATCCGCAGCGCGTCGCGCTGCTGGTCGAGACGGTGCAGGCCTACAAGCCCGCGCAAGATTGACTCGCGTAACGAGGAGGTAACCATGTCCACTGTTTCTTATGCCCTATGGGCGTTCGCCGCCGGCGCGCTGATTCCGCTGATGGCGATCTTGAATGCCGGGCTGGCGCGCGGCGTCGGCGGCCCGATTCAAGCTGCGGTCATTTTGTTCGCGACTGGGTTGGTTGCATCACTCCTGGTTGCTGCGACGGCAGCGGTGCGCATTCCGGAGCTAGCAGCGATCGCGCGCATCGCGCCCAGCCAGTACTTGGGCGGGCTCATTGTCGCCTTTTATGTCCTCAGCATCACCTTTCTTGCCCCTCGATTCGGCGTCGGCAACGCGATTCTGTTCGCGGTGACGGCGCAACTATTCTCTTCGGCGGTGATAGACCACTTCGCTCTGGCGGGAGCGGCGCTGCGGCCGTTGACAACCCTGAGGCTGGTCGGACTCACAATCGTCATCAGCGGCGTGGTGCTTACGCAGATTGCTGATCGCGTCGCAGCGGGATCACGCTAACGCACCTAAGTCATTGCGCAACGCCAGCCGCGGGGTTGCGCAGCTCGTCGCGCAGGGCGCGGCGCAGAATCTTGCCGACGTTGCTCTTGGGCAGCTCGTCGCGAAAATACACGTGCTTC
>Ga0209447_10000248_pt1 | contig 14266 bp, 13 predicted proteins | sample BogFormECP04_OM3_FD_188243 | JGI IMG/M metagenome (GOLD analysis project Ga0209447, IMG submission 188243) | Bog forest soil microbial communities from Calvert Island, British Columbia, Canada - ECP04_OM3 (SPAdes) (version 2) | ecosystem: Environmental > Aquatic > Freshwater > Wetlands > Bog ... | reverse complement strand
GTGTATCAAGCAGCAGTCTTAATCCCGCAGACTGTCCCATTCATCCTCGTCGTTCGCCGGAGAAAAGATGTCACCTAAGATCTCCGTGGAATCTTTCATCGAGCCGATCCATTTCGCGCGATCCATCACCGCCGTCGGCGGTACAATCTCCGCTACGGGCTTGCCAAAGCGGGTAACGCGCACGGGTATTTTTGTTAGGCGCACGTTCTCAAGAATGGCGAGGCACCTTGCTTTGAATTCGGAAATGGCGATCTCTTCCATGATTTCTCTAATGGTCATACTATAGACCATGGTCGTAGTTATGGTCAACGCTTTAGAGGTTTCTCGGCTGCGAAGCGCAGGCGCATATAGTCTGCGGTCCAGTTTCCTTGTGTGTCGCACAAGACTGGCTTGAGTCGGGCCGTGACCTCGTCGAGGAAGCTGCTGCGCTCTTGCGGCGGCAGCGCGGCGCAAAGCGGATTGGCGAACGTCTCGAGCCAGCCGCGCATTCCAGTGGGTAACGGAGTGGGGCGCGGAATCAATTGCACGGTATGCGGCACGAAGCCGGCCTGCCCTAGACGGCTTTCATACTCCGCGACGGTCGGAAAGTACCAGGGGATGAATTCTTCCGCGCTGGTGACGCCGCGTCGCTGCAGCGCAGCCAACAGCGCGACGGTAATGGCCGCGACGCATCCGTGCCCCCCGAGTTCGGCAACAAATCTTCCTCCGGGTTTCAACGCGCGGAATGCTCCCGCAATCGGCGCATGCGGATCGTCCTTGACCCAATGCAGCGCGGCGTTGGAAAAAATGGCGTCAAATTCGCTTGCGAAGGTAATCGCTCGAAGGTCCATGATTCGGGCATCGAGACCACGTTTCTGCGCCGCGACGACCATGTCCGGCGCACTATCGATTCCGACGACGCTGGCGCCGAGCGCGACGAGTTTTTCGGTAAGCACGCCATCTCCGCAACCCAGATCGAGAATGCGCTCGCCGCGCTGCGGCCCGAGCAGGTCCAACACGGCCTGCCCGAGTGCTGGAACAAAATGCGCGTTGGCGGCATAGCCTGCCGCGTTCCAAGTTTGGGTCGGCGAGGTCGCCGACGAAGACTGCTGCGAAGAGGATTGCGAGGGGTTGGTCATGGCGATAGATCCTAAGAACGCACCAGAAACGCTTTAATAACCGAGAGCTGAGCCATTATCGCGCGGATCGGCCGCGCCCAGCCGCTCACCCGTTTGCGGATCGATGCCGATCGCGTTTACCAGCCCGATATGCCCTTTGCGCTTGGTGTTGTGGCCCAGGACGTTCAAGCCGCTTTCGAGGCTGGGTGAAAATTCCTTTTCCAGCAAAATCTGGTCTGGCAGCCACTGATGATGAAATCGCGGCGCATTGACAGCCGCTTGCGCTTCCATGCCGAGGCGCATCCAGTTAATCACCGTGAGCAGGGTGGCGGAAATAATCGTGGGTCCGCCGGGCGAGCCGGTTACGAAGCTAAGTTTCCCGTCGCGCAGGAGCATGGTCGGCGACATGGAACTGAGCGGCCGATGGCCGGGCGCGATGGCATTCGAGTCCGATTGAATCAATCCGAACAGCGCGTTGGGCACTCCCGGCTGCGTGGTGAAATCGTCCATCTCATCGTTCAGCAGAAATCCTGCCGAGGAAGTGAAATGCGAGCCATAACTGTCGTTTAAGGTGTAGGTGCTGGCGACGGCATTTCCCGCCGCGTCCACGACCGAAAAGTGGGTGGTATGCGGTCCTTCGGAAAGCCCGGATACTTCCTTCGGCGGTTTTGTATTTTCCGCATTGATCCCGCAGACATGCGGACTGCCCGCTGTGATTTCCCTGCTGGAGGAGGCACGCGCCCGATCGATGGTGGCGGCGCGTTCCGCCGCATAGCACTGCGCGGTCAATCCCTCAACGGGAATCTTCGCGTAGTCCGGATCGGCGAGAAACGCCGCACGGTCCGCAAAAACGCGCCGCATGGTTTCCGCCACGAGGTGTACGGTTTCTGCGTCGTCCCAGCTCTTTAACTCCAGTTTCTGCAGCATGTTCAGCGCTTCGATAATCGCCACACCGCCCGAACTGGGCGGCGGTGAGCTAAGCACTTCCCATTCATGCCCTTGGCTTTCGTATTTAGCGTGCAGCACTTCGCGCACCCTTGGTTGGTACGCGGCAAGATCCTGGAGCGTAATGATTCCGCCAAATTTCCGCATGTCGGCGGCAATGGCGTGCGCCGTTTCTCCGCGATAAAAATCTTCCGGGCCATTTACAGCGATGCGCTTCAGCGTAGCGGCCAATTCTGGTTGCTTGAAAAGCTCGCCCAGATGGAACATTTCACCGTTGCGCAGGAAAATTCGCTTGCTGACCGTGTAGCGTTCCAGTCCTCCGCGTTCCTCGCCAAGCTCGCGGACCATTGTCGGGGTGACCGGAAAGCCTTCTTCCGCAAGCCGAATCGCGGGAGCCATTACCTCGGCAAGTTTCATGGTGCCGTAAAGTTGGAGTGCGAGCGCCAGACCCGCGACCGTTCCGGGGACGGCGACTGATCGTGGCCCCAACGTCGAAGCATCAGGAATCAACTTCCCGTCGGCGCCGATGTACATATCGCGCGTGGCGCGCGCCGGAGCGACTTCGCGGTAATCGAGAAAACTGCTGCGGCCATCGGCGAGCCGCACCAACATGAATCCACCGCCGCCGATATTCCCCGCCGCCGGTTCCACCACCGCGAGCGCAAACGCCACAGCCACGGCGGCATCAATGGCGTTTCCGCCGTGGCGCATAATTTCCACACCCGCTTGCGAACCAAGCTTTTCGTCGGTCACCACCATGCCATGCGTGCTGCGAACGGCTTGTTTGGGCCACTCTTTAGGAATATTGGCCCCGGCAGTATCGGGATGATCGCGATATTCCGCGGCAGTTTGCGAATGGGCGCGCGGTGCGCCAAACAGCGCCACGGCAAACATAAATATTGAGAGACGCTGCAAGGAGCGAAGGTTTGAGGTCGGCACGGAATGAAAACAGTAAAGGATGCTGCGGTCGCGGTCAATACGGAGATTCGGTAGTGCGTGGGGTTAATCCGACTTGGTTCGAGAGGTATTTCCGGCGATTGTGAGGTGATCGCGGTCGAAGATATCTTTAGGATTGTCTTCGGTGCCATTGCTCTGGTTGCGATCACCGTCGTGTTGCGCGTCAGCCTCGCCGTCTTTTTGGCGTTGACGACGGCGAAACGCGTTTCGTGATTCTACGCCTTGGACACGCCTGCTGCTGTGCCGTTTACTTTTGGGGCGGCGACGGGCGCCGTTGCCTCGCCGGCGCCTGCCGCGGTGCTGGGATTTGTCGCCACGGTGGCGCTCTGCGGGGTTGCGATTACGGAGGTGCGAGTTTGTGCGGCGAATTCCAATTGGTTCACCAGGCTGGAGTAGGCGGTCGGATTGTAATCGTTGAGAGCTTGCGCCACGTTGTCGACTTGCGCGATCTGCGAAGCCGAGAGTCCCTCCGCGTCGAGCAAGTCGTTCAATGACTGGAGCTCGCTGCTGGTGGTGGCGGCTTGCGCAACGCTGGGCAGCGGAGGCGGCACGGTGGCGAGCACATCGTCGGTGGCGGTGTTCGCAGAAGTGCTTGCAGACGACGGCGCTGCTGCGGGCGCGGCGGTCGCGCTAGCGGCGACGGAAGAAGCAGCCGTAGTTGCGGCCGCTGGAGCCGCAGTGGCGGTGGGTGATGTTGCCGCGGTCGCCGCCGCAGTGGAGGATGCCGCCGTCGCTACGGTGTTTGCCGTTGGCGGAGCGGTTGCGGCAGGCTGGACCGCAGCATTGCCGTTTTGCAGCAGCGCGGCCAAGGGCACGCTCTCTCGCACAATGACGTTCGTATTGGCGCCGCCGACAGCGGCTGTAACAGCTTGCGTCGCGGCTGCAGTTGCAACAGCGCCTGGCGCTGGGGCGGTAGCCGGGGTTGCGGCGGCAGGCGTAACGGAAGTCGCTGCTACGGTCGTGGCTGCCGCTGGAGTTGCGAGTGTAGTTGCGGCTGAAGAATTCCCTCCGGCGTTAGAGCCGTTGCCGAGCAGGAAGTTTGCCGCGGCGGTGAAGAGCGAGAGCGTGCTGACGCTGAAGAGTCCGGCAGCCTGCGCGGTGGCGTTCGCGGCGGGGGATTGCGCGGAAGAAGTGAACGCGTCGGTGCCGGAAGCGGTGGAAGTTGTTGCTGGCGTGGAATTATCTGGCGAAGCCTTGGCGGTGGTATCGGATGTGCTTTGTTCTGTTTGCGCTTGAGATTGCGATTGATTCAGAAGACGGTCGGCAAGGTTTGCGATGCCGGTGAGTGCCATGATCTACCTCCATACCGGGCCCTCGCGCGAGACGTGCCTGCGACGGTGATGGAGGGCGAGCCGCGCGCGACGCCGGAGAGAAATACAGTGGGGATATCGGCGGGAACGGCTGAAACTTTAGGTGACGATGAAATCTTATAAGAGCGCACGGATCATTTGCCGCCAATTACGTGCATCTAATTGTGTGGCCTAACTTATTTACACTCTTAGATTTCCGGTCTTTGCGAAATCACCAGATCTGTTCCGACGCTTGACGAAAGATTAGTTTTCGCTTAGGAATTCGACTTCGGGAGGGCCGGGGAGCAAGCCCGCAGCGGTGCCGCGGGCGATGAGTTCGCATACGGCTTTTTTGCCGCGTTCACCATAGCCCAGTGTCCATTTATTGACGTACATGCCGACGAATTTGTCGGCGAGTTCGGTGTCCATGTCGCGAGCGAACTGCATGGCGTAGTTCAGGGCTTCTTCGCGGTGTTCGAGGCCGTAGGAGACGCTGTCGCGAATTACTTTGGCGACTTGCCGGCCGAGTTGCGGGCCGAGCGCGCGGCGCACGGCGTTTCCGCCGAGCGGGAGCGGAAGATCGGTTTGTTCCTGCCACCAGACGCCGAGATCGACGATGCGATGCAAGCCCAGTTGCGGGAAAAAAAGCTGGCCTTCGTGAATCAACAGGCCGGCTTCGACCACGCCGTTTTGCACAGCGTCGATAATTTTGTCGAAGGGGATGACCACAGCTTCAAAGTTGGGCTCGAAGAGTTTCAGCGTGAGGTACGCGGTGGTTTGCAGACCGGGGACGCCGATGCGCTTGCCGGCCAATTCTTCTTTTTTGATGTGTTTGCCGGAGACCACGATGGGGCCATAGCCCTCGCCAAAACTGGCGCCGCAATCGAGTAGGACGTATTTGTCGCGCAAGGAGGGGTAAGCGGCGAAGCTGACCGCGGTGACGTCGTAGGTTTCGGTGAGCGCGGCTTCGTTGAGGCTTTGAATATCCGAGAGAACGTGGGTGTACTTGTAGCCGGGCGTTTGCAGCTTGTGCGTGGCCAAGGCGTAGAACATAAAGGCGTCGTCGGAATCTGGAGAATGCGCGAGTTTGATCTCGACGGGCTCTTTTTCGGTTTTGGTCTGGGTGGCGGACATAACGGAATCTCTTTCTTTAGGGCCCTAACGTTGGCGTAGCAGAGTGAGCGATACACGTCTGGCGATTCGGCGCCGGCCGGTGTTGCGAATGATGAACCACCCCTGCGAGCGGGCGGAGGTGTCTCTCTAGATGGAGCTTCCTCCAGCCGCGAGCTGCGGGAAGCGAAGCAAGAGAGAACGGGTGCGCCGCGAGGACGATCGGGACGCTGCCGCACAAAATCGGCAAGGGAGAGCCTAGCATATTGGTGGGCGGGGGACAAACGGTGTGAGGGCCTACGCGGCGTAGGACGCGACAAGGAAATCGCTGAAACAAAGAGCTGACGCAATGGGGATAACGAGGGCCGTGAAGGGCCGAGCACCACCCCATACATTTGCGAAAGAGATAGATTCTATGGGGGTTAGGCGTTGGAGATTTGGAAGAGATAGATTCTATTGAAATTAGTTGTCTTGAGGAATTTCCAAGATCGTGGGTGGCTCTGGGGAGATTGGCAGGGATGGGGTTGAGATGGCTTGGGCCAGGCGTCGTTCCAGGCGGGTGATGCGTTTTTGGAGGCTTTTTTCCTGGCGGGATTCGCTGGTGGCGCTGGGGCCGCGACGGACGCTTCCGCCTGGGAAGGCACCCGCGAAGTGGCCGGCGGGAGTGCGGGTGGAGAGCCAATGAGATTTGCGAAGTTCGGCGAGGGCCAGTTGGGCGAATTCCAGCGCGCGCCGATGATCTTTGACGCGGCGCTCGTAGTGCATGGAGAGCTGCTCGCAGGCATGGACGCCTTCGGCGGGGTCGGCCGCGACGATTTGGTGCCAGAGGGCGGCGGCTTCGGAGTGATCACCGCGCCGCTTGGCATGCTGCGCTAATTCGCGGCGGGCTTGCGGGCGGACTTCGTGGGGCAAGCCGAAGTCCAGAGCTTGGGTGCAGGCGGATTGGGCGCGCTGGGTGTGTCCGCGGCGGTGGAGAAAACGGGAAAGGCCGAAGAGATCGCGGCCGTCGACGCTGCCGTGTTCCGGCGATTCCGTGGCGAGCAGCGAATTTAGTTTGCAGTAAAGAGCGGCCAGGCCGCGGAGATCCATCTGATTGTGCTTGGCGATGCCGAGGAGAGGTTCGGGCGGGCCGCCGCGGAGATAGTCGAAATAGAATTGCGGGATGTCGGCGGAGGTGGTGTCGTCGTCGCGGGACCAGCCCAAGGAGATGGGATCGAGGACGTGGCGCTCGAGATCGCTGAGGCGGACGGTTCCGAGGCGTAGTTTCCAGACAGCGCGGGCGGGGTGCAAGAGATCGAGATGGGCGGCTAATTTTGGCGCGGGGATGGAGCGGGTCATGGTGAAGCGGCTGTGGAGCAAAGGCCAATCGAAGGTTTTGCCGTTATAGGTGAGGATGACGGGGCGGTCGGCGATGCGGGCAGCGAGTTCGAGGAGGACGGAATGTTCTTCGGCAAAGTCGCGCATGAACAATTGCTCGACTTGCAGGCCGCCGGCGTCCCACCAGGCCAAGCCGATTAGAAAGGCGTAGGTGCCGGTGCCGCCGGCGAGGCCGGTGGTTTCCGTGTCGAGGAAGAGCCATTTTTCCGGGTTGTTCAGGGCTTCGCGGGTCTTACGCGAAAGCGCTTCATCCTTCGTGCGCGACAGAATTTCCAGTGTTACGGGCGACGGCGGCGAAAACTCCGGGCTGGAATACCAGTTCCGGACGGCAAGGTGTTCACCGAATTTGTTGCGCATGACGCTTGCGCCCAGGAGGCGAGCCAGGGTGTCTTCTTCGCAGGGCTCGCGGAGCGTGGCTGGTCGCGCGGGGATATTGCGCGTGGGCTTTAGAGCGGAGAGGCGAGCGAATTTGTCGGCGGGGGCGGCCATTAGGAGGGTGACCCGGAGAGGGCATTGACGGTCGAGGGGCCATGGGTGGTGACATTTGCAGAAAGGCGCGCAGCAAGCTGCGCCACTACAAAGGCTAAGACAAAGGCGAAGACGAAGTTAGTCGCGGCCGAGATTTTCATCAGTGGCACAGCCTGTCGAGGATGGCCAGGGCGGCTTCTTTGGCGCGAGGGGCCAGGTCGCCGGCGGGGCCGACGCAGGATGGGCAGCCTTCGTCGCAGGGGCAGGCGGAGATTAGTTCGCGGGTTTGGCGGACCAGCAAAGTGTGCGCGCGGAAGAGGGGCTCCGAGAAGCCGATACCGCCGGGGTAGGCGTCGAAGAGGTAGAGATTGGGCTCGAAGAATTCTTTGGCATTGGTGCCGATTACATCTTGCATTCTCGTCGGTGTAAATTCGTCGGCAGAGCTGATTTCCGTCGATGCCTTCGTCTCATGGGTAGGGCACGCCCCGTGGAGTGCGGGAGCCGGGCTCCCGCTTTGCGGTTGGTTGCCCTGCCGGCGATCTCGAAAGCGGGAGCCCGGCTCCCGCACTCCACAGCCCGCTCCGGGAACGCCGCCATCCCCAGTTGCGGAATCGTTGCCGGTGCCGGGCGCGGGGGGACGTTCGCCGATGGCGGTGCCGAGGTCGCGGGAGTCGCACATGAGCAGCAAGGTGGCTACGGATTCGAGGGCGTGGAGCAGGCCGAACATGCCGCTTTGGCGTTCGCTTACCGAGTAGGGCAGGGATTCCAGTAGCGGGCGGTTCAGGGTGATCCAGTAAGAAGTGGTGTGCATTTCGTTTTCGGGGAGTTGGAGTTGGCCGGCGCCGATGTTTTCGTTGGTGAAGAGTTTGATTTTTTTGAAACCGATGACTTGGGAGCGGACTAAAACGTCGCCGTGGGAATGGGAGGTAAAGGAGGTAGAGGAAGTAGAGGAGGTAAAGGAAAAGGCGGCGGCGTGCTCCTTTATTTCCTTTATTTCCTTTACTTCATTTACTTCCTCTACCTCCTTAACTTCCTTGGCTTCCGCTGCTGTTTCCAGAATGCGCACCTGCGTGTAACGAATCGCATCCGTGTAGTAATCGGCGTCAACTTTTTTCACGTAGGCTTTGCGTTCCTTGAAATCCAGATGATCCACGTGGAATTGCGTGCCGCCGTGCATGTAGATGGCTTTTTCGTGGACGGTGGTGAGGGCGCTGGGGAAATCCACTTCGCCGATTACGTTGGGTGCTCCCGTGATATCGATAATTATAAAATTGTCGCTGGTGACGCTGCGCAGGCTTACGGTGTCCGCGGGGTAGGCCTCGTGGGTCCAGTGATAGTTTTCTCCGGCTTTGTGGAGATAACCGGCTTCGCTCAGGCGAGCGCAGAGATCTTGCAAGTCTACGTCGCCGATTTTTTCTTGTGGTGTGATGGGCAATTCAAAAGCGGCGCATTTTAGGTGATTGATTAGAATCTCCAAATTGTCTGGCTGAATAAAAGCTTGTTCCGGGGTGTTGCCGAAAAAATAATCTGGGTGACGGACGATGTATTGATCGAGCGGAGCGGAGCTGGCGACCAATACGGCGCAACTGCTGCCGCTGCGCCGCCCGGCGCGTCCGGCGCGCTGCCAGGTGCCAGCGATGGTTCCGGGATAGCCGGCCATGACGACGGTGTCCAGCGAGCCGACGTCGATGCCCAGTTCGAGTGCGCTGGTGGAAACGACGCCGCGGATGCGGCCTTCGCGCAGGCCGCGCTCGATTTCACGGCGTTCACCGGGAAGATAGCCGCCGCGGTAGCCGCGGATGGTGTCCGGCTTGCCGAGGGTGTGCGGATTGGCTTGCTGCAGGTAGGTCAGCAATAGCTCGGTGTGCAGGCGGGAATTGGCGAAGACCATGGTTTGCAGGTCGCGCTTGAGAAATTCCTGGGCTACCCGGCTGGATTCGTTGATATAGCTGCGGCGAATGCCGAGGGCGCGATTGACTACCGGTGGATTGTAGAAGACGAAAGTTTTTTCGCCGGATGGGGCGCCGTTGGCGTTTAAGACTTCGACTTCCTCTTCGAGCAAACGCGTGGCTAGTTCGCCGGGATTGCCGATGGTGGCGGAGCAGCAGATGAATTGCGGGTCGCAGCCATAAAAATTGGCGATGCGCTTTAGGCGGCGGAGAACGTTGCAGAGATGGCTGCCAAAGACGCCCCGGTAGGTGTGCAGCTCGTCGATGACGATGTAGCGGAGATTTTCGAAGAGGCGCGTCCATTTGGTGTGGTGCGGCAGGATGCCGGTGTGCAGCATGTCCGGATTGGTGAGCACGATATGGCTTTTTTCGCGGATGGCTTTGCGGGCGTCGCTGGGAGTGTCGCCGTCGTAGGTGAAGACGCCGAAGCGATTTTCCAGGTGGGCGTTTAGATCGTGGAGTTCGGCGAGTTGATCCTGGGCCAGGGCTTTGGTGGGGAATAAATACAGCGCGCGGGTATCCGGCTTTTCGAGAATTTCGTTTAGGACTGGCAAGTTGTAGCAGAGCGTTTTGCCGCTGGCGGTGGGCGTGACGATGACCACGTTTTTCTCGGCGTGGACCGACTCGGCGGCTGCAGCTTGGTGGGTGTACGGGCGGCGGATGCCTTTGGCTTGATAGACGGCGCGCAGATCTTCGCGGACCCACGCGGGGAAGTCTGCCCATTGCGCTTCGCGAGCAGGGAAATGGCGGACGGCGGTGAGTGTTTCCCCGGTGCGATCGCGCTGCGCGAAGATATCCAGAACATCGCGAACGGGACTGAAGCCCAAATCGTCAGGAATGATTGCGGCAGCAGAGTCTCGAGCGGTGCGGACCGCGAGAGATTCGGACATATTTGTGGCTCCCCATAATTCGCCTTTTGTTCGCTCAAGGTAGCACACGGGGAAACTGGGCGCAATACCGAAGTGTGATTTTATTTGGAGCGCGGCGCACTCGGTTGATATAGATTTTCCGGTGACGCGTAGTCATTTAGGTGGTGGCCCCGTTTTGCCGACGGCTGCGTCGAACTAAAGGTCGGATATTGGCGGCACCGTTTTGCCTGCGGTTAGAGCGAGAGGGCTTGGAGGGGCTGATGAGCAAGGTACGCCTGTTGGTGGGAACCAAGAAGGGCGCATTTATCCTGACGGCGGATGGCAAGCGGGAGAAGTGGGAGATAAGCGGGCCGCACTTTGGCGGTTGGGAGGTTTATCACTTGAAGGGCTCGCCGGCGGATCCGGAGCGGATTTATGCTTCGCAGTCCAGTGGATGGTCCGGGCAGATTATTCAGCGATCGAACGACGGCGGAAAAAACTGGGATGCGGTCGGGAACAAGTTTATTTATGACGGAGTGGCCGGGACGCATCAGTGGTATGACGGGACGCCACATCCATGGGAGTTTAAGCGGGTGTGGCATTTGGAACCTTCACTGAGCGATCCAGAGACGGTGTACGCCGGAGTCGAAGATGCAGCGCTGTTCGTGAGCAAGGACGGCGGGCAGAACTGGCAAGAGTTCCCTGGGTTGCGCGGGCATGGGACTGGTCCGGCGTGGCAGCCGGGAGCGGGCGGCATGTGTTTGCACACCATCATTCTGGATCCCAGCAATCCCGAGAGGATTTACATTGCGATTTCGGCGGCGGGAGCCTTTCGCAGCGACGATGCGGGAAAGAATTGGACGCCGATTAATCGCGGGCTGTACTCGAAGTACATTCCGAATCCCACGGCGGAAGTGGGACACTGCGTGCACCACGTAGCGATGCATCCCGGGCGACCGGGCGTGTTGTTTATGCAGAAGCATTGGGACGTGATGCGCAGCGACGATGCCGGGGATTCCTGGCGAGAGATTAGCGGGAACTTGCCGAGCGATTTTGGTTTCGTAATTGATGTGCACGCGCACGAGCCGGAGACGATTTACGTGGTGCCGATCAAGAGCGATGCCGAGCATTTTCCTCCGGACGGAAAATTGCGGGTGTATCGCAGCAAAAGCGGCGGCGACGAGTGGGAGGCGCTTACGAACGGGCTGCCGCAGACCGATTGCTACGTCAACGTGTTGCGCGATGCGATGTCCGTGGATTCGCTGGACGAGTGCGGTGTCTACTTTGGGACAACGGGCGGGCAAGTGTACGGCTCGGCGGACGCCGGGGAAACTTGGACGCCAATCGTGCGGGATTTGCCGGCGGTACTTTCGGTGGAGGCGCAAACCCTGCCATGAGCACGGCGACGATTCGCGTGGAGCTAGCTTCGCATTTGCGCGGGTTGGCGCGGATTAGCGGGGATGTGGAGCTACAAGTGGCGAAGCCCGTGACGCCGCGGACCGTGCTGGATGCTTTGGAGGCGAGGTATCCGGCATTGCGCGGGGCGGTCCGCGAGCATGTTACGCAAGAGCGGCGGCCGTTTTTGCGATTTTTTGCGGGTGGGGAGGATTTGTCGCATTGTGGGATGGACGCGGTGTTGCCGGAGGCGGTCGTGGCGGGGACGGAGCCATTGTTGATCATCGGGGCGATTGCAGGCGGGTGAGGAGATCCCAGCGGCGTAGAGCGGCGTTGGCACGAGTAGTCGCGCCAGGGCTTCCAGATGGGGACGCTGGAGGCTAACGGCGGAGCCGGAGGATCAGGATCGCGCCGGCGAAGGATAGGAAGGCGGAGGCGCCGAAGGCGGTCTGGACGCTGAAAGCGCTCCAGAGGGCGCCTACCGTGACGCTGGAAAGGAGATCGCCGAGGGCGTTCACCGCGGCCATGGTGCCGAAGGCCATGCCGTGTTGCTCTTTTGGGACGAATTCCGCGGCCAGGGAATCTTCGAGGGCGTCTTCGGTGCCTTTGTAAAGCCCAGCCAGTATGAAAATCACGGCCAGAAGCGGCAGAGATTGCGTGCCGGTGCAGAGCAAAATCGCCGTGACGCCTGCCAAGGCGTATCCGGCAGCCAGTACGAATTTGCGTTGCGGAAGATAGTCGCTGAGCCAGCCGCTAAGGTAGGCCGAGCCCGCGTTAAAAATATTATGCAGCGTGTAGAGGACGACGGCGAGACTGGCCGCGCGGGCCAGGCCGTGTTGCGGCGTAAGGGCGCGCGAGGCGTAGAGGATGAGCAGGGTGTGGGAGTAGTCGCCTGCGCCGAAGACTCCTACGGCTAAAAGCATTTGACGGAATTTGGTGGGCAGGGTGCGAAGCCCGGTGAGGAAAGATTTTCTTTCTTTGGGGGCGATGGGGCGTTCGCGAACCAGCAGCGCGAAAATGGCCACGGCGAGCAAGCCGGGAATTAGCGTGTAGAGAAAAACTCTTCTGTAGGAATGATTCGTGAGATTCAGCAGCCATAGCGCGGTGAGCGGGCCGGCTACCGCGCCGACGGTGTCCATCAGGCGCTCGAAACCAAAGGCGCGGCCGTAAGCCCCGGGCGGAACGTCGGCGGCGAGCAGGGCTTTTTTGGATGGCGAGCGGACGCCACGGCCAAGCCAGGCGAGGACGCGGCCGAATAAAACCTCATAGGCTTGCGTGGTGAAGGCGAACGATCCGGTTGCGAGCGCGGTAACGGCATAACCAAAAAGAACCAACGGTTTGCGTTTTTGCAGCCGGTCGGTGAAATGGCCGGACCAGAGTTTCGTGAAACTCGAGAGGCCGTCGGCAATGCCTTCGATGGCGCCCAGCCAGGCGGGACCGGCGCCGATGATGGCGAGAAATGCGGGAAGGACCGCAGTGGCGGTTTCGTGGGACCAGTCGCTGAAAAGGCTCGTTAGGCCAACGCCCAGAACAGTGCGGTTGAGCCAGCGGGTTTTGCTTTGTGCGGGTTCCATAGTTGGCCGGAACAAATTATTCTGCGACAAGCACATTACGCCGGGGCAAGCTGGGGCGCAATATATTGCGCCCCAGCAAGGTCAAAGGCGATTCGCGCTTTCCGGAAATTATTTTTTTGCGGCGCGATAGAGGAGGACGCGAACCTTTTCCAGGGTGATCAGGCCGCCTTCAATCATCTCATCGAGGCGCGGGAGGATAGCGTCGATGCGTTCCTGCGATTCGATGACCTCGATGACGATGGGAAGGTCTTGCGAGAGGCGGAGAATTTTGTCCGTGTGGTAGACGCTGGAGCCGCCGAAGCCGGCGACGCCGCGGAGCACGGTGGCGCCGGAGAAGTTTTCTTTGCGCAACAGTTGCACAATGGCCTCGGTAAGCGGTTTGCCGTGCCATTTATCGGATTCGCCGATGTGGATGCGCATCAAAGTGCGCTCGCCTTCGAATTTTTGGTGGGTCTTTTCGTGGGACATGGCAGCTCCTAAATCTTGTACGCCAACCGAATTCCAACGACGGAGAGCAGCAGGCCGATAACCACGCTAGAGCCGACGTAAGCGACAGCGCGAATCCAGGCGCCTTCTTCGAGCATTTTGGCGGTTTCCCAGCCGAAGCTGGAAAAGGTGGTGAAGCCGCCGAAGAAGCCCACGGCGATCGCCATGCGCATATCCGGGGAGATGACCATGCGGTTCAGCGTGAATTGCCCGATCAGGCCGAGGAAGAAGCAGCCGAGCAAATTGATCAGCAAAGTGCCGTAGGGGAAGCCCGCACGAGCCGGAACGACGCCTTGCAAACCGTAGCGCGCCAATGTGCCGATAGCGCCAAAAATCGCAATCAAAGTAAGCCGCAAGTCTGCTCCGATCCGCCGCCAAAGGCGCCGCGCGAATTTAGAAAAGAGCCGCCGGTAAACAAAAAGACTCCTGGCGCCGGTTGGCATCCAGGAGTCATCAGCGCGGCGCACGCAGCACACCGGCGGTTTTGGCGAACTCCATCGCCCAAGAAAGTCTGCGGGAAAGTGTAACGCGGGAAAACAGCGTTCGCAACACGATAGCAGCGACGCCTCGGCGATAGAGTTATGTTCTCTCGCTGCGCTGCACTGCCTGGCGCAGCGCCACCTCGGTGGCGCGTTCCATCGCCGCGCCTGGGCTTTCCAGCGTCCGTCCATGACCGGCCGCCAGCCTCGTTGGCCGCAGGTCGCAAAGCTTGCGAGCGCTGGCTGCCGCTGGGACCAGCTTCCACGAAAACCACCTTGGCAAGGGAAAGTA
>Ga0209447_10000246_pt1 | contig 14311 bp, 13 predicted proteins | sample BogFormECP04_OM3_FD_188243 | JGI IMG/M metagenome (GOLD analysis project Ga0209447, IMG submission 188243) | Bog forest soil microbial communities from Calvert Island, British Columbia, Canada - ECP04_OM3 (SPAdes) (version 2) | ecosystem: Environmental > Aquatic > Freshwater > Wetlands > Bog ... | reverse complement strand
CATACAAGCCGCCGAAGAATTCCAGATTCATGCGCGCAGGCAGTTCATCAATCAGGGCAATCTCCTGAGTGACGAGCCCCAGCCGCCGCTTGGTCGGGTCGGCACCCGTGCCCAGAGGTACTCCGTCGATGTGCACCCTACCGCCATCGGGACGCATCAGGCCTGCGAGCATGCTGATGGTGGTGGACTTGCCGGCGCCATTGGGTCCGAGAAGCCCGAGTACTTCGCCGGGCGCGGCGGCAAATGATACTTCTGCCACGGCGGTGGTCGCGCCGAATTTCTTTTGCAGACGGTCAGCAACCAGATGCATGCATCAATAGTGCCAGAGAGAAAGGGCTAGGCGCTATGTGTCGAGTCCCTGCGACCTCAAATACTCGTCATATGTGCCGCGGAAGTCGATGATCGCGGCGCCGGGACGAAGCTCGATGATCCGTGTCGCGAGTCCGCCGACGAATTCCCTATCGTGCGATACGAATATCAGGGTGCCCGCATAGTGCTCGAGTCCGATCTGCAATGACTCGATCGTCTCCATGTCCATGTGATTGGTCGGTTCGTCCATCAGAAGAACGTTGGGCTTGGTGAGCATCAGCTTTCCATAGATCATGCGTCCCTTCTCGCCGCCGGAGAGCACCTTTACCGATTTCTTGGTCTCATCCCCGGAAAACAGCAAGCGGCCCAAAGTGGCGCGCACGATCTGATCGTCATCGGCCTTGCCTGTGTATCGTGACATCCAGGCAAACAGGTCGGCCTTGTCCTCGAACTCGGCCTGCGGGTCTTGCGGCATGTAGCCCGGCTGGGCATTCTCAACCCACAGCATGCGTCCGCTGGTTGGACGCAGTTCTCCCGCCAGGCAGCGCATCAGCGTGGTTTTACCGGCGCCGTTCGGCCCAATGATGGCGATGCGCTCGCCGCCCTCGACATTGAAGCTCAAGTTGTCGAGCACCTTCAGGTCGGTGCCTGGATAGCTGAAGCTCAATTTCTCCACCGACACCGCCGAGCGATACAGCTTCTTTCCTTGTTCGAATCGAATGTATGGGTTCTGGCGCGACGACGGCCGGATCTCCTCGATTTTGATCTTTTCGAGCTGCTTCTTGCGAGAGGTGGCCTGCCGCGCCTTGGAGGCATTCGCGGAAAAGCGCCGCACGAATTCCTGCAGATCAGAGATGCGGTCCTTGGCTTTTGCATTGGCAGCCTCGACGCGGGCGCGCGCTTGAACCGACGCCAGCATGAAATCGTCGTAGTTGCCGGGATATATCTTGAGCTGCTGAAAATCCAGGTCCGCGACGTGAGTGCAGACTTGGTTCAAGAAATGCCGATCATGGCTGATGATGACCATGGTGGCGTTGTAGTTGTTGAGCGCGCCTTCCAGCCAGCGGATCGAGTTGATGTCCAGGTTGTTGGTCGGCTCATCGAGAAGCAGCACATCGGGATTGGAGAACAATGCCTGCGCGAGCAGCACCCGCAGCTTCAAACCCGGTGGCACTTCACGCATCGGACCGTTGTGGCGCGACTCGTGTATGCCGGCATCGGTGAGGATGCTGCCTGCCCGGGCCTCGGCATCGTAGCCGCCGTATTCGGCAAACACACCCTCAAGTTCGGCGGCCCTCATGAAGTCCGCGTCAGTGGCCTTCGGATCGGCGTAGATCCGGTCGCGCTCCTGCATCGCCGCCCACAGTTCCGCATGACCACGCATCACCACATCGAGTACGCGCTCGTCTTCGTAGCCGAATTGGTTCTGATTCAGTTTGCCGAGCCGCATGCCGGTCTGCAGCATGACATCCCCGGCGCTTGCCTCCATATCGCCGCCCAGCACCTTCATGAGCGTGGATTTGCCCGAGCCGTTCGCGCCGATCAGGCCATAGCGGTTGCCGTCGCAGAATTTGACCGTGACCTGCTCAAAGAGCGGCTTGGCGCCGAATTGAATGGCGACATTGGAAGTGGAAAGCATGTTGTCCAATCACACTGGAATAAGCGGCCGCAACGGCCGGGTTGCTCTTAAAACGCCTGTCTAGATGGATGCCGGATGTTGCGCGCGGTGACGCTAACGCGATCGCTAAATCGCCTATTCCGGCCCGTACATTCTAGCACAGCCTCCAGCAGCCTCTCGAGCTTGACGAAAACCGGCCCGTCCGGTGGTACCCTATATTTTCGGGCGACCTAAAGGAGTTGCGATTGAAGATCCTCATGATTCTGGCGTTGACGATGCTGTCCGGGTGCAGCTGGTTCCATAGAAAGCCGCCGCCGCCCGTGCAGCCGCAACTCATCGTGACCGGCGCCCCCGCGGGTTCAACCGTATTCATCGACGGTACGCAAAGCGGCCAAGCTGCGGAACTGAATGACAGGCCGCAATCCCTGAGTGTGGCCGAAGGTACCCACGTGGTCGAAATCCATCGCGGCGATACCGTGGTCTATCGCGAAAACATCTACGTCAAGAATGGCGAGAAGCGCGTTGTCACCGTCCTATCGGGGTCGAATCGCGAGTAGCGATGAATTCCCTACTTTTTGCTCCTGGGCTTGCGCCGAGAGACGGGCTTTTTCGCCTTCGGCGTACGCTTGGGTTTCGATTTAACCTTGCGCTGCCTCTTAGCCTTAGGTCGCTTAGGCTTGCCTGCCGCTTTTCGCGCAGATCTCGCGGGCGCTGCGGCGCCGCGCAGCTGATCAAGTATTCCGGGGTTCTCCAGCGTCGACATGTCCTGCGTGATTTCCTCGCCGCGCGCGATCGCACGCAGCAGTCGGCGCATGATTTTTCCCGAGCGCGTTTTCGGCAGACTATCGGTTAGACGGATGTCATCGGGCTTGGCGATGGGGCTCAGCTGATCAGCTACCCAGCCGCGCAGCGTTTCGATCAAGGATTTCGCGGCTGCGCCTTCCGGCCGCGGCACATTCAGCACCACGTAGGCAAAAGCCGATTCGCCCTTGATGTCGTGCGGTTTGCTGACCACCGCAGCCTCCGCGACCAAAGGATGCGCGACCAGCGCCGACTCGATTTCCATGGTGCCGAGCCGATGGCCCGCAATATTCAGAACGTCGTCGATGCGCCCCATGATCCAGTAGTAGCCGTCCGCGTCGCGGCGCGCCGAATCCCCGGCGACATAGTAGCGATTGCGGAATTTTTCCCAGTAGGTATTGATGTAGCGGTCGTTGTCGCCCCAAATCGTGCGCACCATGGAAGGCCAGGGCCGCTTGATCACGAGGTAGCCGCCCGCATCCGGCGTTTTCACCGGCCGTCCTTCGTCATCGACGATGTCCGCGAAAACTCCGGGAAGCGGCTTGGTGCAGGAGCCGGGTTTGGTGGGCGTCACGCCCGGAACCGGGGTCATCATGATGGCGCCGGTTTCGGTCTGCCACCAGGTGTCGACGATCGGACAACGCCCAGCGCCGATCACCCGGTGATACCACATCCACGCTTCGGGATTGATCGGCTCGCCGACGCTGCCGAGCAGTCGCAGCTTTTTCAAATCGTACTGCGCCGGAACGGCCTCGCCCAATTTCATCAGCGCGCGAATCGCGGTGGGTGCGGTGTAGAAAACGCTGACGGCGTGGGTCTCGCAGATCTTCCAAAAGCGCCCGCCGTCGGGGAACATCGGCGTCCCCTCGTACATCAAAAGGGTGGCGCCCGCCGCCAATGGTCCATATGCAACATAGGTGTGGCCGGTAACCCAGCCGACATCGGCGGTACACCAGAACACATCGCTGTCCTTGAGGTCGAAGGTCCACTTCGTGGTCAGTTTGGCGTTAAGCAGATACCCGGCACTGGAATGCTGGATGCCCTTGGGTTTGCCGGTGGATCCCGAGGTATACAGCAGGAACAACGGATGCTCCGCATCCACCCATTCCGGCGCGCAGGTAATTCCCTGGTCCGCTGCCACTTCGTGCCACCACACATCGCGGCCCGGCTGCATCTGGCAGGCGGCGCCGGTGCGTCGATAGACGATGACGTTTTGCACGGATTCGCAGCCCTCGGCCAGCGCCCTGTCGACCGCGGCTTTGAGTTCGATCGCGTGGCCGCCGCGCCATCCGCCGTCGGCGGTGACCACCAATTTGGCGCCCGCATCTTCAATCCGGTCCTTGACCGCGTTGGCGGAAAAGCCGCCGAACACCACCGAATGCACGGCGCCGATGCGCGCGCAGGCCTGCATGGCGATCACCGCCTCGGGAATCTGCGGCAGGTAGATGATCACGCGATCGCCGCGCTCGATGCCCTTGGCTTTGAGCGCATTGGCAAAGCGGCACACCTCTTGATGCAGCTGCGCGTAGGTCAGTTTGCGCACGTCGCCGGGTTCACCCTCGAAAATGATGGCGATCTTGTCGCCGCGGCTCTGCAGGTGCACATCCAGGCAGTTGTGCGAGACGTTCAACTGTCCGTCGGCAAACCAGCGGTAATTCGGCGCGTTCGAATCGTCCAAGGGCACCGTGAATGGCTGCTGCCAGTCAATCTCGGCGACCGCCAGGTCCGCCCAGAAGCCCACGAAGTCCTGCCCGGCTTTGTCGTGCATCGCCTGCAGCTCGGCGGCCTTGATGGTGGCGTGCTTGCGAAACGCGGCAGACGGCGGAAACACGCGGTCCTCGTGCAGGACCGATTGAATGTCTTTTTGCGCCATTGTCTTTCCCCCGAAGTCTCAAACAGCGGCAGCGATACGGCGCACCTGCTGTCTCAATATATTGCCGAATCCGTGCGTATCAAAAAAGCAACCCAGCCGCGAAGCGTTCTGCGGTCGTGGCTTCAAATCATCCAGCGTCGCCTTGAGCGGAATGTCGCAGACTATCCCGGTCAAGCGCCGGGCAAGATACGCGGCTTCCTTGTGAGCAAGCAGTTTAGCAGCGATTGCGGCTGCGCCGCGCAGCTGCAACGACGGAATTCGGTGAAGATTTGCATACAGCTCATCGAGGGAACCGAACGTGCCAAACAGTACTGCGGCGGTCTTCTTTCCGACCCCCGGGACTCCGGGAATGTTGTCCACGCTATCGCCGGTCAGGGCCAGAAAATCGGCAATGAGTTCCGGCACGACCCCGAAGCGCGGCCCGATGTCGCGGTAGTGATAACGGCTGTTGCCGCTGTAATCCCAGAACACATCGCCGTCGCGAATCAGTTGCGACAGATCCTTGTCGCGCGTCACGAGAACATTGCACAGGCCCGCGGCGCGCGAGCGCGCCGCGAGCGTTCCAATGATGTCGTCGGCCTCGTATTCCGCGCTCGCGAACTCGGCCACGCCCATGTGTCGGCAGAACTCGCGGCACAGCGCAAATTGGCGCGCCAAGTCCGCCGGCTGCGCTTCGCGATTGGCTTTGTAGGCGGGGTAAATGCCGTTACGGAAGGAGGTTGCGCTGCTCGAGCTTGAGTCGAACGCCACTCCGATGCGCTCCGGCCGGACCTGTTCCAAAAGGTCCGAGAGGAAGCGCGCGAAGCCGTACAACGCGTGCGTGGCATTGCCGTCCGCATCCACCATGTCGGCGGGCATGGAATGATAGGCGCGAAAAACGAAATGGCTGGCGTCGACGTAGTAGACGGCGCCGGCGCGCGCAACGCCCGCGAGTGCGCTCACATCGGCCAGCGTTGCATGCGCTCGTGCAGCGGGCTGGAACGCGGGAAATGCGCGACCAGGTATTCCATCTGATCCGCGAGGACGCGCCGGCCTTTGAGGAAAATATATTCGGCGTAAGTGGGTGTGAACGGCACCGCCAGCAGCTGCATTCCCGCCTGTTCGGGCGTACGCGACGCCTTGGCGTTGTTGCAGCGCCGGCATGCCGACACGACATTGCTCCAGGTATCGTGACCGCCGCGGCTGAATGGCGTCACATGATCGCGCGACAGCAGGCTGTAGGTAAAACGCGCGCCGCAATACAAACACAGGTAGGCGTCGCGGCGGAACAGGGTTTGATTGTTGAGCGGCGGGGTATACGCGGCGCCGCGCAAATTGCCCGGGTTGCCGGTGACCCCCAGCGTGGCGATGATCGAATTCACATCCACGATGGTGCGCAGACCTGACTTCGCGCAGGTCCCGCCATACAGCCGGTACAAGAGTGTTCCGCACGTGTAAGCCACCTGCTCGGTGTGATACAGGCGCGCCGCTTCTCGATAGTCCACCCATTCCAAGGGCATGCCGGAGACATCGGTTCGCAGAATTTGTTGGGACAGCGGATAGGTGTGAGATACGACCGCGAGGTCATCCCGCCAATCCAGTAAACGCACTTTGTCCTGAGATCCCAAGTTCATAACAGCGTAAGGATAGTCGGCTCTTATGCCATAATTCAATGTTTGGCACGTATCTTAAGGCTGGGGAGAGTTTTGCATGTCTGTCGTCGCCGGTATCCTCAGGGAAACCGCTGCCAAAGAAACCCGCGTCGCCGTCGTCCCGGAAATTGCCACGAAGCTCAAGTCTCTCGGTGTGCGCGTACTGATGGAACGCGGGGCCGGAGCCAGCGCCCACTTCCCGGACGCATCGTACATGGATGCGGACTTCAGCGATGCCAGTACCATACTCGCCTCCGCGGATATCTTATTGAAGGTGCAGCCGCCGAGCGTGACGGAAGTCGCGGCGCTGAAGAAAGGCGCGATAGTCATCGGCTTCATGCAAGCCTATGCCCGGCCCGAGCTGGTGCTGGCACTCAAGGAACGCGGCATCACGAGCTTCGCCATGGAGCTGGTGCCGCGCATTTCACGCGCACAATCCATGGACGCCCTGTCGTCGCAAGCTTCGGTTGCCGGCTACAAGGCCGTGCTGATCGCCGCCAATACGCTGGAGAAATTTCTGCCGATGCTGACCACCGCCGCGGGCACGATCCGGCCGGCGTCGGTGCTCGTGATCGGCGCGGGCGTGGCCGGCCTGCAGGCCATCGCCACGGCGAAACGCCTGGGCGCGGTGGTCGAAGCGTATGACGTGCGTAGCGCCACCAAGGATCAAGTGAAATCGCTCGGCGCGAAATTCGTCGACACCGGCGTCTCCGCGGAAGGCGCCGGCGGCTATGCCCGCGAGCTGACGCCTGAGGAAAAGGCGAAGCAGCAAGAGGTTCTCGATGCGCGCATCGCCGCCAGCGACGCGGTGATCAGCACGGCGTCGGTCCCCGGACGGGCGGCGCCGCGGATCATCTCGCGGGCCGCGGTGCTGCGCATGAAGCCGGGTTCGGTGATCGTCGATCTCGCGGCCGAGCAGGGCGGCAACTGCGAACTCACCAAGCCCGGGGAAACCGTGGTTGAAGGCGGCGTGAAAATAGTGGGTCCGGTCAATCTGCCCGCGTCATTGCCGTATCACGCCAGCGAAATGTACGCGCGCAATCTGTTCAATCTGCTGAAACCGGCGATCGTCAAGGGCGCAGTTGCGATCGACTGGAACGACGAGGTATTCGCCGGCGCGGTGCTTACTCGCGACGGTCAAATCAAGCACGAAGCAACACGCGCAGCAATTGAGGCAGGGAAAACATGATCGACGGCATCATTGCACTCTACATATTCATGCTGGCGGGGTTTACCGGCTACGAAGTCATTTCGCGCGTGCCGGTCATTTTGCACACACCGCTCATGTCGGGATCGAATTTCGTGCATGGCATCGTCCTGGTGGGCGCCATGGTGGCGCTGGCCGGCGCCGACAGCACGCTGCTCAGGGTCATCGGCTTCATCGGCGTGGTTCTGGCCGCCGGCAACGCCGTCGGCGGCTATGTGGTGACGGAACGCATGTTGAAAATGTTCGTATTGGCTGGAAAGAAGAAAGGCTCTTAAGATGCCCGCCGCTGCGACGCTGAATAATTTGATGCAGCTCTCCTATCTGGCGGCGGCGGCGCTGTTCATCCTCGGCTTGAAGCGCATGAGCTCGCCCGTCACCGCGGTGAGCGGCGTGCGTTGGGCGGGAGCGGGCATGCTGCTGGCGACTGCGGTCACGTTGGCGTTCATGAAGGATGCGTCGCTCCTGAACTTCTCCCTGGTGATGGCCGCCATCGCCATCGGCAGCATCGTGGCGTGGAGCAGCGGCAAGCGGGTGGCGATGACCGACATGCCGCAGATGATTGCGCTGTACAACGGCATGGGCGGCGGCGCGGCGGCGGCGATTGCCGCGGTGCAGCTCTACACCGGTCATGCCGAAAACATCGTGCATTTGTCGATCGCCACCATCGGCGGCTTCATCGGCGCGGTTTCGTTCAGCGGCAGCCTGATCGCCTTCGCCAAACTGCAGGGTTTGATCACCAAGTCGGTGCGTTTTGGCGGTCAAAAATTTCTCAATCTGGCGATACTGCTGATTGCCGCGTTCCTCGGGTTCATGGTGGTGAGCGGCGTCGGCGCGGGCCTCGGACTGCCGGTCGTGTCGTTGCTGTTCGTATTTGCGCTGGTTTTGGGCGTCGCCATGACTTTGCCGATCGGCGGCGCCGACATGCCGGTGGTCATCTCCTTGTACAACGCGCTCACCGGCCTGGCAGTCGCCTTCGAAGGCTTCGTTCTGGACAACGCCGCCATGATCATCGCCGGCACCGTGGTGGGTTCCGCAGGCACGCTGCTGACCCAACTCATGGCGAAGGCCATGAATCGCTCGCTCGGCAATGTGCTGTTCTCGAACTTCGGCGAGAGCTCGGCTGCAGGCGGCACGGTTGCCGGCACGCAGAAACCAATCGAGGCGTCGGACGCCGGTATCATGATGGCGTATTCGCAGAAGATAATCATCGTGCCGGGATACGGCTTGGCTGTGGCGCAGGCCCAGCACAAAGTGTGGGAGCTGACGCAATTGCTGCTCGATCACGGCGCGAAGGTGCGCTTCGCCATTCATCCGGTGGCGGGCCGGATGCCGGGGCACATGAACGTGCTGCTCGCCGAAGCGGGAGTGCCCTATGACCTGATTTCGGACCTGGATGAGATCAACGCGGAGTTCGAGACCGCCGACGTGGCGCTGGTCATCGGCGCCAATGACGTGGTAAATCCGGATGCCCGCAGCAACAAGAGCAGCCCGATTTACGGCATGCCCATCCTGAATGCGGATAAGGCCAAGAATGTCATCGTCATCAAGCGCGGCCAGGGCCAGGGCTTTTCCGGGATCGACAACGCATTGTTTGGACTCGACCAGACCCGCATGCTGTACGGCGATGCGCAGACGGCGGTGAGTCAATTGATACAGGCGGTCAAGGCTGCAGGTTGATTTCGAAGCGATCCAAAGTCTGCCACGTCTTGGGGTGTGCGGCGGCGTAGTCGCCCAATCTGATCATCTCGCCGCTGAAAGTTCGATCGCGCAATGTGAAGCGCACATAGTGATAGTTTGGGAAATCGGCATTCTGGTAGAGATCGGAAGCCGTGCGCTCCACTTCGTAGGGGAAGGCGCCGCCGCCCCCGGACACCAAGTACACCACGCCGTCCTGCTCGAATCGCTCGTAGTTGTGAATATGGCCGGCGCTGACCACGAAGCGCGCTGCGGTTCCGGCCGCCGCGCTCTTGAGGTATGCCGCCAGGGATTGCTCGTTCGCTCGCGGATTGTGGTCCGTGAGTTTGCTGGTTTGCACGTCGGCCACCGGCGGATGATGCATGACGATCAGCACCACTCGCACCTTGGGGTCGAGCGCGGCGACCTGGTCTTCGAACCACGAGCGCTGATCGCTGCCCGGCAGCAGCGATGCATCGCTGTCGAGCGCAATTCCGACTACCTTGTCGCCGATGGCAACCGAGTACCAGCGCCGGCCGCGCAATTGCGTAAAGGTACCCCACCAGCGTTCCAGGCAGATCGACTCCTGGCAGGCTGAAAATTCATGATTGCCGAGCGCCGGATAAACGCGCAGATGCCGGGCGCGCCAGCGCCAGGTTTCGCTGCGGTACACCTCGTAGTCGGCGTCGATCCCGTGCCAGGGCACATCGCCATTGATGAAGATTGCCGCGGGATTTTCCGCGGCGATACGTGCGACCAGCGCTTGCCGCGCGTTTGGCGAACTTGCCGCGGTTTCGCTGCTCGAGGTGAAGCGCATATCGCCGTAGGCGATCAATACCAGCGGATCGGGTAGATCCGTTTGCGGTACGCTGAAGGTGGTCGCAGCGCGCAGCGGCGCGCCGAGAACAGCCGCCAGAATCAAAAGTACGGGCAAAGCACAGCGCATTGCGCGATGCTACCCTACGGAGACCCCATGAAGTTATCGCTCGTCGCGTTGTTGTTTCTGTCCGCCGCGGCTGCCGCGGCTTCTGTAGCGCCCGACCAAGAGCAGCGCTGGCAGCGCCATGCGTCGCAGGTAAACATCATCCGCGATAATTGGGGCATCGCCCACATCTATGGCAAGTCCGACGCCGACACGGTGTTCGGCGCCATCTACGCGCAGGCAGAGGATGACTTCAAGCGCATCGAACGAAATTATCTGAACGGCCTCGGCTGGCTGGCGCAGGCCGAGGGTGAATCGGCCGTTTATTCGGATCTGCGTCAGCGGCTGTTCGTCGATGTCGATGATTTGCAGCGCAAATATCGAGCCAGTCCCGAATGGCTGAAAACGCTGATGCTTGCCTGGTCGGACGGCTTGAATTACTTCCTCGCGAAACACCCGGCCGTAAAGCCGAAGGTGATCCGTCACTTTGAACCGTGGATGGCGTTGTCCTTCACCGAGGGCAGCATTGGCGGCGATATAGAAACCGTCGAGCTGGGGCCGCTGGAAAAATTTTATGGCGAGCCCAAGGCGCCGCCGCGCGCCGCGGCAGTGCCGCCAGGCGAAGTGTCTCCCGGTGGCTCCAACGGCTTTGCCATCGCGCCCAGCCGCAGTGCCTCCGGTCACGCCCTGCTGTGGATCAATCCGCACACCTCGTACTATTTCCGCTCGGAATTGCAGATGGTCAGCGAGCAGGGATTGAACGTTTATGGCGCTGTCACCTGGGGACAATTCTTCGTCTACCAGGGATTCAACGCGCATAACGGCTGGATGCATACGTCGTATGGCGGCGACGCAATCGATGAATACGCCGAAACCATTGTCAAGAAAGCCGACGGGCTGTACTACGAATACGGCGGCGCGCTGCGAAAATTGAAGGTCAGCGAGATCTCCATCCCGGTGAAGCAGGGCGGCGGCCAGACCTTGAGGAACTTCACGGTGTATCACAGCCATCATGGCCCCATCATCCGCGCCGAGAACGGCCGCTGGATCGCGATCAAACTGCTGCAGGATCCCGTGCCGGCCTTATCGCAATCGTACTTGCGTACCAAAACCAAGAACTACACCGAATTTCGCAAAACGCAGGACCTGCGGACCGACACGTCCAACAACACGGTGTACGCAGACGGCGACGGCACCATCGCTTATTTTCACGGCAATTTCATACCCAAGCGCAATACCGCATTTGATTTCACGCGGCCGGTGGACGGCAGCAATCCGGCCACCGAGTGGCAGGGACCGCACGCCGTCAAAGACACCATCACATTACTCAATCCCAGCACCGGCTTCATTTTCAATACCAACAATTGGCCGTTCTCGGCGGCAGGATCGGCAAGCCCCAAACGCGAGGATTATCCGGCCTACATGTGGCGCAAGGGTGAGAATGTGCGCGGCGTTCACGCGCTGGAGGTTCTGCAGAATATTCGCGGCGTGACCGTGGACAGTTTGATCGCCGCCGGCTACGACGCGCATTTGAGCGGCTTCGACGTGCTGCTGCCGCCGCTGATCGCCGCCTTCGATGCGCTGCCCGGCGATGATCCTAGGCGCCCCGCAATCAAGGATGCGATCGCGAGCTTGCGCAGCTGGGATAGGCGCACCTCGGCGGATTCCGTGCCGACGGCCGTCGCGATTTTCTGGGGTGTGGCATTGGTTGAACGCAAAGGCACCGCGGCCCGCGACGCGGATGAACCGCTGTTTGATTTCCTGGTCGGGAATCTGACGGACGCCGAGCGCATCGATGCGCTGAGCGCCGCCCTGGAAAAGCTGCAGCGCGACTTCGGGCGCTGGCAGGTTCCGTGGGGAGAGATCAACCGCTTTCAACGCCTGACCGACGACATCGTGCAGCCGTTCGAGGATTCCAAACCCAGTCTGCCGGTGGGCTTTGCGCCGTCGCAGTGGGGTGCCCTGGCTTCGGTCGACTGGACCAAGCCGCGCACCACCAAGAAGATCTACGGCGCGGAGGGCAACAGCTTCGTCGCGGCCGTGGAATTCGGCCCAACCATTCATGCTAAGGCCATCATGAGCGGCGGCGCGAGCGGCGATCCAGGCTCGCCCCATTTCTTAGATCAGGCCCTGATGTTCAGTCAGGGACGCTTCCGCGATGTGCTGTTCAGCCCCGAGGATGTCCGCGCCCACGCTGAGCGCAGCTATCACCCATAAGCTTAGTCGAGGCGGCCTGGCGCGAGCTTCAAGCTCCTAGCGCGAGTTGTGCCGCGCCGGCGGCTGCGCGTGAGCGGGTGGGTGCGGCGGCGCTCGCGGCGCCGCGTGCAACGGGCCATGCTGGACTGCGTAGCGGCGCTGCTCCGGGGTCATCTGGCGCCACTGCCGGCGCAGTTCCGAACGCTGTTCCGGCGGCATTTGCCGGAAGCGGTTGAAAGATTCGCGCACCTGTTGCTGCCGTTCGGGCGGCAAGCTCTTGAATTGTTGAAAGCGCTGACGCAGCAGCTGCCGCTGTTCCGGCGGCATCGCGCGCCACTGCGTAAAGCGCTGTTGCGCACCGGCGCGCTCCTGCGGCGTCATCGACAGCCAGCGCTGACTGCCCTTGGCCAGCGCCTGCTGCCGCTCGGGAGACAGGCTGTTCCACTCGCCTTGATGGCTTTGCAGCAGCTGTTGTTGCTGTGGCGACAAACTTCCCCAGGCCGCGGGAGCGGGGGTGGATGCAGGCGCAGGCGCAGGGCTCTGCGCGAAACAGTTCGCGGCGAGCACGAGACCTGCGGAGACTATGAACGCCCTGATCATTTCTTTGCATCCTGCGGCGGTGGCGCGGGGGGATTGTTCCCCCGCAGCGGCGCCCTTTTCAAAAATTCCCACAAAGCCGAATCTCCCACATCATCCGAGCCCAGGAACTCGATAAACCCATCCTCCGGCGGGTCCACTTTGGACGCGGGCGCCGAGGCCGAGGGCACCGCTGGCGGTGGTGCTGATGCCGGCGGTGGTTGCGCGGCGCTTGCCGCGGCACACGCAGCGCCAAACAACAGCCAACTGCTCGGCCCTCTCAACTGAAATTCAACCTAGGCGGCCGGATCCGGGCTCGCCGCCTTGTCCGCAAAATCATAGAAATCGATATCGTCCTGCAACATCTCCATGGTGTCACCCGATCCTTCCGACGAAGCCACGAGTTCAAGATCCTCGAAATTCGACTGCCCGTCGGCAATGGTCGCATGCTGCCCCAGCGGCGAACCCACCCAGAGCGCAACGCCCAGCACCGCGGCGGCGGTGACACCGACTGCCGGTGTCCATATCGTCCAGCGCAGATACCATGCGCGGCGCCCGGCGGCCTCGACGGCGGCATGCCGCGCCTGCGTGAGCCGCGAGCGCATCGCGAAATCAAGGTTGTCGACGCTGTCCTGAAACAGCGCCCTGGTGCGCGCTTCAAATGCATCGCTATGTTGTTCGCTCATCACCAAACCTCGCCTAGTTGTTCGCGCAATGCGTGCACCGCTCGCGAATAATGCGTTTTGACGCTGCCTTCCGAACAAGCCATGGCCCGGGCCGTCTCGGCCACGTCCATGCCCTCGAAATTCCGCAGCATGAAAGCCTCGCGCTGCCGCGCCGGCAGGGCGCGCAAGCTTTCCTCCAACCGCTGCATCGCTTCCGCCTGCATCAGTTTCTCGGGAATGGCGGGCGCGGCGTCCGCGACATTGTCGAGTGGATCCTGCGCCTCGTTGTCAGGATCCTCCTTCGGGCCCGGCAGCCAGGTCATGACGCGTTTGCGCACGGTCCGGCGCCGCTGCAAATCGCGGATGCCGTTTTCCAGAATTCGATAGAACAGGGGCCGCCATTCGGCGCTGGGGCGCGATGCGTAGCTGCGCGTCAGTTTGATCATCGCATCCTGCACCACGTCGAGGGCATCGTCGGAATCGCGCAGCGCGACTTGCGCCATACGGAATGCCCGGCGCTCGATTTCCGCGAGGAACTTTTCCAGCTCTCTTGTGTACTCCAGAACCGCTCCCTTAACTGCTGGAGCGAGACTATCCCAGACCATACAGGCTGTGTTGAGCGTATCCATGGGTGTACTCATCCTGCACCTATCCTCTGCCGTCGACGGATCATTGCTATTCCAGGTATAACGCCTGGGTGTGAGCTGCGTTGACGACGAGTCGGCAAGATCAGCGACTTACGCACACCGATTGTGACCACCGTTGCAATATTTTCGATCAATACCTCAGATTGGAATCCAGAGGGCTTTGCAAGCTATTGAATTTAAACGAATCATTTC
>Ga0209447_10000245_pt1 | contig 14351 bp, 9 predicted proteins | sample BogFormECP04_OM3_FD_188243 | JGI IMG/M metagenome (GOLD analysis project Ga0209447, IMG submission 188243) | Bog forest soil microbial communities from Calvert Island, British Columbia, Canada - ECP04_OM3 (SPAdes) (version 2) | ecosystem: Environmental > Aquatic > Freshwater > Wetlands > Bog ... | reverse complement strand
GTAGAGATAATCGCTGCCTGCGTTCGAAGCGTTGGTTTCCCAATCGTAGGCGGTCCAGCGATTACCACCAGCGCGATCGAAAGTGAGCTGTGGTGGAGCACCGGTGACGCCGGAATAAAAATTGATGCCGTAGATGTACGGGGAAATGGGTTTGGTTTGTGCCGGATTGATCGTGACGGTCACGTTCGCGGTGGGGCTCGCGGGCGTGGCGTTGGCTTGCGCGGAATTGGCGCTTTGACCCGCGGTGTTCACGGCGGAGACCACGTAGTAGTAGGTCGTTCCGTTGGTCACGGAGGTATCGGAGTAGTTCGTCACAGTGGGTGACGCAACCGCCGTGTTATACGGGCCGCCGTTGGTCGTCGAGCGCTTCACGTTGTAACTGGCCGCGCCTGTGCTCGCGCCCCAGCTCAGACTTACTAGCGCATTGCCGCCGGTTGCTTGCAAGCCGGTCGGCGTCGCAGGAGCGGTCAGAGGAGCGCTGGGCGTGGCGGAAACTTCGGAAGAGTTGGCGCTCTCGCCGCCGGAGTTCACGGCTGAAACCACATAGAAATACTTCGTGCCGTTGCTGAGCCCTGTATCGGTGTAACTGTTGGCAATGGGCGCCGCGATTTGCGTCTCCGCGCCGCTGGTGGTGGAGCGCTTCACGTGATAACTGCTCGCGCCGGATGTCGCGGTCCAGGTCAAGCTCACTTGCGCATTTCCAGCTGTGGCAGCGAGGCCCGTGGGTGCCGACGGTGCCGGCAGCACCGGCGTCGCGTTCACTTCCGCTGAATCCGCGCTCTGTCCCGCGGAGTTATACGCCGAGACGACATAAAAATATTTCGTGCCGTTGGTCAAGCCCGTGTCAGTGTCGCTTGCTGCAGCTTGCGTCGCAATTTGGGTGTACGGGCCACCGGTAGTTGTGGAGCGCTTCACGTAATATCCGGTCGCGCCTGAGCTGGTCGTCCAATTCAGCGCCACCTGCGCATTGCCCGCTACCGCCGCCACACCCGTCGGAGCGGCCGGCACCGTCGTTTGTCCGCCTCCGCCTCCACCTCCGTTGTAGCCGGTGCTAGCGCATCCCGCATGCAGTAACAGGATGCCGCTCAACAGGCCGAGCACAAGAAACGGGAATACACGATTGGCAAACTTCATCGGCTTCGCCTCCCAACTAGCGCGACTGCGGGGCATTTCTCGCCGGGTCATCCGGCCTCCGAGCAGGGAATAAACGCTTCTGTGGAAATAGGTTAAGGAACTGGCAGGCTCCCCACAAGCTGTCCTATAGGCCAGAAAAGGTTCCAGTCCGTGCGGGTCATTGGCACGGGTAAATAGACGCAAATCATGGGCGCAAGTCATTCCCACGCGGCCCCGCGCTCCCGTTCGTGAATTCAGCGCGCACTATTAACCACCTTGGCGCACTCCTGGCGCTTCGCGTTGACTCTCATCCAGCCTCTGTCAAAATCATGCAACTGGACGCCGCGAAATCAATTGAAGGAGTCACAGATGAATACGTTTAGGCGCATTTGTTATTGTGCTCAGCTCTCTGCTGACCGCTCTGCCCGCGATGCCTCAGCCGCAAACCGGAAACCAACCGGCCGGCCAGATCAACGCGCTGATGATCCCCGCGGCCACGCGCAACTCGCAACCTGCCAAGGCCAAAGAGGATTTGAATTGGAACGATCTGTTGCAGACCCAACATAGCGGCCGCGTCCGTGCAGGACTGAAGGACGGCTCGATCCTCAGCCTGGGTTCAGACAGCGAACTGCGCATCGTGCAGCACGATAGCGCTTCACAGCAGACGTCGCTCGAAATGGACTTCGGCAAAATTCGCAGCCAGGTGGTGAAGATCAATAAGCCCGGCGGGAAATTCGAAATGAAGACGCCCAACGCCGTGATCGGCGTCATCGGCACCGATTTCTATGTGGGATTTGAAAACAACGCCACCACGGTGATCTGCTACAAGGGCAAAGTTTCAGTGACGCCAACGAACGGAGCGCACACCGGCAATAATTCCGGGCAATCGAATGCCGTCACCGTCAGCGCCGGCCAAATGGTGGTAGTCACATCTGAAATTCCGCCCGCGGGATTTCAACCATCGGACACGCCGCCCGCAACTTTGCAGGCCAGCCTCACCGACACAGACATACCGACGAACGCCGGAATCCCGCACTAGGGCCACACGCTGCGTTGGGTTATTATTGGCACGGCAGTGGGGGTGGGATTGGGCGTCGGCCTCGGTGTCGGTCTGACGCGCGGCGGTGGTACGAAACCTCCGCCGACCGCGCTGAAGCCACACAGACATATCGCAGCCGCAATTCAATGTTTGCAAAGGGAATTGAAAAGGTTGATGGGCCCGCTAGGATTCGAACCTAGGACCAACGGATTATGAGTCCGCTGCTCTAACCAGCTGAGCTACGGGCCCGGCCTGGTGGAATCATCTTATAGCGAATCGTTACAGCGGGCAGCAAGTGTTTGCGGCAGCTTCCGCCAGATTGCGGCGCTCGCGCTCGTTATTCGCTGAAAAATTCAGCGCCCTCGAATCGTTTCGTGCGGCCGCGCGGCATCCCCGCCGCTTCGAAGTTGGTCGAGCGCGCGAGTCCGTGCCACCCGCCTCGCATCCAAAAAACCGGCGAGCTCCTGTGCACAAAAATAATCGGAACCTTTATTAATTCCTTATGCGTTTGGCTATATCCTTTCAGAAGAAGGGGAAACCAGGGCTCGATGAACTCGCAAAAGTCGTCCGCATGGCCGGGAGTAGCCGCCACAATTCTTACGATCGTTTTGCTGCCATGCTGGGCGCCCTCGTTGCAGGCGCAGGCCACGCCGGCCGCGCCGCCGCAGCAAAATGCGCCTGCGACGCCAACCGCCTCGCAACCAACCGCGCCGCAAAATGTCGCGCAAGGAAACTTCTTCAAACGGCTCGCCGCCGCTTACAAGCAGGATTGGAAGGGAACAGCAGCCGGCGGACCCGCGCCAGCCTTTCGCGGTGATCCCGCCCCGGTAAACGGGCCTCCTTTTCCCTTCTCCACCTGGCCGATCGGTGGCACCGTGACCATCGGCTATCCCTGGACGCAATCCGGTCCGCTGATGCAAGCGCTTTGGAGCGGAGACCACGGCGATTGGTGGAGGAAAAACGGCATCCAGATCTACGGCTGGCTCAATTTCGGCGGGAACTTTAGCACGTCTCACAACGTCTCCAATGGCCAGGCTCTGTGCGGCGCCACGCCGCCGCTCAATTGCAAGTATGGCAATTTCCCGGAGACCTATGACGAAGTGCCCAACTCCATCCAGCCCGACCAGCAAGTGATCTATATCGAACGCCAGCCCGATACGGTGCAAACCGACCACTTCGACTGGGGCTTTCGCATCGCAAACCTGTGGGGCCTGGATTATCGCTTCACCACCGCGAATGGCATCTTCAGCCAGCAATTGCTCGGCAAGAACAAGGAATATGGCGATGATCCGGTGATGGTGTACGCGGACCTGTACTTTCCGCACGTGGCGCAAGGCTTGGACGTCCGTATCGGCCGCTATATTTCGCTGCCGGATATCGAGGCCCAACTCGCTCCGAACAATTACACCTACAGCCATTCGCTGCTCTATAGCTTCGATTGCTATACGCAAACCGGCATCAACACCACCACCAAGCTCAACGACCATTGGACTGTGCAAGTGGGAGTGTCGGCCGGTTGCGATATCGCGCCATGGAAAGATCCCGGCAAGCTGGCCAAGCTGACGCTCAACGCCTGCGTTCAGTATATGTGGCGCCAGAGCCGGGACGACATCTACTTCTGCGCCAATTCGATCAACTCCGGGAAATATGCCTACAACAATTTGAGCGCCTACTATTTCACCTGGTACCACAAGATCAACACCGCCTGGCATACCTCCACGGAAAGTTGGTATCAATACGAGCGCGACACGCCCAATCTGAATAATCCCAACGTCGGGCTGAGCGGCAGTAACGTCCCCGATCCCATTCTGATCTTCGGCGCGAATGGCGCTCGTTGCAATAACACTACGGAGACTTCCTGCTTCGCTCCGGAGTGGGCGATGGTGAACTACCTCGAAGATCAACTGAACGCGCACAATTACATTTCCATCCGCAATGAAGTGTTCGACGATATCCGCGGGCAGCGCACCGGAACCAAAGGCTGGTACTCCGAACATCTTTTCGGGTGGGGCCATTGGGTTGGGACCACCATCCTCTTCCGTCCCGAGGTGCGCTGGGAACACATTTACAACCCCAACCTCGGTTTGACCGCGCCGCTTCCCGGCACAAAAAATGAACTTCCCGGCGCGTATGACAACGGTCTGCGCCACAGCCAGCTCACCCTCGCCAGCGACATCATCTGGTTTTTCTAACCGGGCGGATACTCCTCCAAAGTTATTGCGACCGAACGTGGAGCGCCAGCGTGAAGCAGGCTTATAATGCGCGTGGCGCGGCCGTTGCGCGCCGGCCGCCCGGGCGTAGCGAACTCCCAGGAAACGAGGAGGGCAATGGCTCGACTGGATTCTCCGCGCGTCGTCAACATCGAGGATTTGCGCCGCCTCGCGCGCAAACGGCTGCCGCGCGCGGTGTTCGATTACGTGGACGGCGGCGCGGGCGACGAAGTGACGCTGCGCGAAAACTGCCGTGCGTTCCAGGAAGTGGTGCTGCGCCCTCGTCAAGCGGTGGGTCTTGAGAAATGCGATTTGCGCACGCGTGTGCTGGGGCACGAAATTTCTTTTCCCGCGATTCTGGCGCCTATCGGCTACAGCCGCCTGCTGCATCCCGATGGCGAACTGGCTGCGGCGCGCGCCGCCGGCGAGTTCGGCACCGCATTCATCCTCTCGACGATTTCCGGGCACAAGCTGGAGAAGGCCAAGGCCGCTTCCACCGGCCCGGTGTGGTACCAACTGTATATGATCGGCGGGCGCGCAGTCGCCGAAGCCGCGATCGAACGCGCGCGCGTGGCGGGATATTCCGCGTTGGTGATCACGATTGATACCGCCGTCGCCGGAGCGCGCGAACGCGATGTGCGCAACGGCGTGAAAGAATTGCTGGGCAGCTCGTTGCTGGCGAAAATCCCGTTCGTTCCCGATGTGCTGCTGCATCCGCGCTGGCTGGCCGCGTTCTTGCTCGATGGCGGCGTGCCGCGGCTGGAAAATGTGGTGCTGTCCGGCGCTGGGCCGATGGTGATGGCGAACGTGGCCGCGGCTCTGGCGAGCGCGGTGGTCACTTGGGAGGATTTGCGCTGGCTACGCAAACTGTGGTCCGGCCCGCTGCTGGTAAAAGGCGTGCTCACGGGCGAAGACGCGCGTCGCGCGATTGACGGCGGCGCCGACGGCATCGTGGTCTCGAATCACGGCGGGCGGCAGCTGGACACCGTGTCGGCTACGCTGCGCGCTCTGCCGGAGGTGGTCGCGGCCGTCAACGCACAGGCAGAAGTGTTGATGGATGGCGGCGTGCGGCGCGGCGCCGACATCGTGAAAGCCGTTTGCATGGGAGCGAAGGCCGTGCTGGTAGGTCGCGCATACGCGTACGGCCTCGGCGCGGCCGGACACCCGGGCGTGGTGCGCGCGCTGAATATTTTGCGCGACGATGTCGAGCGCGTGCTCCGGCTGATGGGCTGCGCGTCCGTGGCGGAGATGAATCCGTCGCTGGTGGATGTGCCGGAAGCGTGGCGCGCAAATTCACGCGCGCGCCAATCCGAGCCAGCCCGGAAACAGTGACGCATTGACGCGCGGAACCGCCCGGATTCACGGTCTTGAATCTCCAGCGGCTATCTCGCCTTTGCGGGATGGCCGCTTTTGACTTTGCCGTGGCATTTGAATTTGTAGCGGCCGCCTGCTTTTCAGGCGGGCGTAGTTGACTTTTCTTTGTAGGCCGTAGCTTTCGCTGCTGCAGCACCGATCCTGCAGTCGCCGCTCCTAGCCGTTAGTCCTGACGAAATCGCGCAGCGTGTTTTTTCGCCCGCCACGCGGGAATTCCTCACTCCACATTCAGTCGCCGCGTAGTAAAGTGATGCGCTGCATTCACGCACTCATTCTGCAAATTCAGACCTCAAAGGATGGCGGATGGCGATTCTCGTAGCAGGAGGAGCCGGCTACATCGGCAGCGTAACCGTGGAACTGCTGCGCGCCGCAGGTGAGCGCGTGGTAGTGCTGGACAATCTGGTGCGCGGCCACCGCCCGGCGCTGGACGCGGACATCCCGTTTTATGAAGGGAACATTGGCGATCGCGCTCTGCTGGCGCGCATCGCCGCCGAGCACCAGCTCGAATCCTGCATCCATTTCGCCGCATTGGCCTATGTCGGCGAATCCGTGCAGGAGCCTGCCCGGTATTACGAGAACAACGTCGAGCAGGGCGTCGCCATGATGAGCGCGCTGCTGCACGCCGGAGTGCGCCGCGTGGTCTTCTCCTCCACCGCCGCTACTTACGGGGATGCTAAGCACCACCCCATCCCGGAAAACGAACCGCAGTGGCCGGTAAATCCCTACGGCTGGTCGAAATTATTCATGGAACAGCTGCTGCATTCCTTCGATGTGGCCTACGGACTGAAATTTGTTTCCTTGCGCTATTTCAACGCCGCCGGCGCCACGGAAAAGTGCGGCGAACACCACGAGCCGGAATCGCATCTGATCCCGAATATTTTGTTGGCGGCAGAGAAGGAACCGCCGGAAGTCGCCGTGTTTGGAAACAATTATCCCACGCCGGACGGCACGGCTATTCGCGATTACGTGCACGTGCTGGATCTGGCGGACGCGCATATCCGCGCCCTCGGACATTTGCGTCGTGGCGGCGCATCCGATTTCCTGAATCTCGGCACGGGCCACGGCTATTCCGTGATGGAAGTCGTCGCAGCCGCGCGAAAAGTAACCGGCCGCGAAATTCGCGTTCGCGTGGAGCCTCCGCGCGCCGGAGACCCGCCGCGTCTGGTTGCCGATCCCGCGAAATCACAGGCCGTTCTCGGATGGATCCCCACGAAATCCGATCTGCGCTCCATCATCGAATCAGCCTGGCGATGGCATCAGCGCCATCCGCGCGGCTATGATTCGTAGCGAGCCGGGAAGCCGCACCGATGGCGACTCGGTATCGCCTGCATCCTTATTCTTGCTTTCTGAATCCGATTTGCAGAAGATAGAGCTGCAGGGCGAAGATAGTCTCCATGGATAGCAACCCACAATTCGCCAGAACAACCACGCAAACGGCGGACACACGACGCCTTTGTTTGAAGGTTGGCATCGTGATGTTGCTGCTGGCCATCGCCGGATTCTCAACGGTCGCGAAGAATAGCCAGTATTACTCGAAGTCCAGTCCAGTTCACTACCTCAACATCTCCAGTAAAATGACGGTGGGCCACTCGACGGTGGTAATAGACCCAACTCCGCTGCGCCCCGTCGCCCGATTCGTGCCGCCGCAACCCGCAACGCGAATCACTCACGTGGTGCGCGAAGAGATTCCGCCGCTGCCCTCCATCGGGGTCACGGTTTCCCTGCAGCACCGCTCTCCCCCGATCCCCCTTTCCTAGTTCCATCGCTCGCAACTGAAAACTGGCATTTCCAATTAAGTCACTCGTTCCGGCTCTTTATTCAATTGTCCACGGACACGATCCAGGAGAGGGGTTTTTATGAATACAGAACCACTCACGCCTTCGCAATTGGCGGAATTGCGCTCGTTGAGCACCTGCGTAGTTGGCAGCGCGATCGAGACGTTTGACGTGCGCCTGCGCAACCGAGGATTTACGGATTCAAGGGTGCATTGCATGTTCCCGGAGCTGCCGGCCGCGGTAGGCTACGCGGCGACGGCCCGCATACGCAGCTCCGATCCTCCCATGGAAGGGCACAGCTACTACGATCGCGGCGCCTGGTGGGATTCGCTGCTCAAAATACCCGCGCCACGAATTGTGGTGATCGAAGACGTCGATTCCACACCGGGCCTGGGTGGATTTATCGGAGCGGTGCACGCGAATATTCTGCTGGCGCTTGGTTGCGTTGCCGTGGTAACCAACGGCGCTGTCCGCGATCTTCCCGACGTGCGCAAGAGCGGCCTGCAATTGTTCGCGGGAAATGTATCGGTGTCCCACGCCTACGCTCACGTGTTCGATTTTGGCGGCACCGTCGCGATCGCTGGCCTTACCGTGCATCCCGGCGATTTAATCCAGGGAGATTTGCACGGCGTGCAAACCATTCCCCGCGAGATCGCTGGGCTTGTTCCCGGAAAAGCGCTGGAAATTGTGAAAGCCAGGACAGAATTGATTGCGTTTTGCCATTCCGATGATTTTTCCATCGCAAAGCTCAGACAGCGAGTCAAGGAGCTGAAATCGTGATCCATAAGAACGCCACGTGCCGTTGGATTTTCGCCGTCACCGTTTTGTCCGCGTTCGCCACCGGCTGCGGCGACGCCCGCAAGGCCGACGCGGCCGACGTGCCGCGCGCCGCCGTCGTGAAAGTGCAGCGCAAGAATATTTCCAGCACTCTGGAGATCGCCTCGGAATTCCTGCCCTACCAGGAAATTGACGTGTACGCGAAAGTTTCCGGCTACATCCAGAAGCTGTACGTGGACTGGGGCACGCATGTAAAACAGGGCCAAATCCTCGCCGTGCTCGAAATTCCCGAGCTGCAACAGCAGTTGTTGCAAGACGAAGCGTCCGTTCGCCGCGCCGATCAGGAAGTATTGCGCGCGCACGAGGAACAAAGCCGGGCGGAATCGGCCTACTCAGTTGCGCACATCTCCTACACGCGGCTGGCCGACGTGCAGAAATCCCGGCCGGAACTAGTTGCCCAGCAGGAAATAGACGTCGCGCAGGGTAAGGATCTCGAAGCCAGCGCGGGTCTCTCATCATCGAAGGATGCCTTGGCTGCAGCCGAACAATCTCTGCTGGCCGCGAAAGCCGCGCTCGACAAAGACAAAGCCCTGTTCGCCTATGCGCGCATGACGGCGCCGTTCGACGGAGTCGTGACGCAAATTTACGCCTACACCGGCGCGTTGCTGCCAGCCGGAACATCCGCAACCAAGGGCGATTCCGCGCTCTGCCATCTCTCGCAGAATAATTTGCTGCGGCTGGTCATTCCCGTGCCGGAACGCGCCGTGCCGGATATCAGCGACGGCCAGACCCTGGAAGTAAACGTATCGGCGCTGCACAAAACCTTCAGCGGCAAAATCGTGCGCTTTTCCGATCAGATTGATCCCGCCACGCGCACCATGCATACCGAAGTCACCGTGCCCAACGCGAACTACGAACTGGTGCCGGGAATGTACGCGTCCGTGAAAATCCAGCTGCACACGGTCACCAACGTCCTCACCATTCCCATCCAAGCCGTGGAATCCACGGGAACGGGCCTGGGCACGGTGCTGGTGGTGAACTCCTCGAACCACATTGAACGGCGCGACGTGAAACTGGGATTGCAGTCCACCGCGGACGCCGAAGTACTCTCCGGCCTCGGCGAAAACGAAACCGTCGTATTCGGCGAGCAGAATCAGTTTAAAGAAGGCCAGCAGGTTTCGCCCAAACTCGTCGCGGTCCCCGGAATGGAGTAAACCCAAAATGCCCACATTTGCGATACGCCATCCTTACTTCATCATCGTGGTTTGTCTTTTTGTTTGCGTCCTCGGGATTACCAGCCTGGCGCAAATGCCCGTGGATATGTTTCCGCCGATCAATATTCCCGTCGTCCTGGTCGCCACTTTCTACAACGGTATGCCGCCGCAGCAGATCGAAGCCGATATCACCGACACCTTCGAGCGCTTTTTCACGCTCGCGAGCGGCATAGACCATATGGAATCGCGCTCCATGGCCGGCGTCAGCCTGATCAAGATTTATTTTCAGCCGGGAACAGACGCGAATGCCGACGTCACCAGCATTTCCAATCTCGCCTTGGCCGACCTGCGCCGCTTGCCCGAAGGCACGCTGCCGCCTGTGGTCTTGAAAGTGGACGCTTCCAGCCTTCCCGTCTGCTTGGTCACCGTCGAAGGCCAGGGACTCAACGAAACGCAGTTGCACGATTATCTGCAGTACCAGATCCGCAATCAGATCGCCGGAGTTCCCGGCGCCACCGTGCCACCCCCCTACGGCGGGAAGTATCGCCAGCTGATGGTGTATGTGGACCCGCTGAAATTGCAGGCGCACGAGCTGAGCCCCATGGACGTGGTGCGCGCCATGAACGAGTCCAACCTGATTCTTCCGGCGGGAGATGTGCGTTTGGGCGCCTTGGATTACAACATCTATACCAACGCGCAGGTGCCCAACGCCGCAGCTCTGAATCAGGTTCCGCTGAAGACCGAAGGCGAGAAGTCCGTCTTCCTTTCTGACGTGGGCAACGCCGTTGACGGTTCCTACTTGCAGTACAACATCGTGCGCGTCAACGGGCAAAAGTCGGTTTACGCGCCAATCCTCAAACAGGGCGGCGACACCAATACGATAGTGGTCGTCAACGGCATCAAGAAGGCCATCACCACGCTGCGCGATATTCCGGCGCAGCTGCGCACCCACGTCGTTTTCGACCAGTCGCTTTTCGTGAAGCAGGCCATTTCCACCGTTTTGCGCGAAGGTGGCATCGGCTTGTTTCTCACCGCCGTGATGATTCTGCTGTTTCTGGGGAGCATGCGCGCCACTGCGGCGGTTTTTCTTTCCATTCCGCTCTCGGTGATGATTACGTTTTTCATTTTGCATTCTGCCGACAAGACCATCAACAGTATGGTGCTCAGCGGCCTGGCGCTGGCGTTTTCACGTTTGATTGACGACTCGGTGGTGGTTATCGAAAACATTTACCGGCACATCGAGCTCGGCGAGGATCCCAAAGTGGCCGCGGTGAAAGGCGCGAATGAGGTGGCGCTGGCCGTGCTCGCCATCATGCTCGTCGCTGTAGTCGTTTTCTTCCCCGTGACGCTGCTCTTCGGCGTCAGCAAGTATTTGTTTTCGGCGCTGGCGCTCGCTGTGGTCCTCGCGCTTTGTGCTTCTTACTTCGATGCAATCACGGTCGTCCCGCTGTTCTGCGCGTACTTCCTGAAACCAGCCCACCAACACGGTCCCGAAGGCGCGGAAGGCGCGGAAGTGAAAAAATCGTGGGGTGCCCGCTTCCACGCGAAGTTCAACGCCCAATTCGAAAAGATGCTGAACGTCTATGAAAAATACGTGCAGAAAACTTTGGACCGCCCGCGCGAGGCGCTGGTCCTTTTCGTGGGCGTGTTCCTGCTGAGTTTTCTGCTGGTGCCGCTCATCGGCGTTTCGTTTTTCCCTCGTTCAGACGCCGGCCAATTCGTGATCAACGTGAAAGCGCCCACCGGCACGCGCATTGAAGTCACCAACGATTACATAAAGCAGGTCGAAGACATCGTGCACCAGGTTGTGAAGCCCGAGGATTTGAACACCGTGGTATCGAATATCGGCATAATGGCCGATTTGTCCGCTCTTTTCACGCCCAACTCCGGCATGCACACCGCCTTCGTGCAAGTGGGCTTGAAGGAAGATCATCACGTCAGCAGCTTCGTTTACATGAACGAAGTGCGCCGCCGCATCGCCGCGCAACTTCCGCAGTTGCGCACCTATTTTCAATCCGGCGGCTTGGTGGACGCGGTTCTGAATCAGGGCGCGCCCGCGCCCATTGATGTCCAAGTGAGCGGCATGGACCTGAAGACGGACGATCGTATCGCGCAGGAATTGGCGCGCCAAATCAAAGCCGCGCGCGGCGTTTCCGATGTGTACATCCCGCAGGATATGGATTATCCCGCGCTCGAAGTGAACGTGAATCGCGATCGTGCCGCCGAGCTGGGCCTCAGCCCCAAGGAAGTGCTCGACAACCTCATCACCGCGCTCACTTCCGACGTGGTGATCGCGCCGAGCTACTGGGTTGACCCCAAGAATGGCAACAACTATTTCGTAACCGTGCAGTACCCCGAAAATCAGATCAAATCCATCGAGGATTTGAAAGCAATGCCCTTGCACTCTCCCAAACTAAAAATGCCAACCTACCTGAATCAGGTCGCTGATGTGGTGCCGATTCTCAGCCCGACGGAAGTGGATCACTATCAACTTCAGCGTTCCATTGATATTTACGTTGCGCCCACCGGCGAAGACATCGGCGGGCCGCAGCGTGAAATTTCAAAGATCATCGCCCATACCCAGGTGCCGCCCAGCACCCGCATAGACGTCCGCGGTCTCGTACTGACCATGCAATCCTCATTCAAAAGCTTCGGGCTCGGTTTGTTCCTCGCCGTCCTGCTGGTTTATCTCATTCTGGTCGCGCAGTTTTCCTCTTTCGTGGACCCGTTTCTGATCGTGCTCGCCGTGCCCACCGGGCTGATCGGCGTCGTGCTCACTCTGGCGCTCACTGGCACCACGCTGAACATTCAATCGCTCATGGGCATCGTCATGCTCCAGGGCATGGTGGTCTCCAACAGCATTTTGATTGTGGATTTCGCGAACGTACTGCGCAGCCAAGGGCACGGCTTGCGCGAAGCCGTCGTGGACGCCTGCCGCATCCGGCTGCGCCCGATTTTGATGACGTCGCTCGCCACCGTCGTCGGCCTGCTGCCCATGGCGTTCAAGCTGGAAACTGGCAGCGAAGCCTACGCACCGCTCGCGCGCGTGATCATCGGCGGCCTGCTCACTTCCATCGTGCTCACGATTTTCGTCGTTCCCGCGGCTTATCTGCTCATGTATCGCCGCCGCGCCGAAGCTGCCGCGTCGCTCGTCACCGAGGAGGCCCACTAATGCGTCACCGAAATCTTTCGCTGTCTCTGCTTGTCATCGCCGCGGCTCTTGCTTGCACGCCCGCTTCGGCGCAATTGCACGCTGCCGTCGGCGAGCAGGCTCCCGCGCAAGCTTCGCCAGCTGCCGCGCCATTGCAAAGCCTCACGCTGCAGCAGGCGGAGCAAATCGCCATCCAGAATCATCCGCAGGTTCAAGCCGCAACCTACCTGGCGGCGGCTGCCAAGGCGCAGGTCACCGAAGCCCGCTCGGACTACTTACCGCACGCCTATGGCAGCGTCAGCGGAGCAATCGCGGAAAACAACAGCCGCGTCGCCGCCGGCGCGCTGAATAATCCCATCATCTTCAATCGCTTCGCGGATGGTGTGACCGTCGAGCAACTGGTCACTGATTTTGGCCGCACCCACGAACTTGTGAAAAGCGCGAATCTGCACGCCAGGGCGCAGGAGGAAAACGTCACCACTTCGCGGGCGGATATCCTGCTGCAGGTGGACGCTGCGTATTTCAACGCGTTGAAAGCGCAAGCCGTGCTGCAAGTGGCGGAGGAGACCGTGAAAGACCGCCGCCTGGTTTCCGATCAGGTGACGGAGATGCAGAAAAACAAACTCAAATCCGGCCTGGACGTCAGCTTCGCCAACGTGGATCTGGCGCAAGCGCAGCTCTTGCTGGTGCAGGCGCAAAATGATCTGCAGGCATCCTACGCGGAGCTTTCCGCCGCGCTGGGTTTTGCCGACCAGAAAACCTATCAGCTCGCCGAGCAGCCCACGCCGCCGGCGCCGCCCGCCGACCTTTCAACCCTGCTCGCGGAAGCCATGCGCAACCGCCCGGAAATTATCAGCCAGCAGCTCGACGTAAGTTCCGCGCAAAGTTACGCCACCGCGGAGCGCGATTTGTGGTTTCCCACCATCAGCGCGGTGGGCACCGCCGGCCTCACTCCCTACCACGAAGCTGCTCTTGCGCCCCGTTACGCCGCGGGCGGCTTCAACGTGAATATTCCCATCTTCAATGGCCGCCAGTTCAACGCGCTGCACGCCGAAGCGAAGGCGGAAGCGAACGCCCGGCAGCAATTTCTGCGCGATCTGCAGGACGCGGTGGTTCGCGACGTGCGCAAAGCCTGGCTCAACTCCATTTCCGGCTACCAGCGCCTGGCGCTCACCCAACAATTGCTCGACGGAGCCAATCAGGCTCTGGATCTCGCGCAGCAGCGCTACAAATTGGGCCTCAGTTCCATCATCGAACTGAGCCAAGCCCAATTGAACGCCACGCAGGCCCAAATCTCCCAAGCCAGCGCCAAATACGATTACTCCGCCGAAATATCCGCGCTCAATTTTCAGGTTGGCGCGCTGCAATAATGCCGCGGCAGGATGGCCGCGCGCCGCCGCCGCTGGGAACGCCAATTTCCTGGTCGGCGCATGCACGCCTGCAGCAAAAAAGGGCTGAAAAACTAGCGATTAGAAAAAGTTTTCTCGTTTGTTGTGAGCGAGTTAGCTCGATTTCTAATATTTTGACGACTAGCGATTAGAAATGCGTGGGTGCTTACAATTGCGCGTTGCGCGCTGGCACGGTGAGGGCGCGCGTTCACGCTGCGCGGCGCCATTCGCGGGTAAGCGCACGGCGCCTTGGCTGCCGCGACGCTGCGCCCGGAGAGGCTATCGCCCAGCGCGCGGCCGCGCGTTCTGC
>Ga0209447_10000244_pt1 | contig 14363 bp, 8 predicted proteins | sample BogFormECP04_OM3_FD_188243 | JGI IMG/M metagenome (GOLD analysis project Ga0209447, IMG submission 188243) | Bog forest soil microbial communities from Calvert Island, British Columbia, Canada - ECP04_OM3 (SPAdes) (version 2) | ecosystem: Environmental > Aquatic > Freshwater > Wetlands > Bog ... | reverse complement strand
GCCACGGGCATCACGAATCCTTCGTTGTAATCGGTGTGCTCGCCGATCAGGTTCACGCGTCCCGGCGCGCGAAAGATGCGCGCCTCCTCGCCATACAATTTCTGGAATTGCTCGCGCAAGGCCTGCGCTTCGCGCGGCGCAAGATTGGCCGACGGCACGTCACTCGCTGTGAGTTTTTCGGTCATGATTGGAAATGAAAGGCAGCGTTCGTTCTGTAACGACGCGATTGTCTGCGGGCGCCGATCATCAAACAAAACGCAGGAGGCACGGCCCCATTATATGCAATGCACCCTGCGAATCATGCGGAAGTTTTCCGCCCGCGCCGTGAATTTGCGCCAAAAAACGCCTGCTGCTACTGTTGCTCATGTGACTCTCCCGGCACAATCCGCTGCGACGGATTCCTCGGCGCGCCCCCGCCTCACCCTGCGCCACAATTACCTATCGTTCATTGAGGACACCGCGCTCACTCTCGGCGTGATGGCGCCCACCGGCACGTGCGGCATCGTTCTGCCGCTGCTGATCGCGAAGGGCGGCAACGCTACTTGGCTGATCTTTCTGCTCACGCTGGTCGCATTTTCGCTGATCACCTACAGCGTGCATCGTTTTTCCGCGCAGTGTGCTTCCGCGGGTTCGCTGGCCGATTTTGCCGCCGCGGGCCTGGGGCGCGGGGCCTGCATAGTCACTGGATGGGCATACGTCGCTGCCATGGCCTTCGGCGCGGCCGGCACTGCGCCCTCTTCCGCGTATTACGCCGATCTTTTCTATCGCCAGATTACCGGCGCGCCCGCATCTTTTGTACGCGCCGCCGGCATCACGGCGATTGTGGTGATCTCCGCATGGATCATCGCGCACCGCGACATCAAGCTCTCCACCGAAGTCATGTTGGCCATCGAGCTCAGCTCGCTCGCCGTCATCATCTTCATCATCGCTCTGGCCATGCGCCACAACTCCACATGGCTCGACCGTCCGCAACTTCACTTGGACGGGGCAAAATTATCCGGCTTTCAGTTCGCGATGGTTTTCGGCTTCATGACCCTCGCCGGCTTCGAAAGCGTCACCACGCTCGGCGAAGAAGCCTCGCACGCGCGCCGCACCATTCCCCGCGTCATCGTGAGTTGCCTGATTCCCGTCGGCATCCTTTATCTGGTGATGATTTATTGCCTCACGGCGCTCGCCCGCAAAAATGGTCTGGCGCTCGAGCAGCTCAACGCTCCCTTCGACTCCATTGCGCGCTCCATGAATCTTGCGAGCGTCGGCTACGTCAGTTCCATCGGCATCGCGCTCAGTTATTTTGCCTGCACTCTGGGCTCGCTCAACGCCGGCGCGCGTATCCTTTATTATCTGGCGCAAAATGGCCTGTTCGTTCCCAGCTTCGGCGCGGCGCATCCCGTCAACAAAACTCCTCACCGCGCCATCGCGCTAATCTCGATCGTTGCGATCGCCTGTCCCGCGACCCTGCTCCTCGCAAAAGTTCTGCTGCCGGATTGCATCAATTATTTGACCCAACTCGCGTCTTACGGCTTCATCGGCGCCTATTTTCTGGTCTGTCTCGCCCTGCCCTTCTTCCTGCTGCGTCGCAAAATCCTCCGTCGCCTGGACGTCGCCGTTAGCGCCGCCGCGCTGCTGATCCTCGCCGCAGTCCTGGCGCTAAGCGTTTTTCCAGTCCCTGCGGCGCCATGGCGTTACTTGCCGTATTTGTTTTTGGCCGCTGTGCTCATCGGCATCGCGGTCTCGCTGCGATACGCGCGCCGCGCCAAATCCAACGCCGGGATTTCGTAGGGGCAGGGCTCGCCGCTGCTTTCCCCTTGCTTACCGAGCGCAGCACGGCTATACTGCGCTCGGTTACCGAGGCAAGCACGCGCACATGAGCAAACCTTCTGATTTGGTGCAAGGCACGCTGGACCTGCTGCTTCTGAAAATCCTCGCGCTCCAGCCGCTCAACGGCTTTGCCATCAGCCTGCGCCTGAAGCAAGTTTCCGGCGACGTTCTGCAGGTCAGCGACGGTTCGCTTTATCCCGCACTGCACAAACTGGAGCAGCAGGGCTGGATTTCCGCAGAGTGGAAAACCACGGAAAACAACCGGCGCGCAAAATTCTATTCGCTCACGCGCCCCGGCCGCAAACACCTTGAAAAGGAAGCAGACAACTGGGGCCGGCTGGCGACGGCGATCTCGCATGTTGTAAAGCTGAAGGAGACCTGAGGCTCGCGAGCGGACCGCGCGCGCTCATCGCCCATCGGGCCCTCGGGAGAACAAACGATGCAAGCGGAACGCTGGATTTACAAACTTCCTCTGCGCCTGCGCTCGATCTTCCAGCGCCAGAAGGCGGACGAAGAGCTCGACGATGAGCTGCGCGATCACCTGGAGCTGAAAACCCAGGAATACATCGCCCAGGGAATGAGCCCGCAAGAAGCGCGCCGCTCGGCAGTGCTGGAAATGGGCGGCGTGGAAAAACGCAAAGAAGAATGTCGCGACGCGCGCGGCACCCACTTCCTGGAGACTTTCGCGCAGGATCTCCGCTACGGTTTTCGCATGCTGCGAAAATCTCCCGGCTTTGCCGCGATCGCCATCATCACGCTGGCGCTCGGCATCGGCGCAAACGCCGCCATCTTCAGTTACGTGAATGCGTGGCTCATCAAGCCTTTGCCGTTTCCCCAGGCCGATCGGCTGATGGTGTTACTCTCGCACGACACAAAAAAAGGATTGAGCGGCAACGGCGTGACCTCCAGCGCCGATTTCTTCGACTACGAGAAGCAAAACTCCTCCTTCGAGCAGCTCGTCCCGTGGACTGGCTGGTATTTCAATCTCACTGGCGATGGGCCGCCCGACCGTATCCTCGGCGGACTGGTGGGATGGAATTTTTTTCAGACACTCGGCGCGCAGCCGATGCTTGGCCGGACTTTCTTGCCGCAGGAATCCCAGCCGGCCGCGAGCCACGTGGCGATCATCAGCCGCGGCTTGTGGGAAAGCCGTTTTGCCGCTGACCCGCGCATCATCGGGCGCGCCGTGACGGTGCAGGGTGAGACGTACACGATCGTCGGCGTGATGCCCGCCAATTTTCAGTTTTCGCTGATGGGCATTTCCAACATGTGGGCGCCGCTTGCCATGGACGACAAGGTGCGCAACGATCGCGTCACGTCGTGGTTTCAAGCTTTCGGCCGCTTGAAGCCCGGCGTGACACAACAACAAGCCGGCGAGGACTTGGCGGCAATCTCCTCGCGCCTGGAAAAGCTCTACCCGCAAACCAACACCAATCAAACCACGCTGGTCAGCTCCATGCTTTTTGAAATCGGCAAGAACGAAGGCGAGCAGCAGATCCTGATTTCCTTCTGCCTGGTGGGCTTCGTGCTGCTGATCGCCTGCGCGAACGTCGCCAACCTGATGCTCGCTCGCGCCAGCACCCGCGCCAAAGAATTCGCGGTGCGCGGAGCGCTGGGCGCCTCGCGCCTGCGGCTTGCCCGGCAATTGCTCACGGAATCGCTGCTGCTGTTTACGTTCGGCGGCGCGGCGGGCGCGCTTTTCGGAATTTGGGGCGTGCACTGGATTGAGGACGCTATTCCCGATCGCATTCGCGGCTACATCGTCAACTACGGACGCGGAACGCTCGATGTGCAGACCTTCGCCTTCACGTTCGGCATCGCGATTCTGTGCGGCCTGATATTCGGACTCGCGCCCGCCTTCGGAAGTTCCGGCCATGACCTAAATCGTTCGCTCAAGGAAGCGGCCGGACAAATTTCGGGCAGCCAAGCGGGCCGCCGCTTGCGTTCCGTGTTCGTCGCCGGTGAAATTGCGCTCGCGGTGGTGGTGCTGATCTGCACCGTGCTGCTGGTGCAGGATTTCGCGCACATGGTTTACGGCGACCTTGGATTCCAGTCGCGCAACTTGATGGTGACGCAACTGGTGCTGCCGCCGGCAAAGTACAAGACGGACGCGCAGATTCGCGGCTTCTACGATCAAGTTCTGGCACGCGTGCGCGCTCTTCCCGAAGTCGAGTCGGCCGACGCCAGCGAATTCATGCCGTTCGGCGAATCGAACCAGGTAAAAGTGATTCACATTGTCGGACGCCCGCCTGCGGAACCGGGCGAGGTCCTCGGCGCCGAATATTCCGCGATTACTCCCGGATATTTTCAAACGATGCAGATGGTGCTGCTACGCGGGCGCGCGTTGGAGGCGGGCGACGGCCGGGATTCGCGGAAAGTTGTTGTCATCAACGAAACGCTGCTGCGGCAGCAATTTTCGAAGGAAGATCCCCTCGGCCAACAGCTGGAGATCGGCGATAACCACGAGATTTGCACGATCGTCGGCATCGTGCGCGACACCAAACTATTTAATTTGACCGACCGGCCCATGCGCCAAATCTACGTCTCGGCCGCGCAATTTCCCAGCGCGTACATGTCCATCGTGACGCGCGCCGCGCGCCCCAGCACCGGAGCAGCTTCCGCCATTCGCACGGTGGTGTGGTCCGTGGATGCCGACCAACCCGTCTCCGCGGTTCGCACCATGGACGATCTGATCACCGAGCGCAACACGCCCAACCGCATTCTGACGCAGCTGCTGACTTTTTTCGGGATTCTGGCGCTGCTGCTCGGCGCGATCGGAATTTACGGAGTCACCGCGCAATCCGTGCAGCAGCGCGTTCATGAAATCGGCATCCGCATGGCGCTCGGCGCAAGTTCCTCCGATGTGACGCGCATGATTTTGGCGCAAGGATTGAAGCTGGCGTTAGCAGGCATCGCGTGCGGATTGGTCGTCGCCGCTGGCGTAACGCGCGCGATGGCGGCGATCCTGAGCACCGTCAAATCGAATGATCCGCTGACGTACGCAGCGGTCGCGGCGTTCTTCGCGCTCGTAGCCCTGGCCGCCTGCTACATCCCCGCGCGCCGCGGTGCCCGCGTGGATCCCATCGTAGCGCTGCGCTGCGAATAAACAGCCTCAGGGCGGCGAGCGCTCACGTGAACCGCCGAGCATGGCAAGCGCTCGGGAGAAAAAACGATGCGACTGGAACGCTGGATTTACAAATTGCCGTTGCGCCTGCGCTCGCTGTTTCGTCGCCACAACGCAGACCTGGAACTGGACGAAGAACTCCGCGGACACGTGGAACAAAAAACGCAGCAATACATCGCCCAAGGAATGCCTCAGCAGGAAGCCCGCCGCGCGGCGTTACTGGAAATGGGCGGCCTGGAGAAGCGCAACGAAGAATGCCGCGACGCGCGCCAAGTGCATTGGCTCGAGAATTTCGTTCGTGACATTCGTTTCGGATTCCGCATGCTGTGCAAGTCCCCGGGCGTAACCGTGGTGGTCGTGATCGCCCTCGCGCTCGGTGTAGGCGCGAACACCGCCATCTTCAGCGTAGTGAATGGATTCCTGCTGCGTCCGCTGCCAGTCCCCGCGCCCGAACAAATCACCGTTCTCGCCATTCAGCAGAAGGACGCGCCAGTCGGCTCCTCCGGCTTTTCCTATCCCGAATTCGTCGATTTCCGTAAGCAAGCAAACGCTTTTTCCGATGTCTTCGCAATCCTCCTCGGTACGGTCCAGTTCACCTCAGACGATCAGTCGGAGGAATGCTTCGCCAACTACGTCTCCGGAAACTTTTTCACGGCGCTAGGTCTGCGCCCCGCCGCAGGCCGCTTCTACCTCCCCAGCGAAGCCGAGACGCCCGGCGAGCCGCTCCTCGTGATCCTCGGCAACGGCTACTGGCAGAAAAGATTCCACGGCGATCCTCACGCCGTCGGAAGACAAATTCGCGTCAATGGAAGATCCGCCACCATCATCGGTGTCGCGCCGCGCCAATTCCAGGGCATGTATTCCATCTTTGAAACGCATGTCTATCTCCCCATGAGCGCGATGATCCAGGAGGAATCCGCAAGCCTGTTTTGGGACAACCGCGACCGCAGAAGAATACTGGCCTTCGGCCGGCTCAAGCCCGGAATCACCCTTCGCGAAGCGCAGAACTCGCTCGACGTGATCAGCACGCGCCTCGCCCGTCAATATCCGGCCACAGACAAGTGGTTCACCGTTCGCGCGGTCCCGGAAAAATTGGCTCGTCCCATCCCCTATGCCAACGATGCCTTCGTCGCGATTTCCGCCCTGTTCCTGGTGCTCGCTGCTTTCGTCTTGTTGCTGGCTTGCATGAACGTGGAGAACATCCTGCTAGCGCGCGGCGCGGCCCGCCAGCGCGAAATGGCCATTCGCGCCGCTTTGGGCGCTGGACGCGCACGGCTCATCCGCCAGATGCTCACCGAAAGTGTGCTGCTTGCAATTCTCGGCGGGGCTGCCGGAATGGTGCTCGGAATATGGGCCAGCCGTCTGATCACCTCGATCCATCTGCAAAGCCTGCCGCTGCATGTGAACGCTTCTTTCGACTGGCGCGTGTTCACAGTTGCAGCCGCATCCGCGCTGCTCACAGGTTTAGTGGTGGGCCTGCTGCCTGCTTTTCGCGCTTCCGCCGCGGATGTGAATTCCGTCCTGCACGAAGGCGGCCAGCGCGATTCCTTCGGCATCCATCATCCCGGCTTCCGCAATTTTCTGGTCGTTGCGCAAGTCGCGGGCTCATTCACGCTGCTGGTCGTCGCCGGACTCTTCGTCCGCAGCTTGCGAAAAGTTCAGGCCTTCGATCTCGGGTTCGATCCCGGCCACGTCCTCAACGTAATCATGGACCCGCACCAGACCGGTTACGACCAGGCGCGCGCGATCGCGTTCTACCGCGAGATTGAGTCTCGCGTGCGCTCTCTCTCCGGTGTCCAATCCGTCAGCCTCGCTTCCTACGTGCCGATGGGCGGCTTTCCCAACAGCAGGCCAGTTTCGCTCGAAGACCATCCCGTCCCTCCCGGCCGCCAAGCCCCGAATGTCCTCTCCAACTCTGTTGATCCGCCTTATTTCGGCACGATGCGTATCACTCTTCTCCGCGGCCGCATTTTCACGGACTCCGACGACCAAACAGCGCCGCGCGTCGCCATCATCAATCAAACCATGGCCGGCCGCTTCTGGCCGCGCGAAGACCCCATCGGGAAACGCTTCAGCATGAATGATGACATGGGGCCGTTCATGGAGGTCGTCGGCGTCACCGCCAACGGCAAATACAAAACCATCAACGAAGACGCGGAGCCATTCTTCTACGTTCCGCTCGCTCAGAATTTCGCTTCGAAACTCGCTCTGCAAATTCGCACGCTCGGCCCGCCCGAGTTGCTCGTCGCACCCGTAAAAGAACAAATCACGCAACTGGCTCCCGACCTTGCAATCGTGGATATCGAGACGATGGACCAATTGCTCGCGGGCGCCTTCGGCTTCTTGGTATTCCGCCTCGCGGCCACTCTCGCTGCCGCGCTCGGAGTCATCGGACTAATTCTCGCGGTCGTTGGCGTATACGGCGTCGTATCGTTCGCGGCCAGCCAGCGCACCCGGGAGATGGGCATCCGCATCGCCCTGGGCGCGAGCTCGCGCGATATCCTCAATCTGGTTTGGCTGCAAGGAGTCCGCCTGGTGCTCGCCGGCATCGCCATCGGTTCGGCCGCAGCGTGGGCGCTCACCCGCGCCATGACGCACTTGCTCGCCGAAATCAGCGCCAGCGATCCCGTCACCTACATAACCGTCGCAGTTCTACTCGCGGCGGTCGCGCTTCTTGCCTGCTACATCCCCGCGCGCCGCGCCATGCGCGTTGATCCGATGGTTGCGCTGCGCTACGAATAAGGAGGCGAGCGCGGCAAGCGCTCACGTGAACGAACGATGCGACCGAAACACTGGATTTACACACTGCCGCTGCGCCTGCGCTCGCTGTTCCGCCGCCAAGCCGCCGACCAGGAATTAGACGAAGAGCTTCGCTATCACCTCGAGCAAAAAACGCAGCAATACATCGCTCAAGGCATGCCTCCGCAAGAAGCCCGCCGCGCAGCGCTTTTGGAAATCGGCGGCCTCGAAAAACGCAAAGAAGAATGCCGCGACATGCGCCAAGTCACCTGGCTGCAGGATTTCCTGCAAGACATTCACTACGGCCTGCGCATCCTGTGCAAATCCCCCGGCTTCACCACCATCGCGATTCTCACCCTCGCCTTCGGCATCGGCGCAAACACCGCCATCTTCAGCGTGGTGCAAGGCGTCCTTCTGGCTCCCTTGCCATACAGCGAGCCCCAAAACTTGGTCCTGGTGTGGCATTACAATCTGACGCTGAAGCACGCAATCTCCGTCTCATACCCTGACTTCCTCGATTGGCAACGCAACGCTCGTTCCTTCCAGCAAATGGCGGCGTACGATTCGCAGGACCATAATCTGACGGCTCCCGGGACGCCCGAGCACCTCAACGGCGAGGAAATTTCCTCGGGATTCCTGACCACGCTGGGGATAAAGCCAGTCCTGGGCCGTGAGTTTTCGCCAGCGGAAGACCAGCAGGGCGGCGCGCCAGTCGTCATCATTAGCAATCGTCTATGGAGAAATCGTTTCGCAGGTAGGGCCGATGCTTTGGGCAGGTCCGTAACTTTGGATGGAGTGGAGTACACGATTGCCGGAGTGCTTCCCGCGGGCTTTCGCCTCTTCGGAGACGATGCGGATGTTTACACGCCGGTCGGAAAGGGCGATCCCTTGATCTTCGGCGATCGCACGATCCATCCGATCCTCTGCATTGCCCGCCTGAAGCCGGGAGTGTCTGTCGCCCAAGGGGATGCGGAGATGGGCGCGATTCAGCAGCATCTGGATCAGCTTTACCCTTCTGCGGATCGAGGCTTGGGTGCGAACGTCAAGTCCCTCAAACATGAATACGTCGCAGACGTGAGCGGAACGCTCTTGATGCTGCTGGGAGCCGTGGGGATTGTCCTGCTGATCGCCTGCGCGAACGTCGCGAACCTCTTACTCGCGCGATCGGCGGCGCGTGCGCGTGAGTTTGCTATACGCTCGGCGCTAGGCGCCAGCGGCGGGCGCATCGTGCGGCAATTGGTGACGGAAAGCGTGCTGCTTTCGCTCGCGGGCGGAACGCTGGGCCTCGCACTGGCGAAATGGGGAATCCGTCCGGTGCTCGTGGCGCTGCCGGGCAGTCTGCCGCGCAGCGAGAACATCGGCCTGAATGTCTCCGTGCTTTTATTCGCGCTGGGCGTCTCTGTCGCCGTCGGAATTCTGTTTGGTCTCGCGCCCGCTCTGCAGAGTTCGCGGGCAGACCTGCAAACCTCGCTGAAAGCAGGGGGCCGCGGCTCGACCAGCCCCCATCATCGCGCGCAAAGCAGTCTGGTAATCGTCCAAATGGCGCTCACCTTGGTCTTGCTGGTTGGTGCAGGCCTGCTGTTCCGCACCATCCGCCAGTTATGGGAAGTGAATCCCGGCTTCGACGCGCGGCACGTAATCGCTTTCAACGTGGGGCTTTCACCTTCGGCGACCAAAACTACTGTCGGCATGCGCATTGCCTACCAGCAGTTGATCGAACGCATTCGCAGTATTCCCGGCGTAAAGGATGCGGAGATCACAGTCCTGTCTCCATTGAGTGAGCACCAAAATATCGGGCCCTTCTGGGTAGGTCCGCAGCCACTCGCGTCCAGTGCGCAGGCGCCGCGCGCGCTTTTTTATTGGACGGGGCCGGACTACCTCCGCACCATGGAGATACCGCTCCTGCGAGGCCGCTATTTCACCGCGGCAGACACTACCAATTCCCCGCCAGTCGTCTTGATAGATAGCGCTCTAGCACACGCTTATTTCCCGGACAAAGACCCCGTCGGCCAGGCCATGACCATTCCGCATTGGGGGACCGTCCGAATAATTGGCGTGGTCGGCCACGTCACACATTGGGGATTGGATGAACGTGACGCGTACACGCAAAATCAGATCTACGCTTCGCTGAACCAATTGCAGGGCGACTGGGCGCCGATCTTCTATCGGAGACTGACGGTGGTCGTCAGCACACCGCTCAACGCAGCATCCGTGATGCCTGCAATCAAGGCGGCGGTTTACGGCGCCAGTGACGACCAGACTGTTTATGGAGTCCAAGTAATGCAGCAAGCACTTTCGCAGTCTCTGTCATCACAACGATTTCCCATGATCCTGTTGGGCGTGTTCGCGGGCCTGGCGTTGCTCTTGGCATCCGTCGGTATCTACGGCGTGATTTCCTATTCAGTCGTCCGGCGTGTGCATGAGATTGGAATTCGCATGGCGCTTGGCGCAGAGAGGCGCGATGTTTTTGGCATGGTGATCGGACAGGGTCTTCGGCTGGCTCTGGCGGGCGTCGCGATCGGGGCCGCGACCGCCCTCATTCTCGCGCGGATACTTTCGAGTTTCTCGCACCTGCTCTACGGCGTTGGCGCAAGCGATCCGGTAACGTTCCTCATCGTCTCGGTGCTCCTGACCGGCGTAGCTCTCCTCGCGTGCTACATCCCCGCCCGCCGCGCTATGCGCGTTGATCCCATGGTCGCCCTGCGCTATGAATGAGTGATTTTCTTCTGCCGAATAGTCGCCCTTTCTGTATTGCGCAGGCGTCCTCGGTGCGACGCATCCTGCCGGAATTGCTCCATTTCGCTTCGGACCCTACCAGGCAAAAAAAGTGAGCGGCTCGTGATCTTTCCACGAACCGCTCATGGGGATGAGGAAATTGGTCCCGCGGGACCATCACGGCGTAGTGGGGCGTGCGGCCTATTTGGGCTTCTCCTCGCTTGGACGCGCTGCTTGCTGCTTTGGCGCGGCTTCCTGCTTCGGCGCAGCTTGATGTTGCGGCGCAGCTTCATGCTGCTGCGGAGCGGCCTGTCTTGGCGCACTCTCTGTGCGTGCTGGAGCAGGCTGACGCTCTGGCTTGGCAGCCGACTTCTCGGCCACAGGTTTGACCTCCGGGCGGGACGTCTCGGATTTTGCGGCTCGCTGAGCGGGACGTGCTGCGCTGTGCGTCGCTGGCGCCGCAGTAGTATGCTCGGTCTTTGCCGCCGATTTTGCAGCTGGCTTCTTCTCGGCTGCCTTGTTCTCAGCAGCCTTGTTCTCGCTTGCCCGACTCGCTGCGGCGTTGCTCTCTTTCGTTTTATTCGCCGTCGCACGATTCGCAGCTGCTTTGTTTTCCGTCGCTTTGTTCTCCGCAGCTTTATTTTCAGCGGCTCTGTTCTCAGTCGCCTTCGTCTCAGCTGCCTTATTCTCTTTAACCTTATTCGCGGTGGCTTTGTCCTCAGCTGTTCGGTTCTCAGCAGCTTTGCTCTCCGAGGCCTTGTTCTCACTTGCCTTGGATTCAGCTGCCTTATTCGCTTCGGCCTTATTTGCAGTCGCCTTGCTCTCCGCCTTTCGATTCTCGGCAGCTTTGTTCTCAGAGGCGTTGTTCTCGGTCGCCTTCGTCTCAGCTGCCTTATTCGCTTCGGCCTTATTTGCGGTCGCCTTGCTCTCAGCCGTTCTGTTCTCCGCAGCTTTGTTTTCAGCAGCCTTGTTCTCAGTCGCCTTGGATTCAGCTGCCTTGTTCGCTTCGGCCTTATTCGCACTCGCTTTGCTCTCGGCCGTTCTGTTCTCCGCGGCTTTGTTCTCAGAGGCCTTGTTCTCGGTCGCCTTCGTCTCGCTCGCTCGGCTCGACGCTGGAGTCCCGCGCGCCGCAACTACGCCCTTGCCGGAAAACTCGCCCGGCTTAGCTGTCGCCGCGACTGCCGGACGCCCGTGATTCACCGACGCGAGCATCTCATGGTTCTCACCGGCGCTACGTTGCTGTCCTGACTGTGCTTCCGTCGCCGGAGTGTGTCCCGCGCGAGCGAACGTTTCTTGCGCCGCTGTGGGCCGCGCGCTGATTCCGCCGTGTCCGCCGTTATAGCTGACGTGGCTGGATGTGTTGACGCTCACTCTCTTGTCGTAAGTGTTGCGAAAGTGCCCGCCACCGAAATTGTTCACCGACCGGTTGTAGCTGAACTGATTGTTGCGCCAGTAGCCCCCTTGGTACCCGGAGCCACCGTAGCCGAATCCGTAATTCACGCCGCCGTAAAAGCCGACTTCACTGCCCCAATACCCGCCACTCCAGGCATACGCGCCATCGTTCCATCCCCAATAGCCAGGAGTCCAGAGCAAGCCTTCGCTGGGCGGCTCAACCCATGTCCCCGGCACCCAGAAGTAGCCCTCGTCGCCGTAGGCCCAGTAGCCCGGCGTCCAGAGATAGCCTTCCTGGGGGCAGATCGGTTGCGCATAGACGACTAGTTCCGGCGGAGCGATTCTAATGGACGCGCTGAACTGCGCGCGGGACGCCGCCGGGACGGCCAAAATTACGAGTGCGAGCAAAAGATATTGAATGGAACGGAGCGTACGCATTTTTCGTGACCTTTCCTGATCATCCTTCGTTTGCCCGGTCTGGCTTTGCGGCTGCGGGTTGCGCGGATGGAGGGACTGCTTGACTTGCGAATAATGACTTAGGCGGTTGTTGAAGTCTGTGCAATATGAGTCACTTTTCGCACATTCCCCAAGGCACACCCGCGAGTGGAAATGGCGAATTAGGCTTGGGAAATGTGCCGATGCGGAACAGGTCTCGGCGAGGTCGCCGGAGATTTAACCTTCAGAACGCTCCTACTTCAACAATAATTGAGTCGGCACGGCAGAATATTGTAAGCTCTCGCCATGGTCATCAGCGAACGCCTCAAACGGCTCCGCGAAGCGCAAAACCTCTCGCAAGGCGACATCCAGGAACGCACCGGCCTATTTCGCTGTTACCTTTCGCGGCTGGAAAATGGCCGCACCGTCCCTTCCATCGAGACGCTGGAAAAACTCGCGCGCGCCCTGGAGGTCCCGCTTCATCAGCTCTTCACCGACGATGAAACTCCCGTCAAGAAACTGCGCGTCCCGAAAGAGCAGCCTGCCACAATGTGGGGCCTCGACGAGAAAACCACGCGCCAGCTGCGACTCTTCGCCAAGCAATTCGCCCGCATGGACGGCAAACAGCGCTGGCTCATCCTTCGCGCCGCCGCCAAAATCAACAAAGACGGCCGCATCTAGCCGGCACCGTCGTGACGATCGCCGATGGACCGCCGTTGCGCCAGCGGATCATCTCCCGTTCGACGCGCACCACAATAAGCGCCCGGTTGCCCTACGCTCCGATACTTGAAGGGTGGGGATTTAGACATCACACCACCGGCCACCACAATGAAAGTACAGCCCTGGGGAAATTTTCGACCAGGTGGTACTAGTTCTGTACCAAATCTGTACCACGTCTGTACCGACGCACAGCTGTTTTTCCATCGCTACCATGCGACCATCAAATGAAGGCTAAGACATGAAGCCGTGCACAAAATCCCGGCTTTCGTTTTCCCAGCGATGCAGCCGCTGGCAGGGAGAAGGGATTAGCTCGCGAAGCTCACGATGGCAAGATCAGCGTGCCTCTTTCACACGCCACGTATCACTTTCCACTTTTCGCCACCGTTTTCTAATCGGCCCCACTGCGATTAGAAATCGCCGTAATCTCCTGAAAACAAGGAACGTCGCATGATTCTAATCGGTCGAAAATGCATGCTTTTGCGCTCGGCAATTCGCGCTTTTCAGGGCAGCGCCGCAGCGAGTATAAGATGACCATGACCACTCCACTTGATTACGCGGCGATGCTCGCCGTCGCGCTGCAAGAAGCGCGCATCGGCCTGGCCGAAGGCGGCATCCCCATCGGCGCCGCGATTTTCGACTCCACCGGCAAGCTCATCGGCGCGGGACACAACCGCCGCGTGCAGCAGAGCGATCCCTCGGTGCACGGTGAAACCGACGCATTCCGCAACGCCGGTCGGCAGCGCAGTTATCGCAACCTTATTATGGTTACCACGCTCGCGCCCTGCTGGTATTGCAGCGGGCTGGTGCGCCAGTTTGGTTTTGGTACGGTGGTGGTCGGTGAGAGCCGTAACTTTCAGGGCGGGATTGACTGGCTGCGTGGACTCGGTATCAACGTGATTGATCTGGATTCAGCCGAATGCGCGTCGCTGCTCGCGGATTACATTCGCGCACACCCCGCCGTCTGGAACGAAGACATCGGGAAGGAATAGCATGAGTGAAGCGGGCCAACGCGTGACGGCTATCGGTGTACCACGCGACGCGATGGCTCGTCATCGCGTGCGGAGATGCGCTACGCCAGCTGCGTTCCTATTGCTTTTGCGAACGCGAGTAGCCGCGCATCCCAATTGCGCGGGGCGATCAGTTGAACTCCCGCGCCGGTCGTGGTCGGCAGCGTCACTACCGGCGCGCCCACCAGGCTCATGGGCGTCGTGTAGCGCAGGATGGCCTGCCGCGATGCGGAGTGATCGGCGCCGGCCGCGAGTTCGTGCAGCGCGGCACAAGGTGCCAGGAAAAAATCGTACTCGCGCAGTTGCGCATCCGCGCGCTCGCGGAACTTCGCATGCCGCGCGCGGAATTGCTCGATTTCTGCGGCTGAGATGGATGCGCCCCACGTCAGCCGTTCGGTAATCGCCGCGGGGAA